>ERZ1035037.274-NODE-274-length-17950-cov-16.313942_pt1 | contig 17950 bp, 17 predicted proteins | sample MGYA00520618_ERZ1035037 | MGnify/ENA primary metagenome ERZ1035037 (study PRJEB33766, sample SAMN09781741) | gut metagenome | biome: gut microbiome | host: Homo sapiens | place: Madagascar | study: EMG produced TPA metagenomics assembly of the PRJNA485056 data...
GATGATGATGACGAAGTAATAACTGAAGTTACTCCTGAATTACCTAAAAAATCATTAATGGATATAATTAATGATTTAGATGACGATGATGACGACGAAGATGAAGAAGGGGAAACTGAAGAATCAAAAGAAGATTCTGACAAACTAGAAAGACTTAATCTTACAGAAGAAGAATGGACAGAAAGACTTAAAAAATCTGCTCAACAAAAAATAAAAGTAATAGATGAAAGTAAAGTAATAGATTTATCTCAATTTACAGTAGCTGAAAAAACAGTTAGTGTTAAAAATGCTATAAAAGTAGTTAATACAGAAGAACTACCTTACACTTCTAATTGGGGATTATTTAATACTGGTACTCCAATAATAATGGAAGAATTTAAAGGACAAGAAATAACAACTTTATTAGGTAATGATAATCTAACTAGATATAACAGAAATAGAGAAATATATAAACTTATATACAACCATGATAGAACTGAAGGAAAACCTGAGTTTACAGAATGGCTAAAACAAATATCTGTTAGAGATATAGACCATATATACATGGCTATATATAGAGCTAGTTATGGTGGAGCAAATTATATACCATACAACTGCCAAGAATGTGGAGAGGTATTTGTAAGTGATGAAACTCCATTATATCAAATGATTAAATTTGAAACTCCAGAAGATGAAAAGAAAGCTGAAGAAATAGTAGGAAAAGCTTTAAGAACACCAGAAAAACTTAAAACTTATAGAGAACAAATTACAGATGAATATGTAATGGATTTCAAAGATCCTTCTATATACAATATGTATTTTGAATTAGCTCTATTACCAGATGACTTTACTGAAGAAAACGCTGAATTAATAACTTATATTTGTTACATAGATGCTATATATGTAATAGATAGACAAACTATGTCATTAATTCCTATAAATCTTACTAAACATGATGATAATATAACTAAAGAATTAATGTATAAAATAAAAAGATATGCTAAAGTATTAAAATCTTTATCAGCTGATGAATTAAGTAAAGTTCAAGCTAAGATAAGTGAAATAGTGGATGAACGTGAAGTTAATGTAGATTATGTATTACCAGAAACAGTTTGTCCAAGATGTGGTAAAACTATACCAGAAACAAAAATCTCTGCTCAAGATTTGGTTTTTACACGTCATCAGTTAGCACGTATCACGACTATGTAGTCAAATTACAAAATTTCGTAGATAATTCTAAAGGTAAGACTTCATATACTGAAGCTATGAATATGGGAAACAGAATATTTCATACATTATATATAGAATTACGAAATAGATTAATGACTAAAGAAGGAGTCGAAAAAGCTGCTGCTGAAGAATTAAAAGATCAAATAGAAGAAGGGATTGATATTTAGTGGATAGATTAGAGTTTACAAATTCGTTAAAATGTGGGGAACATATAAATTCCTCATTTGACGAATTCATGATTATCTACGATTTGATATCTCCATATGATATGCTTAAAGTAGATAGCTATGATATAATAGACGACAATAAAATATTATTTAATATATCAATCACATCTCCAAATATATCTATAAATGATATAAAAAATATAATTGAAACTACAGTAATAGATAAATATAGCTATAGATTTAAAGCTAAAATATGTAATATTAGTGAGGATAAATTGAATATTATTTTATATAAACAAAGAGTTTCTGGGTAACCAGAAACTCTATTTTTTTTGAAAGGAGTTAATAAATATGAATTATGAAGAATTAGAAAGACACGCTATAGAATCATTAAATGAAGCTGCTGAAAGACATGCTCATTTTGATTTATTAGATGTAGATAAGCTTATAAAGAAGAATAAGCTTAGAGAGATTACAAATCCAATATTTTTTGTTAGAGATAATATACCAACTAGTGATGGTCTTTTATCTAATGAAATTTTTGGTATTACTAAAGATCAGAGAGCTAATATATTTGCTTATATAGATCTTAGTGAATACTTTATTCATCCATTATATTATATTATATGGAATAGTATGGATAGAAAATTATCTGAAGTTGTAAATGGTACAGATACATTTATAATAGATAAAGACGGACAATTTGTTCAAGATGATAATGGAGATAATGGTATTAAATGGCTTAAAGATAATATTGATAAAATTAAATTTAAACATACTGATTCATCTAAGAGGGAAACTAAAATAAAATTCTTAGAAGAAACTAGAGATAAAATGTTTATAAAACAAATGCTTGTTATTCCAGCATATTATAGAGATGTAAATAATACTGGTGGATATGTTACAGTAGGTGAAATAAATAAAATCTATAATCAACTTATCTTAGGAGTAAGAAGTTTAAAAGAAACAGCAGATTATGGATTAAATATGTCTAATGCTGTTAGAGGTAGAATACAAAATACTATAGTTAAACTATATCAATGGTTTACAGGAACTTCTAAAGATAAAGAAGCTGGCAAAGGATTATCAGGAAAATATGGTATAATTAGACAATCAGTATTATCTAAAACTACAGATTATGGTACTAGACTTGTATTATCTGCACCAGAATTAAAAGTAGAAAATCTAGATGATATGAAGACTAGTCTAGATTATACATGTATACCTTTATCATCTTTATGCTCAAATCTATTCCCATTTATTATATTCTGGATAAGAAGATTTTTTGAAAATGAATTTAGTACAAAAGATTATCCAGTAAGAAATAAAAAAGGTGAAATTGAATATTTAAAAGTAAAAGATCCTCTAATAGCGTTTTCTGATACAAGAATAAAAGAAGAAATTGAAAGATTTATGAAGGGATTCTCTAATAGATTTATACCTATACAAGTTCCTTTAGAAGATGAAAAAAGAACTGTATGGATGAGATTCAATGGTTATTCTGTAGATGAATATGAAGCTTTAAAAAATAAAGATAGTGGAGATGTTACACCATTATTTAGAAGAAGATTAACTTGGTGTGATTTAATATTTATGGCTTGTGAAGAAATTTCTAAAGATAAAAATGTAATAATAACTAGATATCCTATGGATAGTTACTTTAATCAGTTTACTACAAAAATAAGAGTATCATCAACTAAAGAAACTGAACCAATGTATGTAAATAATACATTTTATAAATACTATCCTAAGATAAGAGAAGAAGATATAGGTAAAGATACTAGTAATAAATTTATGGATACTTTAAATCTATCTAATTTATATCTTGAAGCAATAGGTGGTGACTATGATGGTGACCAAGTTACAGCTAAAGTAGCATTTACAAAAGAAGCAAATGCTGAATTACAAAAATTTGCTAATTCAAAGAAAAACTATATTGACCTAGGTGGGGAGAATGCAAGAAAACCTACTCACGAATGTATACAAGCTTTATACAGTTTAACTATTCATATACCTGGAAATAATATAACTAAAGATGTTAAATTAGGTAAATTGTAAAACTTAATTCTTTCAATTATATATTATAATTATGTAATACATAGTTCCTTCAATATATATTAAGCAACGAAGGGAGGTGATATCATGGACGATAACCAAACTATGGGATGGGAGGAAGATTAATAATGTATAATATAATCTTCTATCAAGCAATAAGAACTATGTATTTAAAATAATAGGAGGATACTCAAATAGAGTATATATAATGTATTAAATATTATAGATACAAATTGTATCTAAGTATTTCCCCTATTGATATTAATTAATATCAATAGACAAATAACAAAGTTGAGGGCTACAAGGATAACTATCCTTGTAGCTCACTTGTTATGAATGAATCAAAAATTATTTTTTTTCTTCTTGAGTTTCTTTTTTAACTTCTTCAGCTTTTACTTCTTCTTTTTTAGGTTGAACTGGTTGTTCTTTTATTTCCATAGCAGGTTTTACATATGGTTTCTTTTGAACTTGTGGTTCAACTTTTTTGACTTCTTCTTTAGGTCTATTATCCTCTTTTATTTTTACATTTACAGCTGGAGTTTCTTTTTTAGGCTCAGGTTTAGGTTGAGGTTTAGGAACTACAGGTGTAGGTTGAGGTTTTTTCTTTTTACTATTGTCTTTGTTATAGTTGTGTAATCCTAAAGGAACTCTACTACCATCTTCTAATATTTCTTCAACCATAGCATTAGAGCATATACAATTTCTTATATCTCCTTCAGTCATTTCTACATTCATAAGACTTCTTTGTATTATAGGTCTTACAGTATATATTGGACCATTAATTTTTACATTTACTCTTTTTTTCATTTCTTAATCCTCCTTAATAGTAAGTGCGATAATCTGAATCGAATTCATCATATATTGGTGTTGTTTCAATATCATCTAATAATTCATCTTCTATATCTTCAACATCATCCCAATTTGTATTAAAATCACATTCATCATCATCGTCATCTTTATCACAATCTATAATCATATCATCACAATCATTAGTTTCTAATACAGATGTTACTATAGATTCGTCATAAAATTTTAAATCCTCTTCATCTTGATCTGCTATTAAACCAAATATTGAAGATTCTAAATAACTTGATTCTAATCCAAGCATATTAAATTCCTCCTTTTGTATAATTTTATTTATATGTTTTTAGTAATTCTTTTATACTAGAGTCTAAAGTATATAATAATACAGGAATATTATAGAAATATTCTATAGTATCATCAAAATCAATATTGTTAAGACTATCAATATCATCAGCATTAAGTTTTTCATTATAGAAATATTTGATGATTATATTTCTATAATCATTTCCTTCAAATTTTTTGTTACTAAATATATTGTCAATTAATTCATGTGAAAAGTTTTCTATAATATATTCACTATAATTAACTAAACTTTTGTCATCAATATAATGTACTTCAAAATATTCTTCAGGTCTATCTGAGAATATACACATTAATTGATCTATATAAGTTGCTTGAGATGTATATCTAGGTCTTCTTCCAGTTATATCAGGCATCTCTAAAAATCTAAAGAAAGTTTTATCATATTCCATATCAAATTTATTTGATAATATTGTTTGGTGTCCTATATAGATATACTTTCTTCCATCATTAGTTAATATATCATTTCTTATGAGGAACTCTATCATATAAGGATCATAGAAACGTTTCGTTAAATTTTGGAATGTATATGTTTGTACTCTTTCATTATAGAATAAAGAATTATAATATTCTTTAATTCTATCTATTATAAGTTCAAGTTTATCTATAAAATCATAATCTTTTTTTCTTATTATAGATTTATATTGAGTACCTACATTATTTACTATCATTTCAAATTCATCAGATATTTGGTCTAAGATATCAGTATCTTCCATTCTATCTAATTTGTAAGTTATTTTCCAGAAGTTTGCATCATTTTCTATAGTATCAAATGTTACTCCAGTTACTTTAAATAAAAGTGTATCATTTAAGTAATTGATAGTAAAATAATCATTAGGTAAAGGCTCAATAGTATTAGGTAATATTATAGCTTCACCTTCTATATCTGAAGCTACTATACCAAAATCTCCATTTTCTAATTGAGTTGATATTCTTTCCAATCCATAAATAAAAAAGTTATGTATTCTATTAAATCTTAAAGGTGAATCTTTACCAAGTCTACTATATTCTATTTTTAATCCTTCATCTAATGTAGATTTAGCTTTATTAATATTATAATAAGTAACTATAGTAGCTTTCTTATCTGTTTGTGTATAATAAGGATTTTTAAGTCTATCTTTATAAGATTCAACTAAAGAATCAATTATAACTTTTTGCGTTGTATTGATAAATTTACCAGCCATTTATATCCCTCCTTTCTAAAATGTTCAAAAAATAATCAGGATTGCTCCTGATTATAGTCTTAAAATTATTGCTAGTATAAAACAGAATATGGTTTCAAGTAAAACCATAAATGCATTTCTAAGTCTTCCTATTCTAAATGTACACAATATTAAAAATATGACCCAGCATAATATAGCTAGCCAAGTATAAATTTGATAAGGTTTCATATTACCATCCTTTCATTATTTGTTCTTGATAATCAATTATTCTCTTTTTAGGAACACCAAAATCTTTTTCACCTTCATACACATTTCTATGTATAAATATATTATAATGAAAAGGTTCTAGTTTCATAAAGAGATTGCTTAATACTCCTATATTCATATCATTATCTAAATATAAATGTATCTCAGCATTTATTATTTTTAGATTACTGATTAAATATTTTATAGCAGCCTCATATCCACTTCCTAATACTGCACAGAATATAGAATTTGGAACTTTATTTTGTATTATATTATACCATACTGATAATATATCAAATGTTCCTTCTGAAAGAAATATATTTACTTTCTCATTTATATTAACGCTTGTAGGTATAATATAAAAACTCTTTCTGTTTGTATTTAAAATATCATGTATTTTATACTTATAGTACCTAAAGTTCATAGGTGCTTTTATGTTTTCATTGAAATTGATATTTCTACAAACAGCATATACATTATCTTGAGTTATAAATCCTATAAAATTTTCAGATACTTTTTGTAATTTCCATAACTCTGTATTTAATCCAAGATTATTTTCTCTTATTGTATCTAATATATCTAGACTAATCTTTAATTGCTTTAATTGCATATGATTAAAATTGCTACCTATTCTATTATTTATATAATCAATTTTGTTTTGATAATTTTTTGTACTATCAATGAAAGTATTATTTAATGTATATATCTCTCTGTCTCTAAATATGATATTATTATCCATATTTAAAACTTTCTTATTATACATTAATATTTCTCTCACATCTTCATCTGTAAGTTTAACACCCCAATCCATTAATTTGTCATATGTAACTATTCCTTTAGCTTTACATCTAGCTCTATAACAATTATAAAGCATAGGTGTTTGATAATCTGGTAATTTTACATACATATGTCTTTCACTATGATTTCTTTCACTATCTCCACAATATCTACATCTTAAAGTTATTTCGTTACCACCAGATGCCAATTTAGCATCTGGAAGTTGTAATAATAATCCTTTCATTCTTTCTCTAAATTCCATAATAATCCTCCTAAAAAAATAGCTCTTAGCTGTTACGCTAAGAGCTATGATAAAACCTATGTTAACATTGCATAATCACATACTTCTTTACTGATAAATTCCATGAACAATGGCATTATTTTACCATTTATATTTCTATCATTATAATCTATCATTCTAAAAGTAGATGAATATATTGTTGCTATTATTGATAAAATATGTTCTTTAACCTTAGGGTTATTATTATATTTTTTCATTAATAACTCAAATATTTCACTATCATCAATTTTCTTTTCTTCTTTCTTATTTATAGTCTTTCTGCTTACAGATTTAACTATTTTGCTTGATACAACATAAGGCATTATAACCATTTTATAACTATGGAATATCCTTTTAGCTGCTATAACAAGTTTTATATAATCATCTTTATTTATAGCTTTTATGCTTTCTGTATCTCCAAATATTTGATAAAACAAATTGAATACTATATGCTTTTGAAAATTATTTATACAATCTGTATCATCAAATAATTCTCTTTTATAGAATTCTATTTCAGCTTGATCAAAAGGACCATACTTAAATTCAATCATTTTCATTGATTCTCTAGCTATATGATTTAATTCAATATACAATGATTCATCTTGTTTTGCTGTATAAGATTCAAACTTATCAAATTCTGAATTTGAATCTTCATCTTTCTTTATATTATCAAGTTTAACAAATACGAATTCATATTCATTACCTATAACTTGATGGTCTATATTTTGCTTTATAGAATTAAAGTTTAATGCAACAGCTGCTGAACTATAAATATATTTTGGCATTAATTGCAATATTATAGAATTTGAATGCTCTATTGCAAATGTTGTTGGGTTTAATCCTCTTATGTCTTGTTTATCCCATATTGGATTATTTATAGTACTATGCTCAGTACTAGATTTTACAGTTTCGTAAAATTTATTTGGTAAATTTATAGTAACATTTTTCATATAAAGAATTAAATCATAGAATTCTAATAAGAAGTTTGTTATATCTAATACTTTATTTACATATGCGTAATGTGTTAATATAGGTATCATCATTATTTGAAATAATGATAGTTCCAACATTAGTTTACAATGTATATCATTATACTCTAACCCTGGTTTTTTACTATTCTTATATTTCTTTTCTAAAGGAATATAGTTATCATTATTCATTCTTCTAACTTTCCATTTCATAGAATATGATAACAAATAGTTATTGATATCTTGCTTTAATAGCTCTGGAGTATATTTATCTTTATACCCGTCTATCATGCATTTTATTCTTGAATAAATTGATATTAGTTCTTTGTCTTTGTCGTAAAATTTTTCAAAGTAATTTAAATATTGGCAAAAATGATCTTTTGCCTTTACGCTCTTATAAGATTTTTTAACCTTTAAACTGAAACAATCCAATTGTAAATTTTGTTCCTGATTTAAGAAACTTGACACAGGAACTACAAATTCGTCTTTCATCCAATTAAGTATTTTGTCTTCTTCATTTGGAATCCATTCATCAACATGAATAAATTCTGGTCTTTCACAAATGTAATGTATTATTTCTTTTTCCATACTAATCATCCTCCCAATGTTATAATATATGATTATTATATTTTTTTTACTTTTTTAACTTTCTTTCCTTTAGTAGCTTCAATACGATTTACTTTTTTTACTGACGATACTTTAGGTGATGAGTTAATAAACATGGGATTCTGTTCACGTCTATTTTGTTGTTGTGCTACTCTCTCTTTTTGTTTTTCTACTCTTTTTTCTTTTGCTTCTTTTTCAACTGCATTTATTCTTTCTTCTATTTTTTGGTCTGCATGTGTTATTTGATCTTTAAAAGTTCTTGGATTATATTGTTTAGCATATGATTTAAATTGTACTTTTTCAAATAATCCATATTGCTTCATTAATAGATATGCAAAGAATATAGACTTTACATAACCTACTTCATTCTTTGGATTCTTTTCTTTAGCAACTTCTTTTAAAGCTTTCTTACTCATTTTACATTCTAAATCTTTTATAAGCATATCATTAGCTCTAAATGCATGAGCAAATGTGAACACAAATGAAGGATCATTAGAATAGAATCTTACATAATAATTATTTAAGCTTCTTGATAATTCAGCTGCATGTTGATCAGTATAGAATTCAATAACTGTATCATAATATATTCCTTTAATCTTTTCAGATGGTATTTTAAAGTGTATATAGTATTTACCTTTCTTTGAAGTGTATAAGTCATATTTAACTTTTCCTACTTCTCTTACTAATAAAACATCAAGTTTTTGCTTGTACATAGTTCTAAACATTTCTCGATTACTAAATACTGCATTCTTTTTTCCCATTGGATTTGCAATATATTGATCGAATGTCATATTCATAATATTTCACCCCTTCTGTAGCATCTAAAGTCGATAGTAAACTAATACTATCGACTATTTAAATGTTGTTTATATTTTAATTATTTAGTATATGAAGGATTGTTATATACATTTTTAAGTGGATCGTCAACGATAAATTGATTACAAGTAAATAATAAAGTAAGTAATCTATTTATAGAATCTAATATAACTGGGTCTAGCATTATAGAAGATAATACATTACCATCATATTCTTCAGTAACCATATTAAATGGTTCTTCTGCTTTTATAATTGAGTCTATCTTTTCATCAGAAAGATTCATAGTTTTGTATAATGTAGTTATCAACTCAACGTAAGATTCATATATAGTTGTAGCTATAAGTCTTATATCTTCATCTTCAGTTTCTTTTCTAACTTTATTAGATGCTATTAATCCTTCAAAGTTAGCTCCCCAACCTACGCCATGTTCAGCAGCAGAACGACAGTTTAATACAGCGTCTTCTACTAAACATTTTAAAGCTTCTCTATCAGCCATAGATATACCACCTATAACATATTCAATCATATTAGCTTTTAATGCATTTATTCTTCTTCTCATACCACCTATTTTAGCTGCGTCTTCTCCATCTTCTTTATATCTTTCTAATTCAGTTTTTAAGAAATCTAAAAGACTCTTATATTCATCTGTATATCCTGTTATATTTCCATCTTTATTTCTAACTACCATATTCTTAGGATTTATGAATTTACTTTCTTTTGTAGTAGCAACTACTTCATCACAATAACCACAGAATTTTTCTACATTTTTAACAGTTGGAGCTATTCCTTGTTTTATATCTTCTTTTTGTTGTTCAACGTTTATATATTTTTTAATTGGTGGACAACCACACATTTTAATTATATCTTCAACGTTTCCAGTTTTAAATATATTATTTATTATTATAAGTGGAGGTTTATCCATACCTTTACAATTAGTCATAACTGCTTCAACTTGTTCTATATAAGTACTCATATCTCTACTTATATGAGGAGTTAATATAACAGTAGGCACAATTTTTTTACTTTTATCTTTTACAGGTTGGAATATGTTTTTATCTATTATAGCATTTAATAGACTCATCATTTCTGGTGTATCTACTGGATCATCAAAGTAATATACATGACAATCTCTTATATCTGCTTTATTTTCTTTAGGTATATTCATATATGCACTATTGTATAATCCTTCTGACATAGAAAGACCATCATATACTTTTATTACATTTCTATCTTGAGTAGTTATAGTTACATCTATATATACTTCATTGCCATATTTTTCATATATACTAGCTATTTCTTTAGATATCTTTTCATTACCATTAGTAGATATCATAGCTATTTTATATGCAGTATTGAAATCAAAAGTTCTATTTCTTTCCATAATATTTTTAGTTATTTCTTTTACAGTTTTATCAAATAATCTCATTAATTTATATGGAGTATATTTTCCTTCTAATTCTGTAAATGTTTTGAATATTATAGAAGATAATATTGTAGCTGCTGTAGTACCATCACCAACTTTTCTTACTGTATTATTAGTAATTTGAACTAAATCTCTTTGTACAGAAGCTTCAATTTCATTTAATATTTGAATACCACTAAGAATTTCATGTCCATCCTTAGTATATTTATTTAGAGTACTATCATTATAAATTAAAGTATTTGAACCATATGGGCCATATGATTGTACTAATGCGTCTTTAATTTCTTCTAGTACTTGACCTTGTATTTCTCTTAGTTTATCTTTCTTTACGATATTTGAATAAATTCCCATAATACTTCCTCCTCTAGTATATATCTATAATTTTTAAATCACTATCTATAGAATAAGCTATTATTTCATTCTTAGGTAGCAAATCTTTATCAGAATCACAATTATAATTGTAATTCGCTATATAAATATGTTTTTGTGATACATTTTTATATTTACTTTTTAAATGTATTCCTTCTTTTATATATAAGCAATCATATTTACTCAAATCTAAATCAGGCTCATACATAATTACATCAACTTTAAATCCTATATCCTTTAACCTTTCTACTTCATATTTATTATTACAACAAACTGTTACTATATATGAATCATCTAAAGAAAGAGCTTTTGAATATTTCATGCATGATATCATTTTCTTTAAAGGGTAACTATTTTTAACTATCAGCTCTTTAAAATTATCATCTCTTTCTATATCATCATATATAGATTGATAATTTATTCCATCAGCTATTGCTAATTTTAAAGGATCTCTAACTTCTTGTGTTAATAAATCATTTATTAAGTTTTTAAATGATACATGTTTTAAGTATTCAGTATTTAGATACTGACTATTTTTAAATTTATTTACAAGAGTTCTTATTAATCCATAATCTTCATCGAATAACATTTCAAATTCGATAAATATATTTAATCCATTATCCATAAATTCCCTCCTAAACAAAAAATAAAGGGAGAACTTAATCTCCCTTTATTCCTTTTAATCAAAGAATTCATCAAATGAATCATTTGTAGAAACAAATTCATTTGATGAACCTTTATCTTGATTAAATATAGAATTATTGTTTTGTTGTTGTGAATTACCAAGTTGTTTTTGTCCACCACCTAGTAATGATTCTTTTATTTTTCTTTTGTCATATTTATATTGACCTACACAATAATGTACTCCATAAGCTGCTGCGCCTGTCATTGCTTTTACATATTCATTTAATAGATTTTGTATAAGAACTACTGGTACATCAGACATATTTACTGTTGTATGATTCATTGTATTGGCATCAAAATCTTGTACTATATATTCATCATTTTTAAAATCTATTGTAGCTGTTTTAGCTATAGCTCCATTACTAAATGTATTTATTGTACAAGTTATTTTAGCTAATCCACTAGAATCTGGTATAGATTCAAATACCACATTAGCTAATTTTTTATTATTTGTACAACCAATATTACAAGCTTGATTATTTCTTATTTTTTCTCTAAGCATTGATAATGCTTGTGATAAAACAACAGCTTGATTTACAGATAGATAAATAGATACTGATTTACTATTATCATATCCAACTCCATTACCATTTCTTGGAGTTATTTTCATTCTTAGAATTCCTTGTAAAACAAAGTCAAATCCTAATACTTTAGATCTATCTGGTGAGTATAGATTTAAAGGTGAATATACTTCTTCATATCTTTTTTCTTCATTATTATTATTATTGAATGCCATAACATTACCTCCTAATATTTATAATTAAAATTAATTCCAGTTCTTCTGGAAAGTTGCTCAATGTTATATATGTGGAATATTACATCATTATTTCTAATTGTTGTAACATATCCATCTACAAGAACGCTTTCAACATCTGTGGCTAAGTGTTTAGGAACACATAAAATAACCACTTCTTTCTTATTTTTTCCTATCTCATATTTTTGAACTATTTCAGTTAATGACATATGCTGCACCTTCCTCTCCTAAATTAGATTCGAGTTTGAAATCACATGTTGCAATATTTTTCAAAACTGTTTTTGATAAGTTTTCTTTTCTGTTGGAATAATCCAATACCCAATTTAAATTAGCATCCTTTGTAAAGTTGTCATAAGATGTTAGCATTTGTAGTATATCATAAGCTTGTTCTTCACTCTCTGCAAGTATAGGATGAATTAGATCAATTTTAACTTCTTCATCATTTTCATCTTTTACAATCATAGTTATTGTTGCTATATATGCTTTATACTTATTTGCATATTGCACCATCTTATCTCTTTCTTTTGCTTTGTTAAGTATATCTGTTAATTGTCCCATATATTATACCTCCCTTTATATTAAGTCATATATATAATTAAAAAAAATAGAGAGTCTTTCAACTCTCTATTTCCTTTGAAGACTAGATATCTAATTTTGTTATTCCACTAGGGATAACAAAATTAAGTTGGTCTACATCTGTTATTTCTATAGGATTTAGTACTGATATTATATCTGTATTTACTTTTCCGTCTTCTAATGCTTTTTCCACTTTTTTCATAGCTTCTAAATCATTATCAGCATTCATTATACTATACATAATTCCTGCACTTCCATCATTGAATTCTCCTAAGATTAAATATTTTTTCATATTTTCTTCCTCCTTATTTATATCAATAATATTTTTACTAGCTAATCCTAATTTTACAGCTAAATCATAAGTTTCTAATTTCATTTTATGATTACACATTTTGCATTTTACTCCATCTTTAACTCCATTTGAATATGTATATTCAAATACTTCATAACCATATGGTACTATATGATTACAATTATTAATTAAAGTATCTCCATAAAAATCATTAACAAAAGAAACCATTTCTTTAGTTGGAATATTCATTTCTTTTGCTTTACTATAAACATCTACGAAAGTATCCAATGGCATCATTTTGTTCATTACTAATAATAAATATTTTTCATCACTTATTTCTACTTGTTTCCCTTCAAAATTATTCATACTATTACCTCCAATATATTTATTTTATTACACCTATATAATATATAATTAAAAAAATGTTTAGTAATTGAAAAAGAGCTTAGGAAATCCCTAAGCTCTTAATATTCATATCTTGATTTAACAACTGGTGTTTTGATAAATAATCCATAGTATTTATCATCATATGTTGTTTTCTTAGAAAGTTCCTCTCTAAGCATTAAGTATTTCTTTCTTACTGCGTTCCATCTTTCTAAATCATTTTGGTCTAAATCTTCACTAGAAATATAGTCATCAAGAATAGCTAATCTACTATTTATATCTCTAAGAATCATTAATGCTTCATCTTGTTCATCAACTGATTTTACTCTTAGAGTTAATCCATATAAATCATCTTCTATTCCACGCATTCCTTTATATTTAAATCTTCTAAATATTGATAACTTAGTCTTTTCTTCTATAACAGCTGATTCATCTATTGCATCATATTCATACTGTTTTATAGCATTCATACATTTATTTATTTCTCTTTTTTCTAGTTCACTACCAGTCATTTGATAAGTTTTTTCTAATGTTCTTATAGCTGGTATTCTTCTAAGTTTCATATTTTTATATAATCTAAGAGTCCATTGAAGAACTAATAGTTTATTATCTAAATCTTTGTTTAATAAAGTACATCTATCAGTTATCTTCTTTAATGCACTTATTAATTCTTGCCCATATCCTAAAGCTACAGCATAAGAATCGGCATTAGTTTCTTCATCAGAAAATATATTATTTATCTTTCTAATAGCATCTCTAAATCCAAAAGCTAATAAGTCTGCATATTTTATAAATCTTTGCATATCTATAGTTTCCATATTCTTTTGAAGATACATATAAAAAGATTTAGTAACTTCATCTACAGCTTTATCTATATCAAGTATTATATGACCTATTTCATGTAATACGACTGCTACTAATTCTCTAGTACTTAATCCTATTTCAAATAACTTAGAATCAAATTCTAAGAAATAGTCTTGTTTTAAAGTACTAAAGTCATTTTCTAATATCATTTTCTTTACATCAGTTTCATTTATAACTGGCATAACACACATTCCAAATAAAGGTTTATCAGTATTTTTAGTATATATAACTCCATTACAATTAGTTCCTTTAAATAGATCGTTTAGAACTTTTCTTAAATTAGTCATCCTATCATTAGTAGGATTTATTTTTATCTTACTCATAGCATCTTCAAGAGGAGCACAATTTACACTATTTTTAAACTGTCTTACTACCTTTTTTGGCTTAATTAATATTACAGGCATAGAACTTACTCCTTTCTAATTAAAAAGTCTACACTCATTTAGAGTGTAGACTCATATAATCTTTATTTTTTTATCCTTAAGGTTTTTCTATTATATTAACGTTTACAGCTGGTTTTTCAACTATTCCAGTTGGGTTAAGTATTTCTATTCTACCTTGTACTGGTTGATATTCAGTCATCATCCATCTTTCAAATGAATGTACAGCTGGTAATGCATAGTTTACAGCATTTCTTATTTCATTACCTACATACATTTGATAATCGTATTCTTTGTATATTATTCTATCAGTATTTTTAGGTGATAATATACATATTAATTGATTTGCTAAATTAGAATCATATTTCTTTTCAAATTTTTGAGAAGAAATGAATTGATAAGTTCTGTTGTCTGTAGTATGTACAGCCTTTTGGAACTCTAATGTAACTGGTCCTATATTCTTAGGAGATTCATAAGAATATTCAGTTGGAGTTATTTTTCTTATTAAATCAGGTCTACCGAAGAATGTTGTAGTAACATTTGGATCATTTAATATATTTACTAATTTAGTAGCAAATGTATCAATTGCATCAAATGATACTTTATGTCTCCATTCAACATGATCTAATGCATAGTTGTGTCTTGGAGCCCAGTCAATTTGTAAGAAGTTAGTTTGACTAGGATCTAATCTATCATATGATTGGTCTAAGAAATCTAGTATATGATCATCTTTATAGTTTTCTAATACTATTTTTATCATAGACATTATTTTTGTTAATTGATTTATATTATATAATGCAGCGTAGTCTTTTATTTCTTCTGGAGAAATTGGTACATTTATTGGAATTGCATTTGGCATTTCGAATAAATCTGTGATTTCTTTCCATTTTACACTACAAGTTGGTAGCATTGCATTAGAAGTATCTTTTCTAGTTCTAATTTTAACTGCTTTAACCATTCCTTTTAATCCAACTACTGTTATTTTATTTTTATTCATAGTACCTTGGATCATATCATCTTGTATTCCACCATCAACTTTTAAGTTTTTAATTGTTAATGCTGGTCTTATGTTTCCTACCATAGCTCTTTCATTTTCACCATAAGTAGGACCAAATTTGATGTTAACTGGCATCCAAATATAAGTTCCGTCAACACCATCTATTTTTGCTTCTTCTTGTCCATCAGCAACTTCTGTTACTGGTATAGCAACTGCAGATACAGTTGTATCTACTGATAAATTGTCTATAGAACTTGCTCCTATAGCATCTAACATATCTGTTTCTCCATATTCAGGAAGTTTAACTTCTATTTCTTTATATGGAGCTGTAGCATCTACTGCTTTAGTCATTAAATGTTGTTGAGTATAGAAATCTATTTCTTCTCCATCTGGAGTTACAAGATATCTATATTCCATTGATTCTGTCCATTTTGGAGATGCTGCTACTGCTTTTGGTATAGCATCTGTTTGAGTGAACACATTGTTCATTAATAAGTTTTTGTGTAATGGTAAAGTTGTACCGATTAATGGGTTAACTGTAGCCATTGGTGTATATTCAAGCAATAAATCACGATCATTTTCATATAATTGTTCCATCATAAGCATATGATCATCATATTGTTCGGCAGTCATAGAATCTCTATCAGCAGATTCTTCTATAAAGAATCTCTTTAAAGAATCATTTGTATTTTTTTGTAAACATGCTAATTTAGCATTAGAGAATATATCTACTCTACCTTCATTTAATATATCTTTTGCACATTCTAAGAAAGCTTTTGAAAGCCCGTAAATAGGTTCATACATGTATGACTTATTATTTGATTGTTTTTTCTTTTTTTCACCAACTACTGGCATGGTTATAACACTCCTTTCATATATATCATAATTTTTATTATATTGTTATTAAATTGATTAACAAACTGGTTTATTTCCATCTAAATCTGGAAGTATTTCAATTATCAATCTATTTAAATCACTCATAATTACTAAGCAATGTTGATAAAATAACATGTTTTCTTGGAAAGTTTTAGTAATATAAGTTTTAGTTAAATAATCTTTAACCATATCTTTTAAAGAAATTAGTTGTTTTGTAACAAAATCAACTATTCTTATGTTTTCATCTGTTTTATAGACATTGTTTAATCTTTGTAATATATCATTTATAGAATCATGTAATTTTATATAATTATTTTTCATTTCATGATCTCTTATTTGTTTTTGAGAATCACTAAGATCTTTAAATATTTCATCTTCCATTTGTTGTATAGGATTTTCTTCAGAGTTATCAGCATCATCACTTTCTTCTCCATCTGAATCAGAGTTATTATCTCCACCAGTATCTCCATCATCATCCATACTATCAGAGCCTGTATCTCCACCAGAATCTCCTCCACCATCTATAGTGTCGCCACCAGTATCTTCTCCACCACCTTCATCAGGTGCAGAGTCATTATCTTCTTCATTTCCTCCAGTATCTCCATCATCATCCATAGTATCAGAACCAGTATCGTCATCCATAGTATCAGAGCCTGTATCTCCATCATCTGTAGGAGCATCAGTATCGTCATCCATAGTATCTGAGCCTCCATCATCAACAGCACCACCTGGTGGCTCATCATCTTCCTCTTCTTCATCTCCACCTTCATCAGGAGTATCATCTCCTTCAGGTGGTTCATCATCTTCCTCTTCTTCATCTCCACCTTCATCTGTATTATCATCTACAGGAGTATCATCTCCTTCAGGTGGTTCATCATCTTCCTCTTCTTCATCTCCACC
>ERZ1035037.277-NODE-277-length-17824-cov-2973.298272_pt1 | contig 17824 bp, 19 predicted proteins | sample MGYA00520618_ERZ1035037 | MGnify/ENA primary metagenome ERZ1035037 (study PRJEB33766, sample SAMN09781741) | gut metagenome | biome: gut microbiome | host: Homo sapiens | place: Madagascar | study: EMG produced TPA metagenomics assembly of the PRJNA485056 data...
GTATTAAGGGGAAAATCCTGTTTCCAGTTTCCCCCTACCGGGTACTACGTTCGCACCACTGCGGCACACATTCACGTGACCGCCTGCCGGACACCCGCATATTAACAAATATGAACTTTATGAACGAATTGTAACATTACACCGCTTTCTTTCCATTATTTGTAAATACCGCGAAAACAAGAGCAAACATGCGAAAAACTATAAAATACATAGCTAACAGCACCCTAACAGCCGCAAACCGCCGAAAACGCCGGAAAATAGCCCATTTTCGCACTTGCCGAAAAGTGCAAACTGTGGTATTATATAGGTGCCGGGCAGGCGGACAGCCCCCCGGCACCGACCGCCCCGGCGGCAGGGCATGAGACAGCCCGCCCCGAACCCCGCGCCCGATCTTTGACAACTGTATACCCGCCGTCGCCCGCGCGCTATTTGGGCGACTGTCCGCGCGTACAATACGCGCTCCAGTGCAGGGGGACAGCCTGCACAGTGTCGCGGCACTAACGCCGCGCATCCCGGCAAAAGGCTCACGAACCCGCCGCCGGGGGAATGTGAGGAAAAACCCATGCAAGCTATTAAATATACCATTGAAAAGCTGGCACACTTTGAGACAGTAGAAGACAAGCGATATACCATGGAATCAGCCCCGCAGGAGTTCGCCAATTTGCTCCGCATATTTAGCGACCGCCGCCCGCACCTTTTGGACGGCGAACAAGTAAAAGCCGCGTTTATTTCGCCTTACCCCTTCAGCAACGACCCCGCGCGCCTGTCCCGCGACTGTTTCACGGTTGACGTGTCCAGCGTCGGCGATATTTCCGTATTTTGTCAATACACAACAACCCACCCGGACGGAGACCGCTTGCACACATATCTATTATCCACTTACGTCAAGGATTAAACCCACCCCCGCCCCGGCTAACCTCTTACGCCGGGCGCGGGCAATATCCCGGCAACCGGGCGCACGAACCCGCCGCCGGGGGAAAGAAGGAAAAAAACAATGGCCGAACGTAACATTACACGCACCATTAAGAGTACTGTTTTTGAGATTGTCGGGCTTGACTTGCACACCATGCAACCCCGCACAATCACTACCACCCGCACGGGTTCCAACGTTGACCCGCTGAAAGTCCTTGACGAAACACGGCGCGGCATGGTCGGCGATTTTGCCCCGGCTATCATCACAAATCAGACCGAAACGGAAAATCTGTACAGCATGCCGGAAACGCTTTTCTTAAAATACGCCGTGAAGGTTGACCGACCCGCGACCACCCCGGCGGACACGGTCGCCGCCGATTAAACCATGCACCCGCCCCGGCTAACCTCTTACGCCGGGCGCGGGTACTATCCCGGCACCGGGCGCACGAACCCGCCGCCGGGGGAATGTGAGGAAAACAACCATGAAAACCCGTTTGAAATTTGCCCCGTACGCTTCAGCCTATGTTGTCCACTATGACAGCCCGCGCGGCGTGTCCCTTGTGTCGTATGCAACCCGTGTTATTGATGTATTATTTGACACGGACACGCCCGAACCCGTTCTCAAGGTTCGCGGGACGTGGTCAATTACGGCGCAAAAGCACATGCGCGCATTTGTCCGGGAGTACGTGCACGCCGACCCGGATGCGGTCATGCGTGGAATACGCGCCGTGACCCGCACCGCCTGCCGGGTGTATCAATTGGAAAATCTCCGCATAGAATACGACCCCACCATGCCGTTCCGCTATTGATTCATCCAATCGCCTGATCCCTTCACCCCGTCAAGCTATGGTTTGACGGGGCGAAGTCATACCCTGACGCTTTCAGCTGATTTGACCATCCAGTCACGCGACCGCCTGACCCCATCCCCCGACCGCCTGACCCATTCACCTGACCGCATGACCCACATAAAGGGGGGGGTAAATTTCCTGCCCCACCTTCCTGCGCTACCCTACTCTAATTTTCTCTGCATTTCCACCCTATTTTCCCTTCGCTCAAAACAATGCCTTTTTTACCTAACACCTGCCAAAATTTGAAAGGAGCAAAAAACCATGCCACCCAAAACGCGCCTTTTATTTTTCAAGAAAGCCAACGCCTACGTCCTTCATCACTCCCCTGACAACACGCGCTCCACTCCATGTACAGTCCTTTATTCTTACGACCGCCCTGCAATAGCATACTATCCTCTATCCGGTCAAATCATTTTCTACCCTACCCTATCCGCATGGACACTCCGTCACGCGCGGGCATTCCTTGCAGAATATGTAGGACTTCAAACAGACACCATTATCTCTGCAATCAAATTCATGCAATCCAACCCCGCTTCCTTATCGGTAACAATCACAACCACAAACGACACAGTGGGCGACATTACAATATCTTCAATCTAACCTACAGGCTCCTAACCGAGCCTCATGCAAGCGACCGTTCCCGTGTTCCTCACATTCACGGCGCAGGTTCAACTCCTGCGGCTTGCACCATAACCAAACACGAAAGGAGGTATACCACAATGCGCAAGCCTGTAGTTTCCCGAACCCTTACCCTTACAGAAGGAACAATCCTTATAGCTGACAGCGAAACCCGTGCAATGGTTGAGACAGAATTTCACCTTGTAGACAACTTCAAGAACAACGATGAAATTCTCCGAGCAATGCGCCGTTACTACAAAGCACTTGACATGGACAAACGCTACACCCCTATCCGAGTAGTGACCAAAAACACAACCACTACCCGGCGTTTCATGACAGTGCAAGACTTCTACGACAAATCCAAACCGATGTAACCCGTTCCCCAAAACCACAAAATTCAATAAATGAAAGAGGTAAACAAAATGGAAGGCTATTCTGCAAAAATCGTCAATTCTTCGCGCCCCCTGACTGCCCGTGAGCGCATCATGATGAAGGACACCACAGACGCCACTCAAATCAACGCCGCGCTGAAGAACGGCAGTGTCGAGTTTTCCCCTATCCTTTGGGCAGACGTCGAGATTCACAATGAGCGCTCCGAGAACAAGGACTACAGCACGCTTGTTGTCCTTGCTTCTGACGGCACGAAGTATTACACTTCTTCCCCGTCTTTCAAGGAAGCATTCATCGACATTTTCACCGAGATGGTTTCCGAGACGGGAGAAGCGGAGGATTTCTCCGTTCGCGCCTACACCGTTCCCTCAAAGAATCAGCAGGGTTGCTTCATTACCTGCTCCATTCTCTAACAAAACTGACAGCCCCGGCTAATCACCGGGGCTTTACTGCAAGGAGGAACACATGGCAAAACGCCATTCCTTTACAAAGAGGCAACAGCAGTGGTATTACGAGGAATCTCTTGCGCGACACAGAATATCTGATTTTGAGTACAGACACAAGGTTTCTGTGCCTGACCTAATAGGCACCCGTCCTTCTCGTGTCACAAAGCAAGAAATTGAACGCTTGCGCTCAATAACAGCAGAATCATTTACCCTTGAAAACGGTCACTTGATTCTTACGCCTGAACAACTTCGTATGGCTCAATCAGCAGGAGCGCAAGCCCCGCAGGAAACTGAGATGGTTCTGACAGAGATTGACCGCATGATTTCGTCCATGTATAACGACAGCCCGGCTAACCGTGAATATGCGAAACTTATCCGAACAGCCTTTGACAAAGCAATAGCAGAGCGTGGACGCCCTGCGGTAGCAGAGACAGTACGACAGCAGAGTTTGCTGGAGGAAGTTCGCATAATCATGGGGTATCAAGACGTAGACCGTAAACGTCAACGCCTTGCAGGCTTCATTAACGCCCTTTTTGCCCGCCCCCTTTCAGCTGAAGAATTTGAAATGTTTTCCGGCAGATTTTCAGACGCGCAAGAGGAAGATGAAGGTGACAGTTATGAGCAAACAGTGTCAGACAAACGTGCAGGCTATATTTCGGCATTTAAGGCTGAACACAGAGAAGCGTCTGCAAAGAGTAAACTGGAAGCCAAAGCCCGCAAACTTGTTTCAATGTATGGAATTACAAAGGATTCACCTGAATACAAAACTGTATATGAAGCTGTGCTTTACACTTTGATTGACACATATGGAGATGTAAGTTCAGGTGAAGCAGAAATAAAAAAGATATTGGAGGATAAAGAATGAAACTTGAAAATTTGAAGGTCGGCGCTCTTATAATGCACGCTGACGCGAGAACAAACCCCATTCACACAGGCACGATATACATCGTGCTTAAAATTGACAAAGAGCGCGAGGATATTGAGGCTTGTTGCGTCAATTGTCCGATTGGCACAGCTATTGGCGAACTTCGCCATATTTCAACCCGTAGCATTTCCGAGTACTATATGCTTACTCAAATCGTCATTGCATCCCCCGCAGACAATTTATCTGTTTCCAAAAAAGACCTTTGGCTTCGCTGGTCTATTGCGAATAAAACCACGCTTGGAAAGGTTGGTGAACCCACACCGTATTCTGACGAAAAAGGCGACTTCTTATGTATAGGGGATGTCGTTAAAGTAAAAAGAGGATTCCTTGAATTTTCAGACTGCCTTGTAGTATGGGATGAAAAAGATGATTACTATATCATGGGAATTGCATCTGACTGCGATAGCAGAACAGCAAGCACAGGCGACTGGAAACTGTTCAAGGAAAGAAGCTACACTGACCTTAAAATTGGTTACGTGCACAATAAGTCCTGTGTAGAGGTAGTAGACTTCCCGCCCAAAGGAGAAGAATGAATGCCATAACCCGCCGCAGGCTTGAAGCGTCGAGAATGCCGCTACCTTGTAGCGGACTTTGAGACAACGGTTTACGAGGGGCAGAAGGACACGCAAGTATGGGCGGCGGCAAGCGTGGAGCTTTTCGCGGCAGACGATTCTGTAGTCATTCATCACTCCATTTCAGAGCAGTTTGAATATTTTACATCCTTGCACTGCAATCTTGTAGTTTACTTCCACAATCTGAAATTTGACGGCTCCTTTCTTCTGTCCTATCTACTGATAGACAGAGGCTTCAAACAAGCCCTTGAAAAAGACGAGAAGGGAGGGGAATACTGGTTGCATGACAAGGATATGAAAAACAACACTTTCCGATACAGCATATCTGACATGGGGCAATGGTATACAATCATTGTAAAGATAAACGACCACTTTATCGAATTCCGCGATTCTCTAAAACTTCTTCCCTTCTCCGTTAGGGAAATAGGCGATAGCTTCGGCACAAAGCATCATAAGTTAGACATGGAATACAAGGGCTTCCGTTATCCCGGTTGCGAGATAACACAGCAGGAACAGGCGTACATAGCTAATGACGTTCTTGTTGTAAAAGAAGCCATTGAAATTGTATTTCTACAAGGACACAAGAAACTTACAATCGGCTCATGTTGCCTTGATGAATACCGGAAAATTATCGGCTATTTCATGTACAAAGACCTGTTCCCTGACCTTTACAAAATAGAGATTGATGAAAAAATCTATGACTACAAGAACGCAGGCGAGTATATACGCAAATCCTATCGTGGCGGGTGGTGCTACTACGTAAAAGGTAAGGAAAACAAACTGCATTACAACGGAATAACGGCAGATGTAAATTCTCTTTACCCTTCCGTCATGAGTTCCGAAAGTGGCAGTGTTTACCCTGTCGGAGAACCAACATTTTGGAGTGGAAATTATATCCCTTTTGAAGCCCGAGGCTCAAACAAGTATTTTTTCGTTCGTGTAAGAACACGTTTCTACTTGCGTGAAGGTTTCCTGCCTTTCATTCAAATCAAAAACAACCTTCTCTACAAGGCGACAGAAATGCTTGAAACTTCCGACATCTTTGATGGTTCAACAGGGGAATATTTTCCGTACTACTATGGCACAGACGGACAGCTTAAGGAAGCAACTGTCGAAATGACCTTGACCTGCACAGACTTTCAGTTAATACAAGAACACTATGACCTTGTACATTTCGAGATTCTTGACGGCTGTTATTTCAAGGCACGAAAAGGAATTTTCGACAAGTACATTGACAAGTATCGCAAGATAAAAATGGAATCAGAGGGTGCTGTGCGAACTCTTGCAAAGCTGTTCCTGAACAACCTATACGGCAAAATGGCATCTTCCCCTGATTCTTCATTCAAAGTGGCATCCATAAAAGAGGATGGTTCTTTAACTTTCCGGGTAGTTCATCAAGAGGACAAAAAGCCCGGATATATAGCAGTAGGTTCTGCTATCACTTCCTATGCCCGCGAATTTACAATACGTGCGGCACAGCATAACTATCACGGCGTAGACAAGCCCGGCTTTATCTATGCCGACACAGATAGTATTCACTGTGACCTTCCAGCTTCCGACCTTGTTGGAATAAAGACGCACAAAACAGCGTTCTGTTGTTGGAAGATAGAATCAAGCTGGGACGTGGCGTTGTTCGTGCGACAGAAAACCTATATCGAACACGAAGTAGCGCACGATTTGAAGCCACTGCCCGAACCAATATGGAACGTAAAATGTGCAGGTATGCCGGAGCGTTCAAAACAGCTTTTCATTGCTAACATAACAGGCTTTGACATCACTAAAAAAGAAGATAAAGACGAAGAACAAGTCAAATTCATAGATAGCCTATCAGACGAAGAACAAAAATTCTTTAGCAAGAAACTTGAACTTGAGGACTTCAAAATTGGTCTTAAAGTTCCGGGTAAACTTCTGCCGAAGCGTATTCCCGGCGGCGTCTTGCTCTGTGAAACTTCATATGAAATGAGGGAGAACTAAATGACCATTGAAAAATTTATCAAAAAGCAATGCTGTTCTTATGGAATGCACGTCAGCGAACCTTGCAACGGAAAACTTATTCTTAGTAGTATTTATGGGCGTATAGCAACTGGGAAAATAAATGACAAGTACGATGGGAAAAAGAAGCGCGTTTGAAAACAGCCTTGTTTGCGTTGCAGTAAACGGCGCGTTGCGCGGTTCGCAGAATCTACAGAAGCGTAAAGCGAACAAGCGCAAAGACCCTTCCGAGGAAACGCAAGAGGAAATAGACGTCTGCCTGAACTGCGCAGAAAAAAGGTGTCCCGGCACACGTAAGTGCATGATGGAACACCTTCACAAAAAGGCATAAAATTTCACCCCGCAGGGATTACTCCTTGCGGGGCTTTTTATATCCGTAACTTGCGAACGACAGAAGCGGTTAGCAAAACCGACACAGATACAGGACGCATATTTTCAGCGTTGCTTCCCTGCTCTGACAGCAATCGAAACGCAAGAGGATATCAGTATGAAAGAGCGGCAAGAACAGCCGCCTTGCAAGACAAGTCCTTGAACCTATAGCAACCTCTTTCAAAGAAATACCTTTGATTCTGCAAGAACAAGTCATTGCGTTTCAACATCACATAGTTTACTCTATGGTCATCTGTAGTAACAGCCAATTTAACGGGGAAGGTCATATCGGCTCTATCGTCGCAGTAAATAACGCCCTCTGCGTCAAAACTGCGTATTGCATAGTCCTTCCCCTCATATCGCAAAGTAGCAAGATAGCGTCCGTGTCCTTCCGGCTTTTCGACAAAGGTTTTATTGTCGTTAAGGTAGACGCTTTGCGCAGAATACGCGACATATTTATTAGCACCGAATGCACGGTTGAAACCACTTTCAGCCTGCGCTTTAGAAGCCGCCTCATTGAAGCCCTGTTCAAGCACAAACCCGTCCCCCTTAAGAAACTTAGTGTCAACCTGCAATCTGTTAGATATACCCATTTCAATATAATACGGATTCAGCAAAGTGACAGGGTTTGACAGCATATATACCGGAACATACCTTAACTGTTTTCCCTGTCCTCTTGCCACAGACGTATGAACGGAAATAAACTTCTGCACCTCATTGGGACAGTAGTCATTATTTTCGCTCTGAAATTCATCGAACATCATCCTATCCACATCACTAAAAATATGCGAATATTTCTTGATAGAATCGGCGGAGTTAAGAGGCACGGCGTACCCGCACGGTTTATCATTGATAAAAAGCTCATGAAACACGCCGCTTGCCCGCTTCTGACTTTTCATCTCCGTACCCTGAAAGAACAGCCCCCGGATATCCTTATAGAACTTGTCCGCGCATTCATCCAGTTCGTACTTATATCGGTACAACAGCATGAACTTCGACCCGCTGTCATTGTACCTATTGACGCACAAACGGCTGAAATACGTGGTCTTTCCTCCGGTTCTGTTAGTGGTAACAATGAAAATCTCCGGCTTTTTACCATTCAAGTCATTCATAGACAAAAGCCTTGTACCATCGTAGTATACGCCCATACTTCCTTTCGCCCTCCTTTCCGTATCTTTATTATATCACAAGTGTAGTCCTTTGTCAAGCAAAAGTGAATTTACCAAAAGTTAAATTATTGCGACTTGACAATTCACCTTCGCTATGCTATACTATAGGTAAAGAAAGGAGGGATTTCTGTGGACACCATTATTACCCTGATTTCCAACGTTGGATTCCCCATTGCCGCCTGTTGCGGTCTGATGTACTTCATCAACACCACAATCAAAGAACTGCGCACGGCTATCCAGCAGAACACGATTCTGCTTGAAAAAATCAGCGCTTTTCTCGAAAAGGAGGAAACGCACGATGGCAAAGAGAACTGACAGCGAACTGCTTCAGGCAATTGGTGACGCACTGCCTGACGCCACAACTGATGAAGCAATCGCACTGCTGACTGACGTCCGGGACACCTTGTCCGGCAACGCAAATTCTGCTCAAATTGAGCGAGACTATCAGCAGAGAATTGACGAACTGGATTCCTCTTGGCGCAAGAAATTCAAAGAAACATTTTATGCACCTGTCGATGAATCCCGTGGTGGAAAAGGCGAGGAAAAAGACAAGCCCAAAACAAGGTATGAAGATTTGTTCAAGGAGGAAAATTAAGTGGCAAGAAAAATCAATTCTACGCTCAATGCGAGTACGCTTGACATTCTGAATGTCATCCGTGCTAACGCCCCGCTGGAATATCAGTCCGCAGTGCCGCAGGTCGCATCTGTTGATGATATTCCCGTAGTAGGCGAAATTATCTACGGTTCTCCTGCGCTGTCGAATACGTTCATCAACGCACTGCTCAACCGTATCGCGCTTGTAAAGATTCAGAGCGCAACGTTCAATAACCCATACCGCGACCTTAAGAAAGGCTATCTTGAGTTCGGCGAAACTGTTGAAAACATTTTTGTCGAGATTGCGCGCGTCCGCACTCTTGACCCGGAGAAGGCTACTGCCCGCGAATTTGCAAGAACTATCCCGGACGTGAGAAGCGTTTTCCATGTTATCAACTGGAAGGTACAGTACCCGCTGACTATCAGCGACTATGACCTGCGGACGGCGTTCCTTTCTGCCGATGGTCTGAATGGCTTCATTGCGAAGCTGGTTGACAGCATTTACAAGGCGGCAGAGTATGACGAGTTCCTGCTGTTCAAGTATATGCTTATCAAGGCAATTGCCCACGGTAAAATCAAGACCGTTGCCTTCGATAGCGCAGATCATTCTTCTGCCGCTATTGAGTTCCGTGGCAAGTCTAACCTGATGACTTTCCTGCGTCCTGATTTCAACGAGGCAAAGGTCAAGAATGACTGCCCGAAGGAAAGACAGCAGATTTTCATGGACAGCACGTATAATGCTGAATATGACGTGAAGGTTCTGTCTGCGGCATTCAACATGGAGAAGGCTGATTTCATGGGGCGCCTGCGCCTGATTGATGACTTCACCACGTTTGACAATGAGCGCTGGAACACTATCCGCGCTGAAAGCAATCAGGTAGAGGAAGTTACCGCCGAAGAACTGGCGGTTATGGCGAACGTAAAGGCTGTCCTTATTGACGAGGACTGGTTCCAGATTTACGACCACTACACGAGACTGGGTACGACCCCTGTCAATTCCGGTGACTACTGGAACTACTTCTACAACATGAAGAAGGACGTTTCCCATAGTCCTTTCGCAAACGCTATTGTGTTTGTCGATGACGCCGCCGCTATCACTCCGGCGGACAAGTACACTGCGGAAGTAGTTGCAAAGGATGTGGCTGACGTCGGCACTGTCATTACGCTGAATGTCAAGCAGTCCGAAAGCAATGATGAAGCCGCAACGCTCAAGCCCGGCACCGTTATCTTCAAGCAGACGCTTGACGCTGTTCAGGCAAAGGTGGCTGTTCAGAGATACGGCGTGTATATCTATCCCGCAAACGCTGGCAGTGTATCTGTCGAATGTGAGATTGGCGGCGTTGAATATACCTACGCTACCGGGACTTCCACGTATACTGCCGAGAAGATGGCATCTACTGTCAAGGTGGGGGACACCCTTCAGCTTGTCAAGAAAACCATGCTGTCCTGACAGTAAATTTTCAGCCCCGGATGAAATACTCCGGGGCTTCTTTGTTAAAAGGAGGTGAATTTTATGCCTACGCCCAATACAGTAGTAAAGATATTGAAGGGGATAGAACTTGATAGGAATTTGGAAAATACCTATAGGTTTGCGTCTCTTTCGGCACAGCAGAATTTCTTTTCTGCCACTGAAAGAGTTAAGTTTACGCTTGAGAATCTACAGTATTTGAGGACCGGAGAAAATTCCATAAAGGTGGAAAAAGATATTGCGTCTCTGTATGACTGCAATTATCTCATGTTTCAGAATACAGGATATAAGGACACAGATGGCAGGACACGTTGGTTCTATGCTTTTATTGACAGTGTGAATTACGTCAATGAAGCAACGAGCGAAATTGTCTACACTATCGACCCTATGCAGACTTGGCTGTTTGATTTCAAGTTCGCTGACTGCATGGTGGAAAGAGAACACGTGAGGGATGACACAATTGGTGCTAATATTGTGGCAGAACCTGTTACAGCTGGGCAATATATCAAAGTTAAAGAAGTATCACAGACCTTTAACTCTTATAGGGCTATGCTTGTTTTGAGCAAGCCGTTTCCTGTTGATTTGTTACTGTCCGCCACAAAGAAACAGGACGTAACAACAGCTACGCATAAATTTTCAGCAGAGGCGTCAGTAAGTTATAGTTTCAAAACGCCAACGCCAATGGCAGGCTTTTCTTCCCCGTATAATGAATCCGTATTTGGAAAGGAAATCTTTGAGAACACATCAAACGGAATACTGCCGACAAATTTCTCATGGTATGCAGATATTCCTTGCGATAATATAAAAGCTATTGGTGATTTCGCTACAGATAACAAAATACTTGACTTGAATGAAGAAAAGTATTATTCAATCAACACACTTCTGACATGGATAGGTAACGGCAATATCAGCGGTTTGACTGCCGAAGATATAGTGTGCGTACTGATATACCCGGATTTTTTCACAAACGGTACAAGACTGTCCCCTCCTGCCACTTATCAACACGGGGGATTTGGGAAGAAGAATATCTCATTCAATCTTGACACATCTGAACCATTTCGGGGTAAACGCTCTTACGTGGCAAAGAATAATAAGTTGTATACTTCCCCGTTTACGAGACTGGTCGCAAGCAATAAGGCTGGGGTTCAAGCAGAATACAGACCTGAATGGTTTTCTGCACCTTTCAATCCCACTTTCACTATGTATTACTTTCTTTCCGGAACGCCTACTTGTTGCCTTTATCCGACGAATTATATCGGTAAAGGGCTGATAGAGAATACCGTTACAGCTTGTTACGATATAGAAATTCCGTACAAAGGCAATGCATATGCGGAATATATCAGAGCAAACCGGGGAAAACTTGTTTCGTCAGCCCTTAACTCCGTTGTCTCTGCTGGCGCGGCTGTTGCAGTTGGCAAGTTCGGCGGCTCTGTTCTTACCGGAAGCACCGTAGAAACTATGAAGGAAACAGCGAGGAATCCGGCTACTGGGCGGCAGGTTACAACTGGCACATTGCGGCAGACACGGACAGAAACCACAACGCAGAAGGGTGGTGCTGGTGAGCAAATAAGGGCGGGGGCTGGCAGTCTTTCTTCAATGATTGACCTTGTTGGCACGCTATACGACTTGCATCAAGCACCTGCCCCTGTCTACGGAAACATGACAGCGGCAGATATAATGACACAGCTAAAAGAGAATGACATCGTTGTTTATCGTGAATCAATTGATTCCGAAACCGCCGAAACGATTGACAACTTCTTTACCTATTATGGGTACGCTGTCAAGAAGCTAAAACAGCCGGGCGTTTACAACCGTCATTATTGGCAGTATCTCAAAACCTGCGCCTGCAACCTGCATAATGCAGATGGGTATTCCGACCATGTAAATGTAAACGTCAACTATAGCACTGGTATGAGCGCGGCAGATATGGAGACGCTTGAAAAAATCTTTGACAGAGGCATCACATTGTGGAATCAGGATGTGCAAATTGGAGACTATACGCTTGATAACGGAACGCTAACAAGTATTGCTCTTTCAGATGCCGCCCTGTTTGTCGGCAATCCACTTGCTGGCACGCCTCTTGCCAATAGTGTGCGCGCCATAAAGCTATATTATTCAGACGGCGGTAAAGTAGAAACTGTATTGTCGGGCGACCGTTCTGTGACATGGGAAATTCAGAAAAACGGTTCGTATGTTAAAACAGAAGTTGTGGAACGCGGAAAGCATATGTACAGAGTACGAATTGCTGACCTTGTTTCAGATGGAAAGGAGATAATTGCTACATGAGCAAAAATAAGCAGTGGGATTGCGACCCGGTAGCACCGCCTATACCTACTCTTGACGAACTGGCAAACGGGTATACTTACATTCAGTATTACACCCGACTTTGCGAGTTGTCCATGAGTATGTTTGAGTGGACAGGACTTCCTGATACTTGCGATAAGAGATACCTTGAATTGACGCTTTTCAGCATGGGAAAGGCGGTTTTCTTCAAGGACGATGTGCTGGGTTTCCTTGGATTGCCTGTTGCCGGAAGCGGCACACTTGACTTGTATCAAGTCCCTACAAGAAGAAGGGCTTACGCTGATAACGGCTACAATCTTGAATTGGATGAAAGCAATAGCGTTATTATTTTCAATAACTATATGCGGACAAATTCAATGCTGGATGTGCGTATGTTCAGCGCAAGGCTTGCTGACCTTGACAGGACTATTGATATCAATGTCAAGGCGCAGAAAACTCCTGTTCTTATCGTCTGTGACGAGAAGAAAAGAAACAGCTACGTCCGGATGTATCAGAAGTGGATGGGCAACGAGCCGATGATTATTGGCTCGGAGGGCTTGACAATGGACAATGTGAAAACCATTGACACGACTGCGCCGTATGTGGGCGATAAGCTGTACGAACTCAAAACACAGATTTGGAACGAGGCTCTTACCTATTTGGGCATTCCGAATATCGGCAATGAGAAGCGGGAAAGAATGGTGAGTGACGAAGTCGCAAGGAATCAGGGCGGCACGTTCGCAAGTAGATACAGCCGCCTGAATGCCCGACAGGAGGCTTGCGAGAAAATCAACAGAATGTTCGGTCTGAACGTGTGGTGCGAGTACAAGGACATGAGCGCGGAATTGGGCGTTGATTCCATGAACAGTGAAACGACAGAGGAAGGAGGTGAAGATGGTGAGTAAGTACACTATGGAAGTGAGGTATATCTGCGAACAGCTTGCTAATGCTACGATTGAAACACAGGTTGGAGATGTGCCGGGAATTATCGAGAAAGCCGCACCGCAGATTTTTGACTTTGATTTTCCTATTTGGAACGAGGACTATAGGAAAACGTTGGAGGAGAAAATCCTGCTTCATTTCTATATGCGTGAGATTGGGCAGGAAACTGTAGGCGAGTGGAAGTTGAGACTCATGCAGACGCTTCAAGAGATTATGCCGGAAATGAATGAGTTGTATAAGAGCGTGGAGTTCAAGTACGACCCACTGACGGATATCGACTATACGACTGACACGAAGGGCGGTACGGAAGTCAACAGCACAAGGAATACCAATGTGACGGAAGGAATGCAGAGAAATGAAACAGAAAATACGGAAGATAGCGGAAAGAATACGGAGAAGTTTAACGGCGATAGCAAAGAGACTTTCAGCGACACTCCGCAGGGTAAGCTGGAAAATGTTTGGGAGGGGACATATCTCACGACAGCAAATAGAAGCGTTGGAGACAACACTACAACGAGTACTAGCGAGGCAAAACGAGATACTACAAGAGGTGCAAGCGTTGACAGCACAAGAACAGGAAGCGAAGCCGGAAACGACAAAACAGAACGAACCCTTGTGTCAAGAGTGTATGGAAAAAGTAGCTTCCGAAGCTACGGAAGATTGATTCAGGAATTCCGGGAAAATATCATGAACGTGGATAAGCTGGTGTTTGAGAAGCTGGAATGTTGCTTTATGCTGTTGTATTGATAGGAGGGATGAAGAATATGTTTGATAAGAAATGGGACACAATCAGACCGCTGACGTTTGACGGAAGTATCACGGAATATGAGTTCCTGTGCAAGATTCTCAATCAGATTGAGACAGTACAGAAGGAATTGCAGGAGGAAATTGACAACATTGTTGTGGGAGGGGGTGGAATTACTGACGAGGAAAGACAAAAGATTGACAGCTTGACGAATACTGGCATTCAGCTTATGAACAGTTTGACAGAGGGGGATGTCGTCAGGCTGAAAGTGCTGACTGATAACGGCGCAAACTGGGCGAATCATATAAACGGGTATCAGGGTGATGAAGACGATGTTGTAGCAAGAGCGCACTGGGTATTGAAAACTGCTCAAGGATTCTTCGACCTAATTACCCCACAGCTTTTGCCTACAGTAAGTGCGGCGGACAACGGGAAGGTCGCAAAGGTCGTAGGTGGAAAGTGGGCTATTGGCACTGTTGAAGGCGGCGGAGATAGCAAGTGGAATGACGCCGCTGTTGAGTATTTTGCTACAGTGCTTGAACACCTTGTGTATGATGACGCAAGCACGGGGCAGACTGCGGCTACATATCTGCTCAATATCTTGCGGGGCGGCGCTCCGTTTATTACGGGGATTACAGCGGAATGGAGTTACGGACAGGTTATTTATCCTGATACGGCATTGACGAGCGATATGTTCACCGTAAAGGCGGCATATAGTGACGGGAGTGTTATCCCTGTTACGGAGTTCAGTTTCAGCCCGCAGGTTGCAAGTACGAACCCGACAGAGGTAGCGATTACTTTTGAGGGTAAAACGGCTGTTGTTAGTGTTCCTGTCGGAACGGTGATTTTGACGGGGATTACAGCAGAATATGTTGGGAGCGGGACAATTTATGTGGGGGATAACCTTACGAAGAATATGTTCAAAGTCACGGCGAAGTATAATGACGGCAGTAGCAACGTTGTAAGTGATTACACGTTCACGCCTGTCACTATGCTGAATGCCGGGGAGCAGGTTGTCACGTTTACGTATCAGGAGAAGGAAGCTACTGCTACAGTTACGGTTGTAGCTTTGAGCGTTACGAGGATAAGGGCAAGCTGGATTGGTGGAACTATTTTCAAGGGGACAGCGTTTACAAAGAGTATGTTCACCGTGACAGCAGAGTATAACAACGGAACGAGCAAGGCTGTGAGTGATTACACTTTCACCCCGGCGACTGCTAACAGCACGCCAACTACGTTGGTGACTATTGAGTATGAGGGAAAGAGTACTGGCGTAAGCGTTAACGTGAGTGACGCGACTGCAAGCAACTTGGTGGTCAATTCTTATACGCTGAATAGTGGCGTGGCAAGAATTTTCCCGGGGGATAAGTTCTTGGAAAAGGGGAAGTTCAATGTCACGGTGAATTACAGTGATGGAAGTTCTTCTGAAATTACGGATAACAGTGGACTGACTGTTAGTCCGGAAAGCGCAGATTCTGCGGGGGAGAAAATTGTCACTGTTTCACTGGTCGCAAGTCCGCTGGTTTCGGGGGCTGTTGGGATTACAGTGAGCGAGGCACCAAAGGTGAACAAGATTACCGCCATTTACAATGGGTTGAATAATCCTAAAGCAGGTAATGTACTTACTATCGCAAATTTCACTGTAATTCATACTGACCAATATCAGAATGTTATTCACGACGGCTGGACAAAGGACTATTTGAGCAACGAAACGGGGACAGTGATTGAAAGTATTACAGTGGTTGAGGGTGAACAGACGGTGTATGTGCGGTGCTTGACTGATGACGCGAGAACGCTTGTAACAAGTACGGTTGTTACGGGGGAGAAGGCTGGTGCTACATCTTCAGGCGGCACGGCTCAAGGCACAGGCACCAAAACTTTTTCTAACATCATGCAGGACAATGCCGTTGTTAATCCCACGTCAATTACATTCACAAGCCAAAATGAAGAACAGCCGAGCGGCGGTGCCAATAAATGCTACAAGGTCATTCTTACCAAAGAAGACGATAAATGGACAATGACATATTATCGGTTCGCCACAAAGACTACCCCGAATTATGGAGCAACCGCTAATCCATATGCGACTGTCACAATTTCCGAAGGTATCGTGACTGCCGTTGCTCTGCCCAAGTTTCAAGCCGGTGACATCGCGGTTAATGCCTATACCGCCGCAGACTACACATACACAATGGAGGTAAGCTAATGATATATAATTTTGACGGAAAGGAAGTCCCTGCGGTTTATAACGCCGCAGGGACAGAGGCAAATATTGCTTACAATTTTGCCGGAAATAAAATATACGAAAAAGGAGGCGGAAGCGTAAGCTGGAAAGATGTAAAATGGGTAGCCGTTGGTGACAGCTTGACAGACCCTTCTATAAACGCCACACATAAGTACCATGCCGTTATATCGGAGGCGGTAGGGCTTGGTTCCCTAAAAGTTCTTGGCGTTGGCGGGACAGGGTATTGGCGGGAAAATGAAAATAACAAGTGCTTTTATCAACGTATGGATGGTAATATTCCAGCTGACACTAATATCATTACTATATTTGGTAGCGTAAATGACTGGCGCTGGAAAAACGATGGAATTCAAATTGGTTCAGTTGATGATGAATTGGATTCTGGAACCTATGCTGGTTATGTCGATAAGGCTATCAAGGTTGCCAAAGAACAAGCCCCTAATGCAAAGATAGTAATATGTGGAACTCCTTATTTTACCAATAACGTAAACTCCCAATATTGGCGTCAAGCAACAGATATGAATAAGCAGAAGGCGGAAAAATATGGGCTTCCTTTTTTCGATATGTTTGCGTCAAACGCTAAAGGGAATCCAGCGAATGTTCGCTATGGACAATATGAGTATATGTTCAATTACAGTTTCAATACAAAAGCAAAGGTAAAGGGGCTTAACTTTGCAAAGACAAACGAGGAAAATTTCAAGGGAATCTATGATATGGCAGACGCCACTGGACATCCGAGCAATATGTATCACGCTGAATATATTGCACCGTTGATGGCTAATTATATCGCAACTGTTATGGGCATTCCGAAAGATAGCATTCCTGCTTCTCTACAACTAAATGACGGAGAAATAAACGACTTCTTGAACGACTTTGTAAAATGCACAAGCATAAGCGCTGAATATTTGGGAGGAAAAGCGGCGGGAGATAATATTTCCGGTAACGACTTCAAAATAACAACGCACTGGTCTGATGGGACAAGTTTCATTTATAATGAAATAAAGGTTGATAATGTTCCAAACGCAAATTATGACGGAAATCACGTTTATGTAAGTGACACTAAAAATGGAACTGGTACGGAAAATGTCACTCTTAAAAGCGGCGAGAATACCATTTATATTCTGTACGGCTCTACAAGTCCCTTTTACTCTGTAAAAACAAGCGTTTCATTCAGCGTATAAATATACTGCCGGGCATTGAATTGTCCGGCAGTTTTAAGCAAAACTGGGGGGTTAACTTTTTGGTACAATGGCGTACCATATGAGGTGAAACTGGAAACAGGGAAAATCCTGTTTCCAGTTTCACCTCATAT
>ERZ1035037.282-NODE-282-length-17554-cov-20.699354_pt1 | contig 17554 bp, 7 predicted proteins | sample MGYA00520618_ERZ1035037 | MGnify/ENA primary metagenome ERZ1035037 (study PRJEB33766, sample SAMN09781741) | gut metagenome | biome: gut microbiome | host: Homo sapiens | place: Madagascar | study: EMG produced TPA metagenomics assembly of the PRJNA485056 data set...
GAAAAGAAATCTGGTGGTTGGTTAAGTAAAATGCTTATGGCTTTAGGTTTAGGTAAAAGTTTACTTGGAAGAGCTAAAGGATTATTAGGAGGTATCTTAGGTAGAGGTGCTATAGGAGGATTATTCACTAGAGGAATATTTGGTACTATAGGAAAAGGAGCTTTAGTTATAGGTGGATTAATGTATCTTCCAGAAATAATTGATTTATTTAAAACTAAAATAGGTCCAGCAATATCTGAAAATTGGGATACTACTATAAAACCATGGCTAACTGAAGAAGCATTACCAAGACTTAAAGATGGTTTAACTCTTTTAGTTCAAGAAATACCATCATTATTAGCAGGAACTGTTAAATTTATAGGCTCAGAATTAATACCATCAATACTTAAAGGTATGGGATGGGATATAGGAACTGATAAAGATAATCAAGAAGTTACTTATGATGAAAATGGTAATCCTGTAAATAAAGGTGGAAAAGGTACTACATCAACAGCTGCTGTTATTGGAAATACTGCTGTAAGAAGTACAGTTAGAAAAGGTGCTAGATATGCTAGTGCTGTAAAATCTTCTGTAGCTAAAAATATAGCTAAAGAAGGAGAAGTTAAAACTTTAACTAAATCTTTATCTAAAGAAGGAGTTGAAGAAATAACTGAAGGAGCTGTAAAATCTGGATTTAAAGGTGGAGCTAAAGATATAGCTAAAGCTGGATTTAAAACAGCTAAAGACTTTATATTACATCCAGTAAAAACTTCTGTAAAAGGAGCTGTAAAAGGAGCTAAAACTCTTACTAATGCTGGTGGTAAAATTTTAGGAAATAAATTCTTAAAAATGGATGCTAAACGTATAGCTAAACGTGGTGGTCTTTCAAATAAAATGGAAGGTAAAATATTAACTAATGTTGCTAATAGTGGTTTAGTAAGCCAATTATTAAATTGGGCTAAGAATCAATTTACAAAATTATTTACTAATTCAACAGTAGTAAATCTTTTAGGTAAAGTTAAAAATATCCCAGTTGCTAAAGCTTTATTAGAAAGAGCTGTTCCTAAAATGCTAGAAGTAATATCTAAAGGTGCTGTAAAAATGTCTGGTACTGCATTAGCTAGAGTAGTTGGTGGTATAGGAACAGGTGGATTAGTAACTTTAGGATTCGCTGTTTATGATTTCATATCTGGTTTTAAAGATGCAAGAAATATAATGGGAATTACTGAAGACCATGTTCCATTTGGTTACAGAATAATTTCTGGTGTTGTTAAAACTATACAAGGATTATCTATAATAGCTACATTATTACCTACAAAAACTATAATGTCAATATTAATTAATGTATTAAGTGGTGTTGGTGTTGATATGGGTAATATTAAACAACAACAAGAAAAAGCTCAACAAGAATTAAAAGAATACAATGAAAAGAACGGAACTAATTTTAGTTTAGAAGAATATAATAAAGAAGTAAAAGGACACAAAGGTTTATTTGATAGAGCTAAAGATACTGCTAAATGGGCTGGTGGTAAAATTAGTGAAACTGGTAAATGGATAGGTAATGGTGCTAAAAATCTTGGTGGTAAAGCAGTTAAAGGACTTCAATGGCTTGATCAAGCTACACTTAAAGGCATCGGTAAATGGGTAGATGTAAATAAATGGGTAGGTAGTAAAGCACTTGAAGGTCTTAAATGGGTTAATGATAATGGAATTAATTGGGCTGGAGATAAAATGGCTGGAGCTTTAACAGCCATGGGTAATGGTGCTAGTCAATTATGGAATGGAACTAAATGGCTAGGAGGTCAAGCTTTAAATGGTATAGCAACTGGCGGTAAAATGCTAGAAAATGGATTTAATGCTGCTAAGAATTGGACTGGAAACATGCTACTTAGTGGTGTTAAAGGTGGAGCAAAACTAATGGCTAACGGCTTAAGTGCTGCTGCTAATGGTATAGTAGATACACCAAAAATGATTGGTTCATTATACAATAGTATAAGTGATTGGGGTAAAGGTATATTAGATGGTCTTAGTAAACAATTAAGTGGTTGGTATGATAAAAATATCAAACCTGTACTTGATGGAATAGGTAAAAAATTTAATGATATTAAAGACTGGTGTTCTAAATTTATACAAGATCCAATTAAAGCTATAGGTGAAGGATTCCAAAGCCTATTAGATTGGTTTAAAGATAAATTTGGTTGGGTTCTGAAATCTAAAGATTGGGTTAGTAATAAATGGAATGATGCTAAATCAGCTGCTGGTAATGCATGGGATACTGTTAAAAATGGTGTAAAAAATATATTCACTCAAAAACCTAGCAAAGACACTAATAACAAAGTATCAGATATAAAAACTGTAAATGGTATGAAAGTTGGTAAAGGTGAAGGTGACGTAGTTAATGGTAATCCATATTTCTCACAAAAACAAGCTTCTGGACAATTTGGTCAAATGATAAATGATGCTGGTTGTGGTCCAACTTCAACAGCAATGGCTTTAAGTAAAGTAACTGGTAAAAATATATCTCCAGAATCAATAGCTAAAGATGCTTACAAAAATAAGACTTGGGATTCTGAAGGTGCTAGAGGTAATATGTTTGCTAACGAAGCTAAAAAATATGGTGTTAAAACTGTATCTTCAGGTGGAAACTTTGAAAAATTTGATAAAATGGTTAGTGCTGGTATACCAACAGCAGTATCTGGTACTTTAGGTAAAGGCGAAGATAGCCCTTATACTAAAGCTGGTCATATAGTTACTGTATTTGGTAAAGATAAAAATGGTAATTATTTAGTAAATGACCCTAGAGGTAAGAAATATTCTAAAGCTTATAGTAAAGAAGAATTAATGAATGGATTTAGAGATTCTTGGTCTTTCGGTAAAGGTGATGACGATAGCTCTAATTCAGTTCCTTCAGCTGAAAGAGTTATAGGCAATGTAAGAAATACTATAAAATCTGTAGCTCCATCTGCTTTAAGTTCTTCATTCCGTAAGAAAAGTACTTTAGCATTAAATCATATTACAAAATCTGTTAGTGGTACTGGTATGATTGAAAGTGCTAGTAAAGTATTAGAAGAAGTATTTACTAAAATATTTAATAATGATACTATAATTAATTTACTTGGTGATGCTAGTAGCAGTCAATATAGTGCGGCAAGTGTACTTTTAGGTAACTTTGTTCCACAAGTAATCAAGAAATTAAAAATGAATTGTGAAAAGAATAAATCTATTAACTTAAATAGATATCTTAGAGCAATAGTATCTAATGCTAATGTAAGTAATATATCTTTCTTAATATCTAATTTTGTTAATGCATTCAATAATCCAGCTAAATATATAGGTAATTATGATACTTATACTACTGGTATGAAAACATGTGCTGCAATATTAGCTACTATAAATGAAAGATTTGTAATAGATAAATTACTTCCAAGTACAGATTGGGCAAAATTAATACAAGATTATGTAATGCCAGTATTTGGTGAAGGTCCTCAAGATATTGATACATTAAAGAAACAAGCTGATAAAATAGTTAAAGAATTTAATCTTAAATCTATGTCTACAAATGCCACTACAGATACTATAACTAGTATAGCTGAAAATCTAACTGGTTCAACATCTGCTTCAGGTGGAATACTTAATAAAATAAAAAATGGTGCACAATCATTATTTAGTAAAGTAACTGGTGGTGTAAGTAATGTTGTTCATAATGTAGCAAGTGGTGTTAAATCTGTAGTTAAGAAAGCTGGCAATGCTGTTGGTAATGTTTACAATACTGTTAAAAATGCTGTAGCTAGTGGTCTTAACTGGTTTGGTGGATTATTTGGTAAAGGTGAATACGTTGGTAAAGGTAAAGATCCAGCTGAGGTTTCTCAAACTGACGATTCTTATTTAGGAGTAAATAACTTCCCTTATTTTAGCCAATATAAAGATTATAATACAGATAAAAAGAAACCAGAACTTAGTGAAACTGGCTGTGGTCCAACTTCAGCTGCAATGGTTTTAAGTAAAGTTACTGGTAAAATGATAACTCCTAATGAAGTAGCAGATGAAACTTATAATGCAGGAGTTTATGATGATAATGGTTCAACAGATTCAATGTTCCCATATTTAGGAAACAAATATGGAATAAAAGTTAAATCAATTGATAATTTCGAACAAATAAAACAATATGCTAGTCGTGGAGTTCCAATGGTTATATCTGGTGAAGGTGGTAATTTATATGGAACTGATTCAGATGGTCATATAGTTGCAATGTTTGGTCGTAATAAAAATGGTTATATAGTAAATGATCCATCAAGTATCAATGGTTCTAAATCTTATGATGAAAGTCAAATAAAGAAAGGATTTAAACAAGCATGGGTATTTGGTGATACAGGTTATAAAGAAGATATTAAAGATGCTGAACAAGTTATGTTATCTAGCAAAGATAGTAAAGCTTTAGCTTTAGAAGATCCAAACTTTGCTGGTAAAGGTTCAGACCCTACTACATTAACATATGTAAATGGATTCCCTTATTGGTCTCAAGTAGCATTTGGAGGAAATATATTAAAAGCTGGTTGTGGTCCAACTTCAGCTGCAATGGCATTTGGGCAAGTAACTGGTAAAACTTTAAATCCTAAAGATATGTGTGCACAAGGAAAGAGTCATGGATGGAGTCCTACTGCTGGTGTAACAGATTCTTCAAGATTATTTAATTACTATGGTAAAAAATATAATACAAGTGTAACTTACATTAGTTCATTATCAAAAACTAAAGAATTAGCTGCTAAAGGTTATCCTTTAATTATAGATGGTAGATGCTCTAAGAGTTCAAACTGGTCTAAAAACTGTTTATTAACTCCATATGGACCTAATGGACATTATTTAGCAATGTTTGGTAAAACTAAAGATGGCTATGTAATAAACGACCCTAGAGGTTCTAGATTCTCAGGTGCTAGATCTGAATCACAACTTAGTACTGGATTTAGATTTGCTTTCAAAATAGGTGATAAAACTTATAAAGTAGATGAAAGTAAAGTTAAGAAAGTAGGAAGTACAGACGGTCAAGAAAGTAGTGGTTCTTCAAGTGAAGGTGTTAGTGAAGATACTGGTGCTGAAGCTACTGGTAGCAATGGTGATGATTTCTTTGGAGATATGGCTACAGCTGCTATAAACTTTGGTAAGAAATTATTTGGATTTGATATTAGTGAAGCAACTACAGATAGTACATCTAGTGGTTCTTCTGGTTCATCTGGAAGTGAATGTACTAGATATACAGGTACAAATTATAAAGTTGGTAAATCTGTTAAAGCATCTTTTACAGCATATTATCCTCATAATGATTCTATGGAAGGTGGATTCTATGATTGTAAAGGTAATCCTCTAAATCCTGCTGAACAAACATGTGCTGCTCCTGCAGATGTTCCTGTTGGTACTAAAATCAAGATAACAAATACTGGAACATCATTAGATGGTAAAATATATACAGTTACAGATAGAGGTGGAGCTATAAAAATTGTAAATGGTGTATATAGAATAGATATTCTAGTTAGTGCATCAGATTATAAAAACTTCCAAAACTGTAAAGGTAATATTACATTTATGGGTAAAGATGGAAGTAATGTAGGTAAAGGTCCAGATATAGTAGATTTAACTAATCCTTATTATGGTATGGGTGAAGGTGTAGATTGGGGTTATTTCTGTGATCCAAGTAAAGGAAGTATAACTTCTTATTTTTCAGAAAAGAGATCTCAATATGCTACAGCTAGAGGTGACCATGGTGCATTAGACTATAATGTTCATTTCCAACCATTATATGCTCCTAAATCAGGAACTGTATATAGTGAAAATGAACATAGCTCTTATGGTAATTCATTGACTATAAAAACTAATAGTGGTAATACATTCTATAGAGTTGCTCATATGAAGAGTAAAAAAGTTAAGAAAGGTGATTCAGTTAAACAAGGACAACTTTTAGGAATTTCTGGTGCAAGTGGACATGTTAGTGGTCCTCATGTTCATTTAGAAGTGCTAAAAGGTGGTACAAATAAGAGTCGTAATGGTGTCGATCCTTTAAATTATTATACTGAAACTAAAGGTAAACATTATAAACTTAAAGGAAGTTCATTATCATTTAAAGAATATATGGATAAAGTAGGAGGAGAAATTACTGAAGTAAACGATGGTTCTGATGGAACTACAGATGGTACAAGTGATGGAACTACTACAGATGAAGGTACTGCTACAACTACAGCAGGTGATTTCTTTGGAGATATGGCTACAGCTGCTATAAACTTTACTAAGAAATTATTTGGATTTAATATTGATGAACCAGCTACAAGTGATACTACAACAGATGATTCAAGTTCTTCAGAATATGGTAGTTCATCTAGTGATGAATCTAATATATCAGCTAAAAATGTTGCAGAAAAAATACTAAAATTTACTAAATCTAAAGGTGCATCAGATGCTGCATCTGCAGGTGTTTTAGGTAATGCTTGGTGTGAAAGTAGTTTTAATCCAAAAGCTGATGGTAAAGATAAAACTGGTACTTATTTTGGATTATTCCAATGGATACGCAAATATAATAACTTTGATAAATTGAAAAAAATAGCAAAATCTATGAATTTGGAATGGTCAGATACAGATGCTCAAATGGCATTCTTATGGGATCAATTACAAGATAATGTTCATAAAGTATGGCTTAAGCAACAATATCCAAATAAAGGACTTAGTGGATTCTTAAATGAAACTGATGCATATCAAGCTGGTTCTAAGTTTAATAAATTCTTTGAAAGAGGAGTTGGTGGAGGAACTAGAGCTAAAACTGCACAAACTATTTATAAGAAATATCTTAAAGATGGTAAGCTAGTTAACTTCGAAAACTTTGTTAGTACTGGTAAAGGTGACGATGAAAGATATGGTAAAGGTGATGATAAAGTTAAATTAAGCTCTAAGATTATAGAATATGCTTTATCTTTCTTAAATAAAGGATTCTATTATTCTCAACCAAATAGAGATTATATAAATAAAAATAAAAATGCTGCTGACTGTTCAAGTTTTACTCACCATGTATTTGACAGAGCTGCAGGTACTGAAATAGGTGGATATACAGAAGAACAATATTTAAGCAGTAGAGGTACTAAAGTAAAGAAAGATGAACTTAAACCTGGTGATATTATATTATTTAAAAATACTAGATCTAGTAGAAATGGTACTACTAAGTATAAAGATAATGTTTCACATTCATCATTATACTTAGGAGATAATAAATATATTGAATCTACTACAAGTGATTCAAGTGGATTTAGTGGTATAAGAGTTGCTAATCTTGGAAGTAGTTGGTCACAAAACCATTGGTTAACTGGTAAGAGATTTATAGATGGAGATAAGAAAGTATCACCAACTATAAAAAATCCTAATAAGTTAACTAAATTTGAAAAAGCTACAGGAAGTTATACATTACCTGAAGCTAGTGTTGGAAATTACTCAGCTTCACATGGTGGAGCTTCAAGTGGAGAAGATACTTCTACTACAACTACAGCAGGTGATTTCTTTGGAGATATGGCTACAGCTGCTATAAACTTTGGTAAGAAATTATTTGGATTTGATATTGATACACCAGTTGCAAGTGATGCTACAGCAGATAGTTCAAGTTCAAGTGATGGTAGTGATTTAAGTAGTGGTACAGATTATAGTTCAGTAAAAACAAAAGTTTCATCTAGTGATTTTGATAAATCAGTTATATTAGGTGATTCAATAGCTAAAGGCTTTAAAGATATGAAAGTATTACCATCTAGTAGAGTAGTAGCTACAGTAGGTGATACAGTTGCTAAAGGTATTAGTGATGGAAATGTTGGTAAAGCTGCTGCTAAAAAACCTCCAGTAATTATAACACATTACGGAACAAATGATGCGGACTGGATTAGTGGTGGTGGAAGTTTCAATGCTGATTGGTATAGTAAGCAATATACTAAACTTATAAATAAAATCAAGAAAGAATCTCCAAAGAGTAAAATAGTGTTAACACAAACATTTACTCCTTCTGGTGGTAAAACTAAAAAATGGGTTCCAGTAGTACAAAAAGCATTACCAGGAATAGCATCTAAAAACTCAGTTAATATAGTTGACTCAAGAAGTATAGATAAACCATCTTATAGAGGAAGTGACCATATACATCCTATATCAAAAGAATTCTATACAAAATGGTTAGCAGACATTAAGAGCAAGATTACATCTGAAGGTAAAGGAGAAGATACAGATCTTACTAAAGATATTGATAGTTATTTCCAAAATACATTAGATGGTGTCAAATCATCTGATTTTGGTATAAGAGATAATGAATTCCATACTGGTGTTGACTATGCTGCAAAAGAAAATACACCAATAAAATCACCAGTATCAGGAAAAGTTGTAGAAAATCTTAAAGATAAAAAATATGGATTTGGTAATACTCTTGTTGTAAGAGATAAGAAAGGTATCGATCATAGATTTGCACATATGAAAGATCAATCTTCTTATGGATTAGGAACAAAAGTTAGACAAAATGATATAATTGGTAATGTAGGTTCAACTGGTAGAAGTACTGGTTCACATTTACATTATGAAGTGACAGATAATGGTAAGAGTTTAAATCCAAGTAAATATTATGATAAAACAGCTCATGGTGGTACTAAGAATTCATTAGATAAAGTTACTTTATCATTCCCTGATAGTGACCAAAAAGTTGATGCTAATATAAGTAATTTAAATAAAGGAATTGACGAAAAAGTATTAAAACAACTTATTACTATAATAGTATCAGTATTAAATAAAGTCGCTAACAATACTGAAAATATTAAAGAAGTAGTTAATTTATTAACAGAAATACAAAAATCAATAACAGGTAAACCAGCAACTAAGACAAAAACTACAAAACCAACAACTAAAGCATCTTCAGATACTGACAAAACTAAGACACAAAAAATATTCTCATTATTACAAAAAGGAATGAATAGTACTGATAGTGATACAAGTAATACTCAAGCTATTTTAGATATACTTGAAATATTAGCTACTGAATAAAACTAGGTTCGGAAAGGAGAATAATCCTTTCCGAACTTTATTATAAAAAAAGGAGAGTGATATTATGGCTAATTATGTTAAAGGTGGAAGTGCTACAATAGAAATAGCTACAACTTTAAGAGAGGGTACATCTCAGAGTTCTAAAAAAATAGGAGTGATGAGTGCAGGAGATAAAGTTACAGTATTAAGATATAATAAAACAAACTGGTATTGTAAAGTAAAACATTCAAAATTAGGTACTGGATGGTGCTTATATATGATTAATGGTAGCATTCATGTTAGTGGTAAAGGTGTTACTGAAGCATATAAAGCACAAGGTGGAGTTAAAGGAGATCCAACAACAGGATTTCAATTAAGAACTTTTAATGCTAGTAGTATAAAAGCTACTGGAACTGTAGTTAAAAAAGTTACAGTATGGAAAACTAGAGAGAGTAAAACTTCTTTAGGAACTATACCAGTTAATACTATAGTAAGTATGAGTAAAGTTGGTATAACTGATGGGTGGTGTTATGTTGAATATAGCTCAAAGAAACCAACAATGCAAAATCCAACTCCTAAAAAAGATAAACATGGATATGTTTGTTACAAAACAACTAGTAATACCTATATAAAAGCTACTAATGTAACATCTGGTGATGCAAAAGCAAGTGAAATAAATAATAATAGTATTGTAAAGCATAAAAATAGTAGTGGTAATGGAGGAAGCGGTGGCTCAAGTGATAGTGGTGAAGGTGGAGATAGTGAAGACTCTGGAGTAACTACAGATAAATTCATTCCTGAAGATGATAGTTTAACTAGAGATGATATAGATTATGCTGCATTTCAAGGTAAATTAAATGATTATGATCAAGATAGTATACCAAGTGATATAGTTAGAGGTATACATGGTATGCCATATCAGTTTTCTAGTTTAGTGGATCCTAAATTATCAAGTCATAGTTCTTATGGTAGACTATATGCTGAAAGAATATTAAGTAAAATGCCATTGTTAGTATTATCACCAGGAATACCTACTTATATGCCTAACTATTCAAATGATTCTAAAGATGATTTATTATCAGCATTAGTTGCTGGTGGTATAAGTGCTGCAGAAACATTGTTAGCTGATGTAAGTGGTGAAGAAGGAGATGGAAAATTCTATACTTTCCAACATGCTTATTCTGAGTATTTTAACTATGTAGATGCAATGTTACAAGAAATGGCTATATATTTAGGTATAGCTAATAAATATATTTATACAACAAGAGCATTATTTGATAAATCTTCTCTTGGACAAATGTCATGGGAAAATTATCAATCTAGATATTTAAAGAATATATCTGGATTAGTTCAAGCTGTAGGTTTTTATGTGGATGCTGAATCACAAATGTCTGAAAGTTTTAGTAATAGTACTGCAGAATCTGAATTTGCAAATTCAATAAATCAAGTTAATAACTTATCAAGAGAAATAGGATTCTTAATGGGTGGAGCAACTGGTACAGCATATAATCAATTATTAACTAATAACTTTTCAGATGCTTTTGACCAAATAACATCTTTTACAGATAAATATATACAAGTTTTACCAGCTCTATTAACTAGTAGATTAAGAAATACATTGGATACTATAAAAGTTGGTGGACAATTAGTATTTCCAGAAATATGGAATGATTCTGATTTCAGTAGAAGTTATGATATAAATATTAAACTTAGAACTCCAGATGGAGATCCATATAGTTGGTATTTAAATATAGGTGTACCGTTAATACATTTATTAGCTTTTACATTACCAAGACAATTAGGATATAATGGTATTCAATCACCATTCTTAGTTAGAGCCTTTTATAAAGGTCAATTTAATGTAAATATGGGAATTATATCAAGTTTGAGTATAACAAGAGGAGAAAAATCTAAATGGACTTTATCAGCATTGCCATTAGATGTTGATATAAGTATTAGTATAAAAGATTTATATCAATCATTATCTATGTCACCTAAAAATGATTATGTTGGATTAAGTAAAAACGTAGATCAATTAGATTATATAGCCAATTTATGTGGTATAAATGTAAATAAACCAGATATAATGAGAGCTATAGAATTAGATTTAAATAGATTGTGGACTGCTGGTAAGAAAACATTATTCGGAAATGGATTAGTTGGATTACAAGTTAAAGTAGACTCTCTTGGTGAAAATCTATATCATAAATTATTACCTTCTCAATAAGTCAAAAATAAATAAATTGGTAACAATTTATTAAAATTATATAAAAGGAGGTATATCCATGTGAGTAAAAAAAGTAGAATAGAAAAAGCAGTCAATTATTATAATAAATATGGTGATATTCCACAGGATTATAATGAGAGATTAAGCTATTTGTATGATAAATTAAATATAAATGAAAAGAAACAAAATGAAATATTGGAAAAAAGAAATGGAATGCTCAACAATCTATACTATAAAGATTATAATGTAGTATTGTATGAAGAACCAGAAGGGTCAGAAAGACCAAGAGCTAGATTAGTTAATAGATATAATTTAGCAGATATGGCAAAAAATAATAGTAATTTTATACATGTTTATATGCCATGTGCAAAAGAAGATAATATGTATATAAAAAGATTAATGGAAAAAGAAGAGTTTGATGAGTTAGAAAGTTTGATATGTACTCCATGCATTGTAGATATTACAATGTATATAGAAACACCAAAAGGATTTAACGCTGCTGATACATTTTTAGCAGAAATGGGAATGATAAGACCCATAAAGAAACCAGACTGGGATAACGCTGGTAAAAAATATACAGATATGTTTAATACTAATGTATGGCTTGATGATGATTTAATAATAGATGGGTCAGTACATAAGTATTATTCCATATTACCTAGAATTGAAATCAATATTAGATACTTAAACATGTTTTATAATAAATTTCAATATAATCAAGTATCTAAAAGAAAAAATTTTCCAGAAGAGAGTGAGTTGAGTTATTATGGTAGAAAATAAATTGCCTTTTATAGATGAGAGATTTACAGATGAATGTAAAAAATTTTTAATATTTATACACAATAATATATATTCAGATGATACAGCAATGAAAATATTGGAACAAGAGATTGTTAATACATTAAATCCCTTAAATATAAATTTTTTAATGAACGGTAGATTTAAAACTATTTCATTAGAATTTGAGAATGATATAAATTTCGATCCGTTTAGTACAACTTCAGATATATTGAAAAGATTTTTTAATCAACCTTATGTACAAAATATACTTAGTTCATGTAAATGTAAAGCTAAATATTGTATAAATGATAATACCTATTTGAATTTATTATTCAATATAACTAATTTTTCATCAAAAGATTTTACTATATATTTATAAAAAGATACCCCATAGGTCTAATAACCTATGGGGCTTTTATTTACATTCTAAAACTATCTAAAGTTTTAACTATATAATCTTCATTTACTCTAGCAAATTTATAAGTGTTTAGAGTTTCTAATAAAGAATATACTGTAGTAGCTTCATCTACTATTAAATCCATATCTGGTTTATTTCCAGAGAAATATACTTCTCTTAATTCTGGTTTTCTTATAGCTGATTCAGCTATATTATATATTAATGCTTCAAGAACAGTTTTAGTTTTATTACGTTTTAAATTAGCTATTCTAGTTTTGCATTGTTCATTATAAGCCTCTTCTATATCTTGAGGCATATTTTGTTTAGTGTCTATTCTTTCTTTAGTTTGAGCTACTATATCTCTTATTTGAGCTTTAGTTTGTTGATTATCAATTATAAATTCATCTATAGCTCCAGCAATTCTTTGATTAACTAATGTAGATATAGATTGGAAATCTTCTGCTTCTAATGTATTAAAGAAATCATCTTTTAAATCTGTATCTATAGAGAAAGTATTTACATTATCTTTATCTACTTTTTCTAATATCATACCAGCATAATTTTCAATTATAGAATAAAGATTAGATAAAAATGCTGATTCATGTTTATATCTTTTTAAAAGTTCATAACTTCCATTTTCAGCTATAAAATCTTTTACTAAAGTTTTAGATAAAGCTTCAGTTCTTGGTGAAATTCTATCTTTTAATGTTGGTTTATATACATAATATATAGCTTCAAATAATAAATCATCTCTTACTTTAGTTTTAAATTTATCTAATTCTAAGCTAGCTTGATTTCCTTGTAGATGCATTTCCATTAATATATTTCTTATATCATCATTTTCATCTACATTTCTATCTTTTGTTTCTCCTTCATTAAGTTGGCTTATTAAACTTGCTGTAATATAATCCTCTGCATTATAATTGTTTATAATATTTAATGTATCCATTAAATTCTCCTCCTTTACTAATATTAATATAATGTTAAATTATGGTGATGTTTATGTCTGGCTCTAAATTAGCGTTTAAGTTAACATTTATAAACTCTGGTACATCAGTTAAAATATCTGGTTCATTCTTTTCAAGATATTGATAATTTGAATTATAATGATTCATTCCAACAAATTCTATGAAATCTATATCAGAATCGTATTGTTGTTTTATATGAGAACAAATATTACTCATATGCACACTAGTTAACTTATTTATGTCTTCTATATATGCTTTTATACTATCTTTAATAGAATATATAACTTCAGCATTTGAAGATAATATTAATTTTACAATGAAGTTTAGAGTTAAATTAACTCTATCTAATTCTTCAGATTTTCTACCAATCTTAAATAATTTAGATGGACCATATGTGTTAAAGAATTTTAAATCTATATTAAATGAATCTTCCATTATCTCTTGTGCTTTATCAATATAAGATTTTCTATATTGCAAATAACTAATAAATTCATTTAGCTTATAGCTATTATTTATATAATCATGTCTAATCAATGGTATTGATTTTAAACTGAAATTATAACTTTCAGTTTCAGTACCTTCATTAGGTTTATTAACTTTACAAACTGAATTAATTGTAGATGAATAATTATAGAATAAATGCATATCTTCATTTATTAAATATTTATTTACAACTGAATAATTTGTATTATATTCAGGCACTACTATATCAGGATTATAAGTAGTATCTTTATCACTAATTAATGAGTTTTCTAAGAAAGCATATACAGATATATGAATTATTTCATCAACAAATACACTTTCTTCTCTAGATTCACCACTTCTTATTAGATTAACTATTTGAACTTGATTTTTTTCATTTATTAAACAGCTATTAGTAGACAATCTAAATTCTGTTTCATAAGTGAAAGTATTTTCTTCAAAGTTTACTATATCACCTTTAACATAATAAGTTGTTCCATTTATATTTATAGCTAAAACTGGTTTTAAAAGTATATCAGAGATAACACCAGTTTTATTTCCTTCTTCATCTTTTTCATAAATTACTATATCAGCATTAGTAGTAGAGTTTTGTGTAAAACTCATTCTAAATACATAATCATCACTAATTAAATAATTTTTAGATAAGTTTATATTAGTAGATACAAATTGTATTGCTGACTCTTGATTTATATAATCATAATCAAATATATAAGTGTCATTAATTACATCAAGATAATAAGAAATAGATAAAGGTGATTTATTTACAACAGTAATAAATGGTGATGCATAAGTAAATATTGGATGTCTTTCACCCATTAAACATCCACAGCCGCATTCACATTCAGTTAATTTTTCTTCTTCTCCAATTAATTTTTTATCATAATATCCAATTTCTTTTTTATCATAGAATATTTGTCTACCAGGTTTTAAAATATATCTATCTTTATAGATAATATCAAAGTTTTCAGTATTAAGATTTATTTCAATAGTATTTGTAGGAACTATATCGCTATTTTCATCTTTAGCTAATAAATATGCATAATATAATCTCTCTATTTGATTATCTCTTTTCTTAAATACTACAAGTCTATTATCAACATCTAACATATCAAAATAGTTTTGTAAATCTTTTGTATTTATAATACCAGCACGTGCTAACATACGTTTTGGTATTATTCTTTTTAATTCATTTACAGATTTTCTATCTCTTCCATTAGTGGAAGAAGCCATAGGTCTTATTATAGCTTTTATATTTCTATAATCATAATTTTCAGACTCTAAAGGTAATATTAATATTTTAGAATAAGAAAAGTTTCCAGCACTACCTAATGTAGTATAAACTTCTACTGTAATTTCACAGTTTAAAGCTGGTTGATAAGATTTTCTATCAAATTTTACTCTTATTGTATTTTCATTTACATAAGTATAGTAACAGAATTTTTCTGTTGTTGAAGGCATACCTTCATATATTGGCGTTAATTTAGTTGTAACTCCATTTTCTTTTACAAATACATTAAAATCACATAATTGATTTTCGAATTGGAAATCAAATGTTTTTGATTCAAGTATATTATTAGTAATAATTTTATTAGTAAGTATATCTAAAGATGTTTGTCTTATATCACATATTACAAATAAATATTCATCTCCTTGAACTGAAGTTATTATTGGAGATTGTAAGTATGGATTTGTAATATCAGATATACCATTATCGAAAGATAAATCATATCTAGCTGAATATATAATATTTCCATTCATTAATTTTCTTCTTGTTATTATTAAATCATAGTCTAAATGAAAATCATATTCTTCAATAGCTAAATCACAATATCTATCTATAACTAATTGCTTATTTGAATCAAGAAAATTATCTAGATTAGATTTTAAGAATCCTAACATAACTTTCATTACAGCTGGCTGTGCATTTATATCTTTAACATCATAAGTTATAGCGTTTGTAAGAATGGTTCTTTCATATTTAGCACGTATTGGTAATGCTTCATTACCATATTCTGCTGCTAATAATATAGCATTTTGTAATGCATTAGCATTCACTTCATTTAAATAACCATAGATACCCATAGTTAAAGTAACATCATCTTGCTCAATATAATTTTTTTGTATACTTTGAACTGTATCGGTTATTTTATAAATATCTGGTAAGTAATTCATATCTGCCATCTACTTTTTCCCCCATTTCAATTTATATTTTCCCATACTTCCTTCTGAGTTTTCACCATTAGATATATCTTTACATTTGATTACATATGGTTTTCCAACCCATTTATAATTTACTCTATCGTTTTCATGATCCCATAAACTTTCTAATTCAACACTACCAGTTTTATCTCCATAAGATATCTTATTTAAATCAGCTAATATTAGTGGGTCATTATCTATAACAAATGAAGATTTAAAATCTACACTTAGTTTTAAATTCCCATCATCTAATGAACCAAAACTATCTCTAGGTAAACTTTTTGGATATACACCATAATATTTAGCAAAGAATAATATAGTTTCATAATCTTCACCTACTATTATCTTATAGATAGATACTTGATCATGTAATTCCATATTTAAAATATATGAATCATCTGGAGGGCTAATTCTTCCATTTGATTTTAATTCATAGTATTTATCCCACATTTTAAATAGATTATATATTTCTAAATTTTTAGTTTCATAGAATTCTAAAGAGAATTCAAATCCAACATCTCCAGCTGCAGAGCCATGTCTATATGATATTTTATCACCATATAAATTTTCTGGAGATTCTGATTCCAAACTATTTATAGAAGGTAATTCAATAGATGATGCTAGTGAATTAGAAAGTATACATAAATAAGGATTAGAAGTATTTACAGAATATTGTAGTTGTTTCATTACATGTCTATATCTTTCAAACATGTCTAAGAAATAAGTATTATCTTTTATTTCTTTATTTAAAGCACTAGCACTTTTACCTTCAAATAAATGTAAGTCTGGCTTAGTTATAAATATATATTCTTTATTATGAGTTAAAGTATTATATGGGTCCAAATAACTTAGCCTATTAAATCTAGTAAGCCAATTCATATCTGAAGAATTTTGTATAAAATCAGCTTGCTGTATCTCTGTTAATAGTTTATTATCTAAAGCTCCAGTTTCTTTAAGAGAGCCACTTTTTCCTAAATGTAATACGTTACCATTTTTATCTATACTAGATTTTATTTTAGACTCTCTAGATAATTTAATTAATTCATTATCTTTCTTTTTCTTGGTTTTAGCCATCATAATCACATCCTTTCAAATTATATTAGTGTTATTCTATTAAATCAAATTTCATTTATATATTATAATAGTGAGACTTATAAGAACTTATTATATGTAATAAAATTCCGACCTCCAACTTAATGTTTAAATATCAAATACGATCGAATAAAGGGAGGAATTTAATATGTATAATAGAGGCTTATGTGCAGAAAGTAGTTACACTTATATAAGAAGGAGTGCAGTTTCAAGTAATAGACGTAGAAAACAAAGAAGTTACGAAAGTAATTATTCTTATGATACTACATCTAATTATGTTGAACCTGTAAAACAACCTGAAGAATATAAATGTGACAAAATTGAGGAACCAAAAAAAGAAGATGATATTAAACCTATGAGATATGTAATAACATACTTTTAGAATAATATTATAATAAGTCTTCTTATAAG
>ERZ1035037.284-NODE-284-length-17441-cov-9.412171_pt1 | contig 17441 bp, 30 predicted proteins | sample MGYA00520618_ERZ1035037 | MGnify/ENA primary metagenome ERZ1035037 (study PRJEB33766, sample SAMN09781741) | gut metagenome | biome: gut microbiome | host: Homo sapiens | place: Madagascar | study: EMG produced TPA metagenomics assembly of the PRJNA485056 data set...
AATGCAATTTCTTTTATGCTGTGGAATCCAAGCGAGCGAAGTTGTTCTAATTGTGAGTATAAGAACAGTAGAGAGCTATGTGGGGAAGATTACTGTGGAACAAAATATTGGAGACCAAAATTGGAGAAATAGTTGTATGGCGTGGGTAGCAGTAGATGAGAATGGAGACGAAGTTATCTATAAACATAAACCTTACAGAGTGTCAAATTATTGGTATATGTGTGATGACTATTTTGTAGAACTTCCTAAAGGTAGCATTGAACAACTCACTGGAAGAAAACTATTTTGGTATGATGAGCCATTAGAAATTTAAAGAGAATTAAATAGAACAATTATGGAGATTCTTTTATTTAGTATAATGATTTTTATAGCAGTTATTTGTATAATAGCCGCTATCGTAAGTATCTTTTCTGTGGTTACGTATCTTATAAAGGAGTATAAATCTTGGGTAGTAGATAATGATAAATATTTGGAACTTAAATAAAAAAATAATTATGGATAAAACAGATTTACATCCGTCATTGCTCTTCTTAATGATTAAACTGGAAGAAGCAAAGAATAATCCAATGTCTGATAAGAATTTTGTTGCAGCATTGACAGAAGTTCTCAGATATTTCCGTGATAATGGAGAGTTAAAGAAAGCTTATGAAATCCAAAAGGATTCTTTTATAGACCTTGCTAAAGGTAATTGGGCGAAATGGATAATGGAGATTCTTGCATCTAAAACACAAGAAGACGGAGTTGATGTAGAATTACCAAACATTGATGCCTTAATAAAGGAATGTACTTCTGATGAGTTCATCAAAAAGAAAATCAATGATATTCTAGAGATTTGGTGAAATACCCAAAAATGAGAAATCGTGTATTTGGAGAGGTGAAGAAAAAATTGGAGAAGAACCTGGAGTTTCAGTTTATGAAGCTCATAAAAACATAAACGGAACCTATTCTCCTGTTATTCCATTTCCGACAAATGAGAAGGCATTCAATGATTTTATACATCATATAGAATACTTTACTGGCAATAAATATTTAGTAACAGGTGATTTGTTAAATGAATCTGGTACTGATGGTGAACCATTAATTAGGAATGTTAAAATATTAATGAAATTATAGCTTATGAATATAGAAGATATTAAGTTCAAGGCTAAACGTCTTGGTATTGTAGAATGGGTAAGAGGGGACTTAGTACATAGTACAAGTTATATTGGTATATGTATATATCATTCAAGTAACGCATTTCCTGATGTTCCAGTAGTGTATAGAGTTGATCCAAATACCGTCTGTATGTTTACAGGATTGAAAGACAAGAATGGAACTCCTATCTATGAGGGTGACATAGTTATATATAAAGATAACAATGCTGAGAGAAGAGGTGCTATTACTTGGGATAGTAAAGCTGCTTCTTTCTGTTTTGGACAGGATTTCTTAGTTCACTACCCTTCTGAAAATATGATTGTCGTTGGTAACGAATTTGATAAGTAAAGCATGAAAACAGAAAATATGCTTAATTATTCAGAAATGTCTATAGAAGACTTAGATAAACTCAGAGAAAGTCTTCTTGGTCAAAGAGATGTTCTGGATGATACTATAGAAGGAGTAATAAAGGAAATAAAAGCTAAGAGATTACAAACTGATGAAACGTCTCTTAAATTAAATCCTTATTATAAAGATAAAGTATCTTATCTAAAAGTGACTATCAATGATAATTCCCACTTTAAATATACAGTAACTAAAGTTACTCCAAGTGGTAAGTCTGTTGGTATATATCAGTTTAATTCAGATAATATCGACTTCCTAAGATATTATAAAGTCTGTTCTAAGTCAGAATGGGAAAGTGCTATAGATAGACTCAATGTATGGCTTAAAGATGCTAATTTAAAAGTTGAAGAGCTATGACTAGAGAAGAATTCAATAACATTATTAAAACTCACTCAAAAGAAAAAATGAGTGAACATAATATAACAGCTTATAGAGGTAAATTTAGTAATAAAGAACAATTTGGTGATATAGTCTGGTATTTAAATTATTGGGGTAATCAGGTATTTTCTAATGAAGATGGAGATACTAATTTGAGAAAGTTTTACTCAAATAAGGTATTTACTGAAGAAGAATGGGATATTTTATTACCATATATTTTCTACAGAGACTTTAATAAAGCTTTTGATAAATTAGTTGAGAAAGTTCTTCCATTATTTAATCGTATCCCTCAATATTGGAGTGATTTACATCTTGAGATTTGGCAAGGAATATTTAGTTTTGGGACACATTGGTGGGTTAAAGATAAATCTCCGAAAGAATCTATAAATAAACCTGAAAATGGAGAATTATATTGCAATACTCTATTAGAAATTTATCCTATATTTAAAGAATTTATAGATGAATGGGGTAACCAATATACTCTATTTAGATTCTGTGAAGCAATTGGTCCAAACCAATATAGGGGATTATTATATGAACAATAATACATTATGATTAAAGCAAAAGAAGCTGCAATTATGGCTAGGTCTGCAGAATTGGATGAATCTATACTAAATCAAGTAAGTGTCACCATAATTACAAGAGCCAGTCAAGGTAAGTATTTTGCAGATATTACTTCTATAATGACGGCAGTAAATTCTATAGACACTTATATTGAGTACTTTAGGGGTCTGGGATATTCAGTATATAAACTTTTTAACAATCGTAAAGGAGTTTATTTAACGTGGAATTAATAATAAAGATATGAATAAACTTTGGATATTACCAACAATTTGTTTTATAATTGTTTTAGCTTGGTCAGTTCCTAACTACTATTATCAGAAAGCAAAAATTCTAGAATTGCAAGTAATTGTAGACAGACAGTCAAATGCTATTCAGCAACTTGAAAAAGAGAAGAATAATACAGAAGTAACTATTCCTCAGTATTTGGATAGCTTACCTGGTGGTGATTAATAAAACATTATAAATTATTTAATGTAGATGATACCAAAGAAGAAACAGATTTATAATTTCTTTGATGACGGTAAATGTTCACCAAGTAGATTATATAAAGCTTATGTAAAGAAAGTAATCCCTTTCAACAAAGCTGATATACATCTAAAGATACATCTAGTTAATAGTGCTCTTGATTATAATTGGATATGGAATGGAGATACTGATTATTTCGTGGGTTGTTACATTCCTAATTATGACAATCATCTTGTTTGGTTTGCCCGAACAATAAATGGAGAATGGTTCAGTATGGATCTTCAATCCAATTGGCAAGGAGGATTGTTAGATGTAAATAGGGATATACAATATAGTTTTTAACATTAATTAATTTTTAGATTATGGGAGAAGATGATAGAATAGATCTAGATGATTGGTATGATATGGGTTTTCCATATAGCCGAAGAATCAGAGGATATTAAAGAGTTCTTTTAGGACTCTTTTAAATGGGGCATTCGTGGTTTTGATTGTATAGGAGATAAGAAACACAGCAAGACAACTTGGATAGACAAGTAAAAAATTAATTGGCGAAGTAAATAACACTTCCGCTTCTTACGCTATCGCAGCCTAAGAAGCCGAGCAGCACTTGCTTGGGAACAGAAAGGTGCACTATTTTTCCATTTCTTTTGTAAGTTCTCTGTATACTTTAGGAACAGAGTGGTGGAAGTTGACAATGTTAATCTTGTCAACCCTAACAGACAAGGATAGTCTTTAAAACCTATGCTGTAAGAACGTTTTGATGCAAATATGCAAGACTGGAGTTCGACTCTCCAATGCTCCACCGGTTCATAGAACTGTTTTTATTATTTAATGTTATTTTTAATCCCTGGGCTATTAATATAGTTCAGGGATTTTTGTATTTAAATTATTATGAAAGCTTTAGTGTTAGTAATTTTATCTTTATTGGTATCTTGTTCAGATCCTCCTAAATCACAGGATTCTATTTTGAATTATCGAGGAGGAGAGATAGTAAGAATATCTTACGTTGGTTATGGGTGTAGTAAAGTTCGAGTACGTATGTATGATACTCATACAAAACGCTACACAGTTAAAGTTATTTATGTGTATGATGCTAGTAATTATTTAGAGGGACAAACAATTAAGTAATCTAGTTTAATTATGGAACAAATTCAATATATTCCTGGAGATTTAGTTTATATACCAAAATTTGGAAATAACTATACTATTATGAGCAGTGGTAACTATTATGAAGCTCTAGATGCAAATTATAATGATGTAGTTATTGAGTGCACTGATATAGTTCCAATTCCTCTTACCCCAGAGATATTAGACAAAAACAAATGGAAAAGGTTAAAGACTAAGAGATATACATGGTGGAAAGCTAGGTTTGATGGTTGTTATTACTTCATTAAACCAAATAAGGATTATCCTTCTGTATGGGAACTTTGTCGTGGTAATACCAGACGTCGCTTTAAAAAGCTTAGATATGTTCATCAACTTCAACATTTTTTATTTGGTTTGGACTTAAATTCTGATATGAGATTATAAGGTAAAATAATTTAATTATGGAACAAAACATTTGGATTCAAGATGGTAATACTTTCATGAAGGGTAGTGCCACAACAAAGGCACATCCTGAAGGATTACCTAAAGGAATTTATGAAGTTAGAGAATCAATGGCAGGTTATTATCTGAATAAGCTTGGTGATTCTTTTGTATTTAATTACAAATTGTATGGTATCAATAATGAGTTTATTGAGCATTTTGTAAAGACTTATAATAATACTACTGGTAATTTGGGAGTATTATTTAATGGTATCAAGGGAACAGGTAAGACAGTAACTGCAGAAGAACTTTGTAATCGTCTCAAGCTTCCAGTTATTATTGTCAAGTCTTGTAAAGAAGCAGATGATATGCTTAAATTCCTGTCTACTCAAATTAACTTTGATTGTATCTTCTTCTTTGATGAGTATGAGAAAGAATTTAAAGAATCCTCATCAGTGCTTTCTTTTATGGATGGTGTACATAACTCACAGTATCGTAAGGTATTCTTACTAACTACTAATGAGTTAGAAATTAATAATAATCTATTAGGTCGTCCGTCACGTATTAGATATGTACGTTCTTTTGGTAATTTACCGGAAGAAACTACACTTGAGTTACTTAATGATATTCTAATTGATAAGAGTGCAGTAGAACCAGTGCTAGATTTAATTAGACAAATGCAGATAATTACTGTTGATCTAGTTAAGGCTCTTGCGCAAGAAGTTAATATTCATGGTAGAGATAAAATAGATTTAATCCGTAAGAACTTTAACCTTGAGTTCTCTGATTTTACCTATTTAGTAGAGTCTATAGAATTAGGTTTTCTTAATGGTGTTCAGAATATTAATGAGCAGTTATTTGAGAAAATAATTAAAAGTCGCGAGATAACTCGTGGAATTATTGGAAAGTCTCCCTCTAAATTAACTGAAGAGGAACTAGAGGCTCAAAGTACTATAGCAGGTGCTTATATTCGTACAGATTCTGTGAGTGTACATAAAGAAATAAAATACCTCAAAGTGGGAGATGAGTTCGACGATCGTCCTATATTCTATATAAATGTTAAGAAGGGATATATTGTAACTTGTTACAATAAGTTTATTATTTATGTAATTAAATCTGGGTATTCTACAAGTGCCTCAGGTAAGTTTAATCAAGTATATTAAATGAAGAAACAGATATTAATATTTTTATTACTGGGCTTTATGAGTAAGGCTTTCTGTCAAACAATTACTCATGTAACTCTTACTTGTTATCAACCAGTAAAGAGTCAGTGCGACAGCAAACCATTAGTTACATCTGATGGTTCTAAAATTAACTTACGTCATTTAAAAAGAGGTGGTATTAAATGGTGCGCAATCTCTCGTGATTTACTTTATTTATTTCCAAAGAATAGACCAAAGAGAGTATCTATAGAAGGATATGGTATTTATGAGGTCAAGGATGTTATGAATAAAAGACATAAACATCGTATTGATATACTTATTCATCCCAAGGATTCTAAGAGAATTAGTATCAAGCATGTAAAGGTTAAGATTCTTAAATAAATTAATTATGGCTAAATTAAAATGTCCAGAATGCCCTGATTTTGATGGCTTTGCTATGTGTACTTCACAGCCTACAGCCAAAGTTGCATCATATGAATGGTGTCGTAAGTATTTGGAAGGGTTAGAAGAAGTTAATGGTACTATTACTTTATCTACTGATTTATTCTTAAAACTTTTACGAAAGGCTTATTCAGATGCCTATTATGGAGCAATTCGTATGGAGTTTAATAGGGATATTGAGAATAAATATTATCCATTGAGTGTACGTGTTGATGATACTTCTAAGTTAGAAGAATTAGGTTTATTAGGTGATGATTAAACGTAAACTTATAATACTCACAGGTTTTCTATTAGTAATAGGTATAATAGATAGTATATGTGCTGTAGTGAATGTTAACTTAGGAGTATATTTTCTCATTTTTATTTTAGGTCTTATGAGCTATATTTTATTTAAATTATGGTAAATGACACTCCAATAAAAGGTATTCAATGTCGTCTTAGAGATGCTTTGAATATAATTAATAACATTAAACTGAGCGATGTTAGTTCCTTAGAAGAAATGGGAGAACTAGTGGAGCTTAGAAAAGAATTTCAGCCTCTTCATGATAAGTTTAATAAATTTTTAATTAAGTAGTATGAAAAATAATGTTAAACATGGTTTATTAGCCTTAGGTGCATCTATCATATGTGCCATTCTGTTCTTATTTTTATGGAATACTCAGATATTCGATGATATGATTAGCGACCAAGGACCTCTAACCTTGGCTGGGTCTCCCAATGCTATAAGAATGGGCTTCTGCCATTGTATTATCCAATGGATTTTATTTATAGTGGCTTTTGTTACTACTATTTATGCTATCTGTGCATTTTGTGACGAGAAAGAAGGAGACTATTCAAACATAAATATTAAGAAAAAGTGGATTGTAATTCCTGGAATTATTATATTATGTTGGTTCGTAAGTCCTATCGGTGCTATAATAGAGTTGTATAATAAGAATATTGAATATACTAATCAGTTAGACAAGCAACAGTATGCTCGTAAAATGTTCTTTGATAAATTATGGAAAGTGTATCTTCAGAAGTATGAGATTTGTGAATTAAACAAGAATACTTTCTTAGAAGTTACTAATATGATTATGGAAGGAAGACATGATGGAGAACAAGTTACTTGGAAATGGCTTCAAGAAAATCAAAATATTCCTTATTCTGAATTTACTAGATTTTACGGTGATTTATCTGGATTTGTAAATGGACAACGAGAAGAGTATTACAAGTTGGAGGAAGCATGTATGGAAACAGTAAGACAACAGAACTCTATGTTGGACTCTTTTCCTAATGTGATGTACAATAAGGTACTTGGTATTCAGAAATTACAGTATAACCCAGGATTTACTTCTACTCATACAGAACATGTGTTTAAAACTAAAAAAGAAGATATATAATGAATGAAGATGATATTTCAAAGACTTCTAAAGACAGTATTCCTGATGCTAAATATTATCTAGTGCGTCCTAAGAATAGTGAAATGCTATTTATAATGGACAAAAAACCTGATTATAAAGAAGAACCATTCTATGATAGTTGCAAAGAGTGTAAGCTAGACATGAATAACTATCTGGAAGAGCATTGTTTAGATCGATTTGATACTGACAATATGTCTTCAGAGGAAGATAGTTATTTATATGTTTTAGGAATATATCCTCCAGATAATTCTATTGGTTATGTATTTGGAAGACCTGCAGAAACTGAAGTAGATGTTTTCAAAACTTTAACTTCTATAGATACTTATTCGGCGGATAGAGAAGTAGCTAGGTATTATGAGGCTTTTGATTGGCATATTTTAACACTACTTAATAATGAGCCATTTAAAAGTTATATTCGAGAGCATCTTGATGAATTTAAAGCACCTTCCACACCAGGTCCGACTAAAGAATCAAAGGGTATACCAATAATTTTAAATAAACGTTTATTAATTTAATTAAGAATGAAAAGTATTAAAGAAATTGTAGGAGCTTCAACCAAGGATTTGAAGGACTCCAGAGTTAGCAGTGCCTTAAAGAATATGGCAAGTGTTTCTGCACAGAACATTCAAAGTAAAATGGTAGATTTTCTCAACAAGAGAATGAAGTTTGATTCTCTGTTGGATCTTGGAGATGATACTACTATGGACATTGCTGCTAAGATTAGAAGTATTGATCCTGTGAAGTTTACTGAAGATGTTAATGCAGCAGCCGAAGAGTTAGTTATTCTTGCTCGTTCCATTAGCATTGATGTAGCTATTCATAATCAGTTGTTTAGTGATAAGCCTGTTAAGGGTCTTGACCCTGAGGATATCGATGGTTTCGAAGATGCTATTTATCCAGTAAGACCTGAAGCATGAGTATAGAAGAAAGGGTCATTGACATAGTTAAAGATGTCCTTGGCATGGAAGGTGAGAAAGTAACCAGTGAAGATACTTTTGAAGATTTATATATAGATAGTCTTGATTTAGTAGAAATTATCATTGAATGCGAGAAGGAGTTTAGTTATCCTATCAGAGATGATAAAGTTCAGAATCTAAAGACTGTTGGAGACTTAGTTAATCTTATTAAAGATTTAGATAGTAAAGATTACTTAGAAAGTACTCAAGCTGATTTACAAATAGATGAATAAATCTTATTTATATGATGATAAGTTAACTAAGGAACAAAAGTACATATTCTCTGAAATGAATGCTATAATTGAGAAAATAGTAGATTCCTATATTATAGAAGGTTATTCTGATAAGGAAGCTAAAAAGTTAACTTATGATAAAGTTATGACTATAATTAGCTGTAAATTTTGCGGTAAATATTAATTCAATTCACAATTATGATTCAATTAAGTAAAGGAGGTAACATCAACCTCGCTAAAGAAGCAAATGGTGTAACAGAGTTTTCAATTGGTTTGGGTTGGGATGTAGCAACTCAGGCAGGTGTAGAATTTGATTTGGATGTAGCTGCTATTCCTTTGAATGCACAAGGTAAGGCAGATGATCCAGATGAGGGCTTGATTTTCTACAATCATCCAAATTGGAAGAATGCTATTAAGCACTCAGGTGATAATCGTACAGGTGCTGGTGCTGGAGATGATGAGACAATTGTAGTAGATACCACTAAGGTTCCTGCAAGTGTCGAGAAAATTATTATCGTAGTTAATATTCACGATGCTAAGAATCGTCAGCAGAACTTTGGTATGGTTAACAATGCTTATTGTAACTTGTATGCTAAAGGTAATACCACTCCTTTGGCTAAGTTTGACCTTACTGAGGATGCAAGTATGTCTCGCTGTATTGTATTCTGCCAACTCTATCGCCACAATGGTGATTGGAAGTTCAAGGCTCTTGGAGAAGACAAGGGTAGCTATCAGAATGTTATCTATCGTGATATTCTTCGTGGCTATGGATTCATCTTGCCAGATGCTCCTGCTATTTAATTATTAATAATTAATTTGGTTTAATTCTTGATTCTATAAGGGAGTATCTTTAATTAGGTACTCCCGTTTTAGTTAGTTAGTAATTTACTATTATTTAATAAGGTTTTATGATTAATTTAAGTAAAGGTGGCAGAATCAATCTGTCTAAAGAGTCTAACAATGGTTTGAGTAAATTGTTCTTTGGTTCAAACTGGGGGGCTATTAAGCGTCGTGGATTGTTCGGTATTGGTAGTTCTATTGAAAAGGTAGATTTGGATTCTACTGTTCTTCTGTATGATGCCGATAAGAATTGTATTGGCGAAGTGGCTTATTACAATTTGAGTGCTCCAGGTATTCGTCATAGTGGTGATGATCGCTCAGGTGACACTGATGGTAACGATGGTCTTGATAATGAGACTATTGAGGTACGTTTGAATGAACTTGACCCGCGTGTTGAGTATATTGCATTCATTCTCAATAACTTCACACACCAGACATTTGGTGAGATTCCTTATATGGGTCTTCGTATTTATACAGGTGACCGAGTACAGAGAAACACTAACACTCCTGTAAATGTCTTGGCTAAGTTTAATCTTGAAGACGGTAAGGAGGGTACTAAGATTTCTGATAAGCAGGCAGTTATTCTTGGTGTTGCCTATAAGAAGGATGGTGAATGGCGCTTTAAGGCAGTTGGTGAGTTCGGAGGTTGGACTTCAATTGATGCTATGGAACGTCCAACAATTGCATTTCTTTAATTAACTATAAAAACAGAAAAATGACAGATTTAAATTATGGTCTTAGCTTAACAGAAGTAGAAGATTCACGTGCTAAACATGGCATTAATGTGTTGACACCTCCGAAGAGAGATGCTTGGTATGTAATGTTACTTGATGGATTTAAAGACCCACTTATCGTAATATTACTTATTGCTGCTGCAGTATCTATTGCCTTAGGATTTGTAAAGGGTGAATTTACAGAGCCTATTGGTATTATTGTAGCTATTGCCTTAGCTGTAGGTATTGGCTTTTGGAATACCTGGTCAGCAGCTAAGAAGTTTGATCTTCTTTTAACTAGTAGTGATGATACTCTAGTTAAGGTAAGACGAGATAATGGAGTAATTCAAGTAGCTCGTAAAGACTTAGTTGTAGGGGATATTGTAATACTTGAGGCTGGTGAAGAAGTTCCTGCTGATATTATTGTTAAAGAATATAGCAATTTGAAAGTAAGTGAAGCTTCTTTAACTGGAGAAACGAATCCTGTAACTAAAACTAATTTTGAATCAGAGACTGCTACTTACCCTACAAATAGAATTTATAAAAGCACTATTGTAGCTGAGGGTACTTGTGTAGGTGAGGTATTTGCAGTAGGAGATGAAACAGAAGTAGGTAAGACTGCTAGAGAAGCATCTTCTATTACTGACGTAGAAACTCCTCTTAACAAACAGCTTAATGGATTAGCTAGCTTAATTAATAAGATAGCATTTACAGCTGCAGGTATTCTTATTGTGTCCCTTGCTATACGTTATATATTTATAGAGCAGGGATATGTGGGTAAGGATACTATTGATATTGTAAATGATTGTTTGCAGTTCTTAATGATTGCAGTAGCTCTTATTGTAGTAGCAGTACCAGAGGGTTTACCTATGGCTGTAACTCTTGCCCTTGCTTATTCTATGAAGAGAATGGCGAAAGCTAACAATCTTATTAGAAAGATGCATGCTTGTGAAACTCTTGGTGCTACAACTCTTATTCTTACTGATAAGACAGGAACTCTTACAGAGAATAAAATGAAGGTAGTATTCCAAGACTTTACAGATAGGAATGCTGCTATAAATAATATTGTGCTTAATTCTACCGCTAATCTTAGTCCTACTGGAGAGGTAGTAGGAAATCCTACAGAGGGGGCTTGTCTGCAATATGTACAAAAATCAGTTAATATCACTGATAAAAGAAATAAGACTCATATAACAGGTAGAGTAGAATTTAATTCTAAGAATAAATATATGATTACTAGTGATGGAGCAGTTACTTACATTAAGGGTGCCCCAGAAATAGTAATGAATTTCTGCTCTAATGAGAAAATACCTAATTTTGCAGAACAGCAATCTAAAGGTAGAAGATGTATTGCTTTTGCACACAAGGTTGGTTCTGATATAAATACCCTCTCAGACTTCATATGGGATGGCTACGTAGCTATTGAAGACCCTGTGAGGAGTAATGTACCTGATGCAATTCAGGCTGCTAGAAATGCAGGAATTAAGGTTAAGATTGTAACAGGTGATAATCCTGAAACAGCAGCGTCTATTGCTGCTCAAGCTAATATTTCTCAAACTCCTAACACAATGCTTGGTAATGAGGTTAGAACTCAGACAGATACTAATTTGCGTAAAGTAGATGTATTTGCTAGAACTAAACCTGAAGACAAGCAGACACTTGTTAAGAGATTCCAGAGAATGGGAGAAGTAGTAGCTGTAACTGGAGATGGAACAAATGATTCAGCTGCTCTTAACCAAGCTGAAGTAGGTGTAGCTATGAATAATGGTACTGATATTGCTAAGAATGCAGCTGATGTTATTCTTCTCGATAATTCATTCCCTTCAGTTATCTTAGGAGTTAAGTGGGGAAGAAGCTTGTATAAGAATATTCAGCACTTTATTCTCTTCCAGCTTACTGTAAATGTTGTAGCTATTGGTATTGCTTGCGTAGGTCCATTTATTGGAGTAGACTTACCATTCACTGTTATTCAAATGCTGTGGGTTAACTTAATTATGGATACTTTTGCTGCTTTAGCATTAGCTACAGAACCAGCTAATGAAGCAGTAATGTCTGAACAGCCACGTGATCCTAAGGCATTTATTATCACAAAGAGAATGTGGTATGAAATCTTTGGTGTAGGCATTTTGTATTTCGGCATATTATTATATTTGCTGATTAGTAATACATATAGTCTTACAGAGTTCTTCACTATCTTTGTTATGTTGCAGTTCTGGAACTTGTTTAATGCCCGAGTATTCGGACAAGACAGAAGTATCTTTAATGGTTTATTAAGTAATCCTGCATTTATTGGTATATGTTTGGTTATATTTATTGGTCAAATTTTGATAGTTCAATTTGGTGGCGACGTATTCAGAACAGAGCCATTAAGTATTGAAACATGGTTGGAGATTGTAGGTCTTACTGCAATTGTGCCGGTTTGTAGAGAACTTCTCTATTGGGCTAAAAAGTTATTCAAATAATTAACAAGAGAGGACTAGTTAATAGCTAGTTCTCTCTATAAATATTAGATTATGATTTTACTTAATATTGGAACCTTTATCATTACAATTCTGATTTGTTTTGTGATTGGTATTGTATTAGGTTTATGGTTTCGATGGAAAAAGAAACGTAAATGATTAAATTTAAGTCATTAAGTAGCCGAAATGAGAATTGGATTTATCAGCCCGATTTCTATTTGCATGGTAAACTGTCTGCTAATTATGAGACAGATGCAGTAGTTATGCAGGATGATATATTTCATACTCGAATATCTAGATATTATCGAGAGGGGGTAGGTTTAGCTCCAACATTCTTAGATATTCCAGAAGGCAAACATTTATGTGAAGTTGATGGGATATTATGTGCTATTTTTGTTTGGAAGAAGATAGTATTTTGTAAAGGAGGTTGGGTTGGTGACCTAGGATACAGTGGTCCATTTGATGTTTGGTTACGACAAATAGGACTTATTGTAGATATTACAGATAAAGAAGGAGTACTTGATGCTCAAAATAAATTTAATAATAGAGAATCTTTTGTATGAAATTTGAAGTAACTTATTTTGATTCTTTAAAGAACAAAGAACAAACCATTAGACTTACAGGTATTAATGAAGCTAAAGTAAAAGAGAACTTCATTAGTAGTTATGATCAGAAACGTTATCCATTTAAATCTATTAAAGCTATTTAAATGTATGTAGATATTGTAGTGACAGTTTTTCTATGTGCCATGATATTTTCAGTGCTATTAATACTTGGAAGAGACTGTAGCTAAACAAGCTAGTAATTTATTAAATAAAATGGCACTAGCTAGGAACTTAATGCAACATGAATGTAGATCTGATGTACCTGATTATTATATAAAGAGCATAAAACAATTAGTTAGCTCTGATGATGCATTTAGGTCGGGATTTTATAGAGTAATGAATGCATTAGGTTCTAAATATTTAGATAGATACAAAAGTATGCTTAATGATTTATAATTATGATAATTAGGGGTATATTTACAAATACTAAGTTAAGTCCTACTAGGATGAATTCAGAGACTACTGTACCCTATATAGTAGCTAATGAGTGTCCAGGACTTAAAAGAGGTGATTTGGTACAACTTGTAGGTTATGACAGTAAGTTTCAAGTTGTCTGGACTTATGCAAGTTCTAGAGAGCAAGAAAGTTACGAGACAGTAACAATTTCTGAGATTAATGGTAAACAAATTAATACTATAGGTAAAAATAATATGGAACAATTTGAAAAAATGAATATGAGTGATGTCTTTGGCGATTTAACTAAAGACATGTATGATGATTTTATGCCACAGGCTGAAGAAGGTGCTAAGATTAGTATTACTGATGGTGTACTCTGTTTTAAGAATAGTGACGGTGCTTATGTAGGTATGTCTCCTTCGGGCAAACTCAAGAAATACAAGATGACTTACCCTATGCCTTGTATTTACAATATTAGTAAGAATTCTGACCAAATTGTAATTGGAGATATTGTAAAGTCAGGCAGATCTTATGGTGTAGTTAAGGCTAAAGCAGAAGATGGTTCTATCAAGATTATGAACTTCAATGGTAATATCAATAATAAGATTGCTATTGAGGATGAATTGATGGGTTCTGCAACATTCAGAGTTATTGTAAATCCATTTAACTTTGATTCTTCTAATGGATTTAATCCACTGGCACTTGCATTTATGAGTGGCAACAGATTCGATGTTAAGAATTTGCTTATGATGTCTGCTTTTAATGGTGGTGGATTGTTTAATAACGCAGGTAAAGGATTTAATCCTATAATGCTTATGGCTCTTGCAGATAAGAGTAGTTCTGATTTTATGACTATAACGCTTATGAGTCAGCTTATGGGAGGAGGTAATATGTTTGGCAATATGTTTGGTGCAGCAAATAAACCCGCTACTGAAACCCCAGAACCATCAGAATTAGATAAGATTAATGCTAAAGTAGACACACTTACAGATAATGTAAATGCTTTAGTTAGTGCTTTAGCTAGTAATATTAAAACTCAAACAAAGGAGGAAGCATAATGGGAGGTGGTAGTTATTCTTATAATGATGCTGTAACTAGAAGTCGTAGTTACAAGTCTCAGTCTATTGAAAAGACCTTTAGTAAAAAGAATTTAGACCCTGAAATGAATCCTCTTAACATTAATTTCAGAGAGTCTTGTGATTCTGAAGAACATCCAGAATCATTCCCTATTATTATTGCTCTGGATGAGACTGGTTCTATGGGTAAAGTGCCTAAATATCTTATTGATAATACTCTACCAGATTGTGTAGCTAGTATTATGAAGGCAGGTATTGCTAATCCTCAAATCTGTTTTATGGCATTCGGTGATGTGGAAGGCTGTTATGAAGAGGCTCCCTTACAAGTAGGTCAATTTGAATCAAGTGACGAGCTTATGGAGAAATGGCTCCGTAAAGTTGATCTTGAAAGTAAAGGAGGTGGCAATGGAGGAGAAGATCCTCATATGTGTTGGTACTTTGCAGCTAATCATATTAAAACAGATGCCTTAGAGAAAAGAGGTATTAAGGGCTGCTTGATTACAATTAGTGATGAGCCAATTCATAAAATTCTTCCTAAAGAAGCTGTAACTCATTATATAGGTGATGAGTGTGGTGAAGATTTAGCTACTTCTTTCATTTATAGAGAGTGTGCTGAGAAGTGGGATATTTATCACATTCATGTAGAACATGATGGTTATTATAGTGTGGAGAGCATCTCCAGACATTGGAAGCCTTATGTAGGAGACAATCTTATTATTTCCGATAAAGAGCATGTAGGTGAATCTATTGCTCGTATTGTTTCTAACAGTTATGGACAGCAAACGAATTCGTAATCAGATAGTACTTGGATCGCTATTTGGAGATGAGGGCAAAGGTAATGTAGTACAATGGTTATGTATGAATAGCTATAAACCTATTGTCGTCAGATTTAGTGGAGGTCCACAAGCTGGACATCGTGTGGTTTATAAAGGAAAGTCACACGTATGTTCTTCTTGGGGAAGTGGTGTTTTATTAGGAGTACCAACTTGCTTGTATAAAGAAGTATTTATAGACCCAATATGTATTTATAATGAATACAAAGTCTTAGTTAGTGAGGGTATTGAAGTTCCTAAGTTATATATAAATCCTAACTGTAGAGTTATTACACCATATGATGTACTAGCTGACTCTATGGACGGACGAGTAAAGTACCATGGAACTTGTGGTAAAGGTATACATGCTTGTTTTAAAAGAAATAAAGATAATGTAACTTACAGTGCTCGTATGTGTCCTTATACAGATGAATATGCAGATGTAGCTTTGCAAACTGTAAGGAATTATCATAATCTAGAGAAAGATATTAAGCTAGAAAATCTTTTTAAAGAAGCTTGTACCTTTATTAAAGAACACTCTGAGACTTTTATAATTGGAACCTATTATCCTGATGAGGTTGATACTGTTATTTGGGAGGGTTCACAAGGTCTTCTTCTTGATATGGAAAGAGGATTTATGCCTCATTGTACTCCTAGTAAAGTAGGATTAAATGGAATCCCTGAAAAGTGTCTAGAAAATGCAGAAGTATACTTAGTCATGCGTCCATATTTAACTAGACATGGAAATGGGTATAATCCTTATTCTATGGACTTAGGAATGTACTTTACTCTGGAGGAGCCATCGAATACTAATGATGGACCACAAGGAGAGTTTAAGACAGGTCCTTTTGACTATCCTTTATTTAAAAGAGCTGTAGAAAGACATTGTTTAGATAACTACAGTGAGACATATCATTGTAAATTTAACATTGTTGTAACTCATTGGGATTGTCTTAAGACTACGTACATTCCTACTATATGTGATCATCAAGATAGGTCTCCAAGAATCATCGGTATAATGCGTTTTATAGAACAATTGCGCACAGGTAATTGTATTATAAATGATATATATCTAGGAGAGTCTGAAGATTCTAAAATCAAAGAATTATGAGTAGTTTTGATGTGCTATTTTTGCAGGACTTTGTAGTATATTAATATATCTTGCAAGTGTATGCTATATTGGCTGCCGTATGGATGCCAAAAGTGTGGATGTAAACTTATTAACAATACTAATACTATTATGTCCTGTATTAAATACCATATTTGCTTTGTATTTCTTACATAAGAATTCAGATTATAAGAAATCTATTGAAGAATTATTTAATGACTGATTCTGAAACTTTAAAAGACATAAGTAAACAAATAGCTGACTTATTAGTTAAACAAAGTGAGATACAAGATACGATATTGAAGGATGAATTATCTAAGAATAGATACAGATATTGTGATTATGGTGAAGATATGTATTGGTATAAAATCATTTCTGTTAATGAATACAGCTGTACTGTTCTGGAATTACATTTAAGAGAATCAAATGAGTTTGGTTCTATTTCATATTGTGAAGAGTCTTTAACTTTAGCTAATAGGGGCAATGTAATTACAGAGCAAGAATTTATTGACATATACAATGAATTTATTAAAAAGATTAAATTATGAAACCAGATTATTATTTTAGTGAGACAACACCTACAAATAGTCATCCATCTACAAAGTAGTGTGATTATTTAGGTGGAGAGCATTTCTTAATCTCTGTTTAGAATTTTTAACATTTCTTAACTTGGAGAGAGGGAAATGCTCTTATATTGTTCTCGTAGAGAACTTGCCGTTAAGGCAAAGACTACCTATATGGGTAGTACTATAAATATATATAT
>ERZ1035037.286-NODE-286-length-17385-cov-4.128794_pt1 | contig 17385 bp, 13 predicted proteins | sample MGYA00520618_ERZ1035037 | MGnify/ENA primary metagenome ERZ1035037 (study PRJEB33766, sample SAMN09781741) | gut metagenome | biome: gut microbiome | host: Homo sapiens | place: Madagascar | study: EMG produced TPA metagenomics assembly of the PRJNA485056 data set...
GGCGGTGGCGGCGGCCACAGCTTCTAAACCGCAAAGTTTCCATAAACATAAATACAGCCATTCGGGAATTTTCTCCTGAATGGCTGTTTTGTTTCTATGAAAGTACCGTTCCGTCGGCAAGTGTTATTGTGTATCCGTTATAGTTGATCGTTCCTTTGCAGTCAACACTCGTTACGGTGCAGTTACCTGTAAGGTTCCACACACTTCCTTCCTCAATCGTTATGACCGCATTATCAGAAACAGCATCCCCGCCGTCTGCATTGTCCACAATGTTAACTGTTCCTGTAAACTCACTGTTTCCGGTAAGTGTCATGTTGAGTGTCGATATAGTATCAACTGTTATATCACCTTCTAGTGTCTGGTCTTCAGCGGTAAAATCCATCTGCGCTCCGTTACTTCCTGCCGTGCCCCATCCATGTGAAGCTGAGTTGCCGCAGATATTCATAAGGTAAGAATCGCTGTCATTGTTGGTAATTTTAACACCGGACATCTTAATCGTACAATGTGTGTTAGTTACATATATTACATCTCCGTTATTGGAGGTAAGTGAACCGCCCGTCATATCGAATTCCGATGTTCCAACGTCCGCATCACCTGACATTGACTGATAAATCATCACATTATGTACATTTTCATCCGAGCTTGTTCCCTTGGTATCACTCATGTTTCCGGTAACATCACAATTTTCAAGTGTTATGGAATTCTGTCCTTCTATTACAAGCGCTTCTGAATTGTTTGCGGTAAGTGTTGCATTTTTGACTGTTATATCGGCAGTTGAATATACGGCAGGTGAGTTATATCCGTTGCTTGTATAAGTACCTCCGTCGACATTACCTGTCCCCCCGCCTCTGTCGGAACGAATCGCCGCTGATGAATTTCCGGAAGTTTCAACAGTCAGCCCTGACGCATTGGTAGTACCGCCTCCCGTTGTCTGGATTCCTCCGGAATTATCGGCCGTTGTAGTTATTGTCGAATCAGATATGTTTACCGTAGTTCCCTCTCCGTAACTGAATACGCCGTTTCCATTCTGCGCAGATGACTTTATCACGGCATTTTTTATTGTTACGGTTGCTCCGTCTGTGGCAAGCAATGCTGCATTCGCACCATAAAAATCGCCGTTTTCAGTATTGGATGTGGCTCCTTCGCTCTTATCAACCGTTATCCCATCCAAAGTTACCGTCGCGCCGTCTACGCGAAGTGCATTTTCATCATCGCCTGTCGAGGTGTATGTCGTATCGGAATAACTTCCATCCTCGCTTATTGTGTTGGCACTGTCTCCCTGAGTTACCTCTGATGAACCTCCGAACTCTCCGCCTCCCGGTCCGCCGTTTCCGTCCGGTTTATCTCCCGGCTGTTCCTGTGTCTTATCTGTTGATACAGATGTTGTATTTTTTGAGCATGCTGCCAGCGATACCGCCAGAAGCAGTGCACATGATATTGATATAAATTTCTTCATAATCATCATTTCCTTTCCTTATTGGATATTTTTATTCTAATATAAGAACCTTAATTTAACCTAAAGGCCATAATTTTAATTTCAAAATATTGATATATATCACGAAAAATGCTAGAATTTTATTAAATTATAAAGATATGGTGAGTAATATGAGAATACTGATTGCAGAAGATGAACCCGATTTAAGGGATGCTCTTACGGCCTTCCTCGAAAAAAACAATTTTACCGTGGATTCCGTAAACGATGGCATATCAGCCTACGAATACGCCACAGCCGGCGGATACGACGCAATCATACTGGATGTCATGATGCCCCGCATGGATGGTTTTGAGGCACTGGAACGTATGAGAAATGAAGGTGTCAGCGCGCCTGTTATGATGCTTACGGCACGTTCCGGTAAAGGTGACAGAATCTCCGGTTTTAATTTGGGAGCTGATGATTATCTTCCCAAACCATTTGACCCTGATGAACTTATATGCCGGGTCCGTGCAATGTTAAGGCGCGGCGGAGAATATACACCGACAATACTGTCTTTCGGTGACCTTAAATTCAACTGTGACAACGGAACTTTGTCATGTCTTAATCAGTCAGTCAGGTTAACCGGACGCGAATTTCAGCTTATGGAACTATTTATGCGCAATCCGAATATTGTTTTTTCCGCTGATAGAATAATGGAAAAACTGTGGGATGTGGAAAGCGAAGCACAGATAAATGTCGTATGGGTACACATCTCAAACCTGCGCAAGAAGCTTGCCGGCCTAAGTTCAACGGTCACCGTAAGTGCCAGACGAGGTCTTGGGTATGTGCTGGAGGATAAGAATGATTAAGAAACTCAGAAATAAATTCATCAGGATAACAATGGCTTCAATATCTGTAGTTATGATTATCCTGTGCCTCATTGTCAACATAGCCCATTTTATATCGGTCAATTCTGATTTAAAAGGCACGCTAGATATGATATATGACAATCAGGGCATGATTCCCGAAAATGGGCATAATGATGTCCCGGATCATAGAATTACTCCGGAAACGCCTTATACAACACGATATTTTGTTCTCCGGTACAGTCCGGACGGAAAACTTTCCGAAGCATCGCTTGACAACATAGCTGCCGTCACAGAATCGGATACTGACAAATACCTCGATATTGCCATAAAACACGGTAACGGATACGGATATACCAATGGTTATAAATATTATGTTTCGAAGACCGGTGAAGACAGACTTATGGCTATATTTCTGGACTGTCACGATGAAATACGAACTCTTATCAGTGTATCCGTTTTTTCACTGGCCGCAGTCGCTATATGTATAATTCTGGTGTATATACTGGTTATGCTTTTGTCCGGACGCGCCATTGACCCGGTTGTAAAATCATATACTATGCAGAAGCAGTTTATCACAGATGCGGGGCATGAGCTTAAAACCCCTATAACTATAATAACTACCAATTTAAAGCTGATAGAAATGGAAAATGGCTCCTCAAAATGGATAGATAAGACCAGAACCCAGGCAGCACGTCTTACAGGACTTGTCAATTCACTGGTTGCTCTTTCAAGAATGGATGAGGAAGACTCCGGTCTGACTTTTAGTGATTTTAATATCGGTGCGGTTCTTAACGACACAGCTGCGGATTTCGGAGATGCTGCCATATCAGGCAAAATCGAATTGTGCATTGTTGCACCCGATATTGTTTACCACGGAGATGAAAAGACTATCCGCCAGATGATGTCGATACTCTTTGATAATGCAATAAAATATGCCGATAATAGCGAACCGGTCATATTCTCGGTATCTCCGTTGCATAAAGGTGTACTTCTGAAATGTTCCAATGCCTGCCACAATATGACAGAGGATGATGCTGACAAATTATTCGACCGCTTCTACAGACCTGACAAATCACGTAGTCTTTCAACCGGCGGTTTCGGAATCGGTCTGTCAATAGCAAGAGGCATTGCAGAAAATCATAATGGCAGTGCATCTGCCATATACAGCAACGGCATGCTCACAATAACAATAAAGCTTGGCAAATGCTGACAAAGCATCGCCAGGCTTTATTTTTTATCCTATGAGCATTCCTATCATCCTTACCAGAAATGCCGCAATCCACGCTATCGCGCACTGCCATACCACAACAAGCACTGCCCATTTATGCCCGAGCTCTCTTCTTATCGAAGATATGGCTGCCACGCACGGCGTGTACAGAAGGCTGAATACCAACAGTGAAACTGCAGAAAGAGTGGTAAATGCCGTTGACACGCTGCTGCCAAACAGAATTTCCAATGTAGATACAACACTCTCCTTTGCCATAAATCCGCTTATGAACGATGTGACCACCCGCCAATCGCCGAGTCCCAACGGTGCAAATACCGGTGCAATAAATCCGGCTACGGCAGCCAGTATGCTCTCCGATGAATCGCTTACCATATTGAAATGCCAGTTGAAGCTCTGTAAAAACCACACTACCATTGTCGCAATCAAAATTATGGTAAATGCACGCTGCAGGAAATCTTTAGCTTTCTCCCACAACAACTGCGCAACATTCTTAATTCCCGGAAGTCTGTAATTAGGAAGCTCCATCACAAAAGGAACCGCCTCGCCTTTAAATAATGTCTTTTTAAAAATAAATGCAACAAGAATACCTACCGCAATTCCCAGAAAATATAATGCCGTCATCACTATTCCGCCCTTGCCCGGGAAAAACGCACTTACAAAAAATGCATATATCGGAAGCTTCGCCGTACAGCTCATGAACGGAGTCAGTAAAATAGTCATCTTACGGTCTCTTTCACTCGGCAGTGTCCTCGTCGACATTACGGCAGGAACCGTACAGCCGAATCCGATTAAAAGCGGAACGATGCTTCGGCCTGAAAGTCCTATTTTACGCAGCAGTTTATCCATAAAGAACGCAACTCTTGCTATATAACCACTATCTTCCATAAGTGACAGGAAGAAAAACAATGTTACGATGATCGGAAGGAATGACAGCACCGAACCGACGCCCGCAAATATACCGTCTATAACGAGACTGTGCAATGCCGAATTTACTCCGGCCGCACCCAGTCCTTTGTCAACAGCCCCCGTCAGGGCCTCTATGCCCATCTCAAGAAGTTTCTGAAATCCCGCACCTATTACATTGAATGTCAATATAAATACGGCTGCCATTATCGCTATAAAACATGGAATTGCTGTGTACTTGCCGGTCAGAATACGGTCTATTTTCTCACTGCGCAGTCTTTCTTTGCTTTCTTTGGGTTTGACAACAGTTTTCTCACACACTTTCTCGATGAAGGAGAACCGCATATCAGCAATCGCTGCACTTCTGTCAAGGCCGCGTTCTTTCTCCATCTGGATGACAACATGCTCAAGTGTCTCAATCTCATTCTTATCAAGGTTCAATTTCTCCAGAATAAGGCTGTCACCCTCTATAAGCTTTGATGCTGCAAAGCGTACAGGTATTCCGGCTGCTTCTGCATGGTCCTCAATAAGATGCGCTATGGAATGAATGCAGCGGTGCACAGCCCCGCCAAAATCATTCTCATCACAGAAATCCTGCCTGCCGGGACGTTCCTGATATTTGGCAATGTGAATGGCATGTTTTATAAGTTCATCAACGCCTTCATTCTTGGCAGCTGATATAGGTACAACCGGCACTCCCAACATGGACTCCATTCCGTTGATATCTATTGTACCGCCGTTTCCGGTTACCTCATCCATCATATTAAGCGCAACTACCATCGGAATATTCATTTCAAGAAGCTGCATTGTCAGATACAGATTACGTTCGATATTGGTTGCATCAACTATGTTTATTATCGCTTCAGGCTTATCATCAAGTACAAAATTACGCGATACTATCTCTTCATTACTGTACGGGGACATCGAATATATTCCGGGCAGGTCCGTTACAAGCGTGTTTTTGTATCCTTTTATCGGGCCGTCCTTTCTGTCAACCGTAACTCCCGGGAAATTACCGACATGCTGGTTGGAGCCGGTAAGCTGGTTAAAAAGTGTCGTCTTGCCGCAGTTCTGGTTACCGACAAGTGCATATGTAAGAATCTGGGAATCCGGCAATGGATTCTCATCCGCCTTGACATGATATTTACCATCCTCACCAAGTCCCGGATGGACGGTATTGTTTACGCCTTTTGCGCTCTCATGTCTTCTGGACCTGGTATCGATAGGCTCAACCTCAATCTGTTCGGCATCTGCAAGTCGCAGTGTCAATTCGTAACAATGTATCTGCAATTCCATCGGATCGCCCATCGGTGCGAACTTCACGACCGTGACTTCAGCTCCCGGAATTACACCCATGTCAAGAAAGTGCTGTCTTAATGCGCCTTCGCCTCCGACGGTGCGTATAACCGCACTTTCGCCGATTTTCAAATCTCTCAAAGTCATATTTTTATCCTCTAAATATAATCTGATACATAAGGTATTTCATGATATAGAATATTATCAAGGGCTTCAACTGCCTTAATGTCTCCGATAATTCTCTTCATGTTATATAATTTGTCTGCAGTCTTATACCCCATAAAAAGTGTAGTAAGCGTTCCTATGGACATCTGCAGAACATAATCCGGTTCTTCATCAGTAAGACTGCATGCGCCTTTCTTAAAACGCACGGTATATTCACTGTTATTCCATTCAAGCAGGTCATCTTCGATATCAAATCTGATAGTAACATTCTTTCCCTTCGGATTACATGCATAATCGCTTATAAACTGTCCGAAATCGATTATTCTTCCCATTGCATACGGACGTATCGTTTCCTTAATGTCACTGTCATCCAGTTCAAATGCAATCGGCTCACTGTAATAATTATTACCGTGAACCTCATCTATCATGGAATCATGTGCATATACATATTCCCAGAGGCCGAGCTGTGCCTCCCTGTTAAGATAAATCATCTCCTTGATATGCATTATATCCGAACTTATCATATATACCATATATCCCTGCGGGGTTCCGTCATGAGAATAATATATAGCAACTGATGTGTCATCCTCATCCCATCTCCAGTATTCCTCCCACGCAAGATTATTGCGGTACAGGCATCCGTGTGTCTGTTCGGCAAACCTGGTATGCAGATTCACAAATTCGTTATCATCCCAGTCGACACGTTTGACATATCCCGGTTCTTCTATCTTACGCGGAATCTGTGTATCCTTAACGATATATGTCATCTTATTGGATATGATTTCCCATCCGAGATTACGATAAAGCGGTATGGAATATGGGTAGAGAAGTGCAAATGACTTACCGTTTTCCTTCATGCGCGTAAGACCACGTCTCATGAGATTTTTCATGATTCCATGGCCCGTATACTCCGGATATGTACATACACTTGTCACGAAGCCTACGGAGTATTTGCGTCCGTATATATTCATATCAAGCGGATACACTGCAAACTGTGATACAAGTTCATCATCATCAAAACAACCAAGCACATCTGCTCTTTCAAGCACCGGGAACTTGGACTGCTGGATTTCATCGTCCTTCCATCCTGTCTCGGCAAGATCCTGTTCCGTAACCTGAAATGCATATCTCAACAATGCGTTATACTGCTCTACATCATCTATAGTCAGAGGTCTGACCGTAAATTTAGAGTCTTCACTTAAATTCATTATTAATCACCTTTATGCTAATTTAGTTCTCTATGATTATATCACATCTTAAATCATATGCAAGTATGCAAAACTCCGGCCACATAGCATGACCGGAGTTCTTAATCTGTATATCAGCCTATAACCGCGCCGCCCCATTCAACCAGCGTAAATCCATTCCTTACAAGAGAAGAATTTTACATATCGGATATATCCGCAGGCGGCACTGCCGCCAGTGCGAGTTCCGTAAAAAGTCCGACGGCATTCTTAATTATTTCATCAGGAAATTCGTATTGCACCGTATGAAGCTGTGCATGATTTTCTCCGTCCCCGATTCCAAAGAATGCTCCGTCACACTCTTGAAGATAATATCCGAAATCCTCCGACCAGCGCATAGGTTCTTTAAGTTCCTGCACATTAAGTCCCAGTCTCTTTGCACATTTTATTACTTTTTCAACGGATTTATCTTTATTTTCGGTAGCAGGAAACGGTTCAATGCGTTCGATTTCAATATCAAATCCGCCATTTGCGGCATAGATGTGCGCTTTATTTTCTATCTGCGACACCAGTTCATCGAATACAACGCCTCTCTCGGCTCTTAACGTAAGCCTTAATGTTCCCTCCGATGCTGACACGCCGTAATTGTCACTTCCGGCTTCGATTCCGATGACCGTCATCATGACTATTCCGCCTTCACTTTGCATATCCTTAGTAAGATTTTGCAATTCGATAAGCAGTCCGGCAAGAGTAATGCATGGGTTAAGTCCCGCATCCGGGTACGCTGCGTGGCTTGGCGTTCCGGTAAATTTTATGGATATTCCTGTTGATGCGCAGGCAAATGTGCCTTTTCTTACAAGGACATCTCCCATACGGTATCCCGGTATATTATGTAAACCGTATATCTCTTTGATATTTTTATCTCTGATTATATCACGGCAGACCAATGCTCCCTTGCCTGTCTCTTCCGCCGGTTGAAAGATAAGATATGCATTCCCATCAAGCCTGTTCCTGTTCTCATACAGACTTACTGCCAGTCCGGCAAGAATGGAAGAATGTCCGTCATGACCGCAGTAATGTCCGGGTTCATTATGGCCGCCCGCACATACCGCATCCATGTCCGCCCTGAATGCAATGGCATCATTCGCCGGAGCATTATCAGGCTTACAATGCACAATGAATGCATTATTCTCCAGTTCTTCTATTTCCCAGGATGTATTCTTTTTGATATAATTTTTGATAGTGTCTGAAGTAAATTTTTCACAAAATGACTTCTCAGGTATCTTATGTAATTCATGCCTGAGATTAATTATACTGTCCCAATCCATTTCATCACCTGCTTTTTATCCTTAATGCCCGCAGAAAATCTTTCTGTTCATTGCTTATGCGGAAGCTTTCAACGGCTTTTTGTATCGTCTTGTTATGTACCCACACATCAAGCTTTCTGCCCGTGATATACGGTATCGTACTGTCCCATTGTTTGGCAAGAGCTGTTGCCATATACCATGCTATCATCATATTGACATAATATTCTTCGGAGTGCACACCTGCAGCCAATTCCAGATATTCTTCCTTAAAACCATCATCAAGATACAACCGCATAAGCATGCCAATTCCGTATCTTACAGTATATGTCCTATCCGACGCGATCCATTCTTTGATAACCGGAAAAAGTTCTTCTTTATGCTTTCTGAAACATTTCGGCTCTGGCAGATCGCAGGTCGCCCAGTTATCAATGTACGGAAGAAACTTCTGTATCCCGGCAAGGCATTCATTATAGTCTTTGATACCGCATAAAATCATCATATGAAGGTTATTTTCTTCATAATAATAATGTGGCAGCTCTTCAAGAAAAGACGCTGCCATATCAGTCCGGGCAAAATCCACGGCAAATTTTCTTAACACCGGCATCCTTATGCCGATAATTATTTCCTTATCGATTGTCGGCATAAGTCTGCTGTGAAAATCCCTGTATTCCGTGTCCTGCAATTCAAATAATTTTCTCTGTAATTCTGTCATGATTCTACTTTATAAATCCCTGCACAATTATGATTACGATAAGCACAGGCAATACGAATTTAAAATACGGTTTCAGACGGCGCGCAATGCGGACACCCTTTCCGGTATTGGCCTCGTCAATATAATTATCAAAGCCCCAGCCCCATCTGCTCACGCAGAAAAGCGTATACACAAGTGAACCTATCGGCAGCAGCAGATTGCTTACTATGAAATCCTCGCTGTCAAGCACATCCCGTCCTCCGATAAGGTGGAGCCCGCTCCACAGATTATATCCGAGCACACACGGAACGCTTGCAATAAGAATCACAATACAGTTAATAATCGCAGCTTTGTTACGGCTCCATCCAAACATATCAATGCAGAATGACATAATATTTTCAAATACCGCCATAATAGTTGAAAAGCTCGCAAATGTCATAAATAAGAAGAACAGCGAACCCCAGATTCTTCCGCCTTCCATATTTACAAACACATTCGGTAATGTCACAAATATAAGGCTCGGTCCCTGACTGACATCAACACCGTAGCTGAAGCATGCCGGAAAAATAATAAGTCCCGCCATTATCGCTACAAACGTATCAAGTCCGCATATTTTTATTCCTTCTCCGGCGAGCGTATTATCCTTACTCATATAACTTCCGAAAATTTCCATCGCAGCAACGCCAAGACTTAGCGTAAAGAAAGCCTGATTCATCGCAGCGGAAACCACATTACCGACACCAACTTCTTTGACGCGGTCGATATTCGGTACAAGATAAAATTCTATTCCTTTGGATGCTCCCGGAAGCATAATGCTGTGCACTGCAAGCACGACAATAAGTCCGAGTAATGCCACCATCATTATCTTGCTTATTTTCTCAAGTCCGTTCTGGAGTCCACGGCTGCATACCAGAAATCCTACAACAACCGTAAGTCCCATCCAGATCAACATCTGCACCGGGTCGTCCAGAAGATTGGTAAATACCGCGCCCGTTGCCGCAGAATCCATTCCGTTTTTAAATTCTCCAGTTACAAATTTAAAGAAATATGATGACATCCAGCCCGACACTGTAGTGTAATACATCATAAGTATATAGCACCCAAGCATCGCAAACCAGCCGTGAATATGCCATTTTGCCTTAGGTTTTTCAAGTGCTTTATACGATAATACTGCACTTTTCCTGCTGGCCCTGCCGACTGCAAGTTCCATAGTAAGAACCGGGAGTCCCATGATAATAAGGAATACCAGATACAAAATCACAAATATTCCGCCGCCGTTCTGTCCGACGACATACGGAAAACGCCATACATTGCCTATTCCGATTGCGCATCCGGCACTGACCAGTATAAAGCCAAGCCTTGATTTAAAAGATTCTCTCTCCATAATAAAACCATCCTGAAATATTAATGGTAATATTGTAACATATACATGTTTAGAATTAAAGTATAAAGAGCAACGACTGCGATTCAATCAATGAAATCACATCGATGAATTTATCGTGAAAAGTCATTGTTCCGCCGCCGCTTTCCCGGGTCATGCCGGCGGCAATCTCTCCAGCCACGCCGTACATACAACAGCAGGCTGCAGCCGAATAAACAGAAGAGTCAACAGATAAGAAAGCTCCTATCAGTGCAGAAAGCATACAGCCGCTTCCCGTTATCCGGGCCATCATGCTATCGCCATTATTACAATAAATTACATCCTTTCCGTCGGTTATGACATCCGTCGCACCCGATGCTATAAGGATTGTATTGTGCGCTGCCGCATAAGATTTCATATCGGATATATCTATTATCTTATCGGCTGCATCCACGCCTGTTATCGTATTGCGGTTTTCCATAAGGGCACGTATTTCCGAATAATTACCGCGTATACATGCAGGTGTATTTATCTTTATAAGCTCATTGATAAAATTCCGTCTGAACGCTGAACCTGAGATTCCTACCGGATCGATAACCACCGGATGCTTAACATCACCGGCTGCCTTGCAGGCATTTACCATGGCATCGTAATTCTCCGTTGCGCCGAGATTACATACCAGAGCCGAGGCAGCGCTTGTTATTTCCGCCACCTCCGCCGGATGGTGCGCCATTGTGGGCGAAGCCCCGCAGGCAAGCAGTACATTGGCGCAGTCATTGACCGTGACCGTGTTGGTAATGCAATGGATGACCGGTCTTGCTGACCGTATCTGCCGATATAATTTTTTTGCATACTCTTCTGTTATTTTCATATTATCAGTTCTCCAGATTTTCTCTGACTTTGGATAAAACACCGGTCTGTTTTAACGGCACTGTAATGATTATCGCAATTATTGTTCCGCCGCATGTGCTTATAAGGAAAGGAATTACGAATGTGAACAACGCTGCCGAGGTATTACCCATGATAAGGCGTGCTATAGGGAACGCCAGCATGCCGCCGATCACGCCCGTTCCAAAAACCTCACCGATATATGCAAACGGAAATTTCTTAAATGCCTTGTATAAAAGTCCTCCGATTAAAGCACCACATATGCTTCCCGGAAAGGCAAGCAATGTTCCGAGGCCGGTAAGATTTCTTATAAGCGAAGCAGTAAAAGCCTGTGCAAGACCCCACCACGGTCCTACGGTAACGGCACATAATATGTTTACAAGATGCTGTACCGGAGCGCATTTTGAGCCGAATACCGGGAACGAAAACATACTTCCGACAACCGATATTGCAACAAAAATAGCTGTTAATGTCAATTTTTTAAGGTTTGATTTGTAATTCATTTTTGTCCTCTTTTCCGCACCCTGTCCGAAAGAGGACAAAGTGTCTTAGTATTTGTTTTTTAAGATTGCCTTGGCAATTTTCTCCACAATCAGGCAGAGAACGATTGTGATGACCATATCAGGAAGCGTGTTGCCGACAGGCGTGTCCACATGCATAAGCGCGCGGTATCCCACGAAACCTGCGAGCCACACGATAAGATTTCTCCAATTGAAGCCCTTGTCTATCGAGTCAGCCTTCCTTAATATGAAATAATCCGCTATCTGAACCGCTATCATCGGTGCAAATACCGAACCGATAAGGTAGAGAAAATCAGTAATGTTGTCCATAGGATATACAATTGCAGCAATCGTACCGATTACCGTAACGACTACGGCAGCCCATTTTTCCTTGATCTTGGAAGTAATGGACACACATGATACACCGGCTGAATAAGCATCAAGGAATGTTGTCGTAACCGTTGAAAAAATAACGATAAGAAGGCCGACAACTCCGAGTCCTGCCTTAACAAGTATACTTGCAATATCGCTTTCTCCCGTAAAAAGAGCAGCTCCCATTCCGATTGTATACATAAAGATACTTACAATGCTATATGTTACAACACTTACAGCTGTTGCCCTGACAGGCTTGGCAGCTTCTCTTGTGTAATCACTTATAAGCGGAAGCCATGAAAGAGGCATTGCAACCGCAAGCTCAACGGCGGCGCCGAAGGAAAGTCCTTCGCTGCTTACTATGTCTGTAATGCGTACACCTTTGCCGAAAAATACAACTTTAAAAAGGATGATCGATAAGACAAACAAAGCCGCCATTGCGATTGTATTGACTTTACCGAGATTGGTAAGACCGATAAGTATCCACACAAGAATAAGTACTCCGATTACAACAGCCCATACCCAGATTCCCGTGCCGAGAATGCCGTTAGCTGCAACCGCGCCGTCATAAATCATGATGGCCGTCCAGCCGACAAGCTGTAATATATTAAGCACAGCAAAAAGAAGTCCGCCTTTCTTACCGAAACTCATCTTAACGGTTTCCATTGCACTTTTTTCTTCTCTTGCTCCGATCATTCCGGCCGCAAACATCATAAGTGCGCCTATCACATGTCCTATAACGATCGCAAGCATCGCTTTCGTGAAACCAAGCGGTGCGAGATATGTTCCCGTAATAATCTCCGCTATCGATACACCTGCTCCAAACCATATTAATCCATTACTGAAAACGGATGTTTTTTTCTCACTCATTGATAAATTCTCCTTCTATTGCAAAAGCATGATTCATAGGGCCGCTTCCCTTACCGAGGTCAAGCATCGCCGCAAGCGCGCCCGAAATATAATTCTTGGCATATCTCACCGATGACGTAAGGTCATAACCCTTGGCAAGATTGGATGCTATCGCCGATGATAAAGTGCATCCGGTTCCATGTGTGTTCGGATTGTCAATTCTCTTTCCGTAGAACCATACCGGCTCCATGCCCTTCTGCCACAGAAGATCGTTGGCGTCATTGAGGCTGTGTCCTCCTTTTAGAAGAACGGAGCAGCCGTATCTGTCACAGATAGCTTCCGCAGCTTTTACCATATCATCCTCCGAGGCGATTTCCATGCCCGAAAGTTCTTTGGCTTCCGGTATATTGGGAGTTATCACTGTTGCGAGAGGCAGTAATTTATTTTTCAATGTACTGATGGCATCGTCATTGATAAGCTTGGCTCCACTCGTTGCCACCATAACAGGGTCAACCACGATGTTTTTCGCATCGTATCCGACCAGCTTGTCACATATGACATTAATGAGGCCTGATGATGATACCATTCCTGTCTTTACCGCATCCGGATAGATATCGGTAAAAATACAATCCAGCTGCTCTGCCAAAAAATCTTCGGTTACTTCCATTATTCCTGTTACGCCGGTTGTATTCTGGGCAGTAAGTGCCGTAACCGCGCTCATGGCATAAACGCCGTTCGCGGTCATCGTCTTAATATCTGCCTGTATTCCGGCGCCTCCGCTGGAATCACTTCCGGCGATTGTTAATGCTGTTCTCATAGTCTTTCTCCTTGTGCATTAATTTTGTATAGCGACCTAAGGTGGTGCCCCCAATCTGCCGCTGTGTATGGGCTTATCTGCCCGATATTATATTTAAAGCCCTGGCCCTTAACGATTGGGCTGCGCCTTTAATATCTTCATTATCAAAAATACCGCTTACCACGGCAATTCCCGCAATCCTGCTTCCGGACAGCTTCATAACATTATCGTTATTGATACCTCCTATCGCAACTACCGGAATATCAACACTGTCGCATATTGCATTCAAAGTATCTATATCCATCGGCTTCGCGTCTGATTTCGTGGTTGTCCCGAATACCGCTCCGCTGCCAAGGTAATCCGCACCCTCCGCCTGAGCTTTCAATGCCTGCTCCACTGTCTTTGCGGTGACGCCGATTATGCTGTCCGGTCCAAGAATTTTCCTTGCTTTTGCCGCATCCATATCGGACTGACCGATATGGACTCCGTCTGCATGTATTTCGGCTGCGACATTAACTCTATCATTTATTATAAGTGGCACATTATATCTGTGACACAGTTCCATTATCGGAACCGCTTCATTTATAAAATCCTTATCGGGCATATTTTTCTCGCGAAGCTGTACAAGTGTGGTTCCGCCCTCAAGTGCTTCCTCCACCTGTTCGTATAATGTCCGGCCGTTAAGCCAGGATGTGTCGGTCACTGCATATAAGATAAGTTGTTCTCTGCTGATGTTCATAATAAATCTCCACAAAAAATGCAGAGACCCAACTGAGCCTCTGCACACAAATTACATCGTCATTGTATACAATCACACTACGTTGGCATTATCCAAATCAGCTTATGGGTCTAATCTCAGCCCGCTTTCAGCAAGCACCCCATCTTGTATTACAATTTCTAATTATACATCTATTTAAATAAATATCAAGCAAATTTTACTTCTTACGGGCAATTAGTCTGCCATCGCTGTCAACATCGATAAGTATAACATCTCCCGGTCCTACTTTAGCTTCGAGAATCAGTCTGGCACTGAGTGTCTCGACAGTCTTCTGGAGGTAACGCTTAAGCGGTCTTGCACCGTATACCGGATCATAACCCTTCTCAGAAACATTGGCAACTGCAGCATCGGTAAGTTCAACCTTGAGTTCACGGTCTTCAAGTCTCTTATTGAGCTCGTCAATCATAAGTCCTACGATTGCGCCGATATTATCCTTGGACAGCGGCTTAAACATAATAATCTCATCAAGCCTGTTAAGAAATTCAGGTCTGAAATGATTTCTGAGATCATTCATAACAGATGCCTCCGCCTCAGGACTGATGCTTCCGTCAGGCTGTATACCGTCAAGAAGATATTGCGAACCGATGTTGGATGTAAGAATAATTATCGTATTCTTGAAGTCAACCGTCCTGCCCTGTGAGTCAGTGATACGTCCATCATCAAGAACCTGAAGAAGTACGTTGAACACATCCGGATGTGCCTTCTCGATTTCATCGAAAAGAACTACGGAATATGGTTTACGCCTTACCGCTTCGGAAAGCTGTCCGCCTTCTTCATATCCTACATATCCCGGAGGCGCTCCTATAAGTCTGGATACGGAGTATTTCTCCATATATTCACTCATATCGATACGGACAATATTGTTCTCGTCATCAAAAAGACTCTGTGCAAGTGTCTTGGCAAGTTCTGTCTTACCAACACCTGTAGGACCAAGGAAAAGGAACGAACCTATAGGTCTCTTCGGATCCTTGATGCCTGCACGCGAACGCATGATGGCTTCCGTTACCTTCGTAACGCCTTCATCCTGTCCGATAACGCGACGGTGAAGCTCATCCGCAAGATTAAGAGTCTTATTACGCTCGCTTTCGTTGAGCTTGGCAACCGGAATACCGGTCCATCTGGATACGATCTTGGCTATCTCTTCGTCTGTTACACACTCATGCACAAGCGAAAGGTCTTTCTCATTAACCTTCTTCTCTTCTTCAGCAAGTTCCTTCTCAAGAGCCGGCAGCTTACCGTACTGGAGTTCTGCAGCTTTCTCAAGATTATATTCACGCTTAGCTAACTGTATCTGCTTATTGACATCTTCTATCTCCTCACGAAGATGGCTTAAACGGTCAACCGAAGCCTTCTCGTTATCCCATCTGGCCTTGCCGGCGTTAAACTCATCCCTGAGTCCTGCAAGCTCCTCCTGCAGTTCGGCAAGACGCTTCTTACTGACTTCATCGGTCTCTTTCTTAAGAGCGGCTTCCTCTATTTCAAGCTGCATGACCTTACGTGACAATTCATCAAGTTCTGCAGGCATGGAATCAAGCTCCGTCTTAATAAGCGCGCAGGCTTCATCCACAAGGTCAATGGCCTTGTCCGGCAGGAATCTGTCGGAAATATATCTGTGTGAAAGTTCAGCTGCAGCTACAAGTGCGTTATCCGCAATCTTGACGCCGTGGAAAACCTCATATCTCTCTTTCAGTCCACGAAGTATTGAAATGGTATCCTCAACCGACGGCTCATCCACCATTACCGGCTGGAAACGTCTCTCAAGGGCTGCATCCTTCTCGATATATTTACGGTATTCATCAAGTGTCGTGGCACCGATGCAGTGAAGCTCACCTCTCGCAAGCATAGGCTTAAGCATATTGCCGGCATCCATTGAGCCGTCAGTCTTACCTGCGCCTACAATCGTATGCAGCTCATCTATGAAAAGAATGATCTTACCTTCGCTCTTGCGTACTTCGTCGAGAACTGCCTTAAGACGTTCCTCGAACTCACCACGGTACTTTGCACCGGCAAGCATTGCACCCATATCAAGTGAAAATATGGTCTTATCCTTAAGTCCTTCCGGAACATCTCCGTGAACGATACGCTGTGCAAGTCCTTCCGCAACTGCGGTCTTACCTACACCAGGTTCACCGATAAGAACCGGATTATTCTTGGTCTTCCTTGAAAGGATACGGATTACATTACGTATCTCGCTGTCCCTGCCGATTACCGGGTCGAGCTTCTGCTCCCTTGCACGCTCCACAAGATCCACACCGTATTTCTTAAGTGTATCATATGTAGCCTCAGGGTTATCACTGGTAACCTGCTTCGTACCTCTGACTGCCATAAGTGCCTTCAGGAAAGAATCCCTGTTAATTCCGAACGTACGGAATATCTGTGCTGTCTCTTTATTAGGATATTTGATAAGAGTAAGAAAAATATGTTCTACGGAAACATACTGATCTCCCATGCTCTTAGCCTCATCCTCGGCACAAAGCAATACCTTATTAAGAGCCTGGCTGATATGGAGTTCCACATCACCCGACACCTTGGTCTTACGATTAAGTGCCGCATCTACCTCCGAACGGAATACGGCAAGATCCACACCCATATTCTCAAGGAGACTGGCAATCAGGCTGTCATCAAGATCCACAAGTGATCTTAAGAGATGTTCCTGATCTATTTCCTGATTACCGTATTCATATGCTAACTTCTCACAATCCTGCAGTGCTTCCACTGATTTCTGTGTAAATTTCTGTATATTCATAAAAATCCCTCCTATCTGTTTTATCTGTTCTATAAACAC
>ERZ1035037.291-NODE-291-length-17018-cov-13.666804_pt1 | contig 17018 bp, 36 predicted proteins | sample MGYA00520618_ERZ1035037 | MGnify/ENA primary metagenome ERZ1035037 (study PRJEB33766, sample SAMN09781741) | gut metagenome | biome: gut microbiome | host: Homo sapiens | place: Madagascar | study: EMG produced TPA metagenomics assembly of the PRJNA485056 data...
GCATCCTACGGAGTTTAACAACGCCGGGGACAAAGAATAAGCTGCAATTCCCGCGAGAGCTGCGCGAACAGTTCGAGCGGGACTGCGGCTTTACCGATGAAGAGTTGAAAATCTTCCGCTTGCGGGCAAAGGGGATGAGCGTTTTGCAAATCTCCTTTGCCATGCAGACAGAAACGGAGCTGTACGGAACAGAAAAGGTAGAGCGCCGTATACGGGCGATCAAGGATAAGATCGCCGCTGCAATCGAATGATGTGTTTTTGATGGATTATTGAGGGCTAACCGATGGGTTAGCCCTCTTTTTTTATGCGAAAATGGGGGCAGAAAGGACGTGAAGCAATGGACAATTATTACCAGCAGCCCCAGCAGCCGTTTTACGGCGGGTATCCGCGACCGCAGCCCATGCAGCAGCCCATTCAGCAGCCGCAGCAGATCGCGCCGGGGTACGTCTGCAAGCCGGTCACGAGCCGCGAAGAGGCTATCGCCACGAGCACGGACTACTTTTCTCTCGGCGTCGTTATGCCGGACATTGGGCATGGAATGATCTACCTGAAACGCTTTAACCAGCAGACAGGCGCTTCCGACTTTTTCGATTTCAAGCTCTTTACGCCAGAACAAGCTCCGGCTGTAGAGTACGCAACGAAAGCCGACCTTGACGCGCTTCGTGCGGAGCTGACAGCGAAAAAGCGCCGGAGGGCAGAAGACGATGATGAATAATCCGATTTTCAATTTGATAAGCCTCGCCCGTACCGGCGGAAACCCTATGATGCTAATACAGCAGATGGTTGGACGTGACCCGCGAGCGCAACAGGCGCTGAAAATGGTACAGGGAAAAACGCCAGATCAGCTTCGCCAGATGGCGGAGAACATGGCGAAAGAACGCGGAACGACCGTGGACGAAATCGCCAAAGGTCTCGGGCTTAAATAAACATTCTCCTATCAGTTCCGGCATCTTGATCAAAAGCCGCTTCTCGAATGCAGCCGGGAAGCGCGCACCCGGATGTAAATAAACTGATAGGAGTTTTTTCTATGGCAGACGATTTTATGAGCGGATTCATCGCTGGGCAGGGCGACGGCAATTCCAACCGCGGCGGGATGTTCGGCGGCGACGGATGGTGGGCGATCATCATCTTTGCGCTGATCTTCGGCTGGGGTCGCGGCGGCTTCGGCGGCAATGACGGCAACGGCAACGGCGGCGGTGTAGTCGATGGCTATGTTCTCACCTCTGACTTTGCGAACATTGAGCGCAAGATCGACGCGGTGAACAACGGCGTTTGTGACGGCTTCTACGCGATGAACACTGGAATGCTTAACGGCTTTGCCGGTGTGACGCAGGCCGTGACGAGCGGCTTCTCTGCGGCGGAGCTTGCCCGATGCAATCAGCAGGCGGCGCTTATGGCGCAGCTCAACGCCATGCAGATGCAGAACCAGAACTGCTGCTGCGAGAACCGGCAGGCTATCGCGCAGGTGCGCTATGACATGGCGACGCAGGCGTGCGATACCCGAAACACCATCCAGAATGTTGCTCGCGACATCACGGACAACCAGAACGCCGGAACCCGTGCTATCCTCGATTTCCTCACGCAGAGCAAGATTCAGACCCTTGAGGCGGACAATCAGGCGCTGCGGCTTGCCGCGTCGCAGAGCGCACAGAACAGCTATCTGATTTCCCAGCTTCGCCCCTCTCCCATCCCGTCGTATCAGGTGCAGAACCCCTACTGCTGCAATGGTAACACTTGCAGCGGCTGCGGCTACTGAATCAACGTCAATCGGGGCGGGAAATCCCGCCCCTGAAAGGAGCTAATATGTCTTGCAAGCCAGTATGTCAGCTTTGCAAAAGGCTGATAATCAGCCAGGCGATCACGTTTACCGGCGGGAATTTGGTTGTCAACCTCCCGGACGGCAGCTATTCCAACGGTGAAAAATATTGCATCGTTCTGGCGCAGAGCATCCCAACGACGGCGACGATCAACGCGCCGGTCGTGTTCACCATTGGTGCGGGGACGGCGCAGTTCCCGCTGACGAATCGTTGCTGCGCTCCCGTAACCGCATGTGGTGTGCGGACGCGGACGAAGTACAGCACGACTGTAGTCACCAGTGCCACGGGCGGCACGTTCCGAATGATCGGGAAACCGTGCTGCTCGCCGAGCAATGATCTTACCGCAATTAACGCGGAGACAGGAGCGACGACATGAGAGCGGACAGAATCAGACGCATCCGAGACTACCAGGCGCAGAACAACCGTGACTATGAGCCGCAGGACAGATACCGTGACAGCCGAGGTCGTGAGCATTACAACAACGGGCGGTACGCCCCGCGTAATGACTACCGCGACGAATACACGGACTACTACGACGACCGCCGCCGAATTGGATTTTCTTACGAGCCGCGTATGGGCGAGAGCTACGGCGGAGAGTATGACCGCGGCTATGCCGGAGGGTACGACCGCATGACCCGCGAAATGGCGGACGAGTGGATGCGCGGCCTTGAGAATGAGGACGGCAGCAGGGGAGCTCATTGGAGCTACGAGCAGACAAAGAATCTTCTTGAACAGAAGAAGATAGACTGTGATCCGATGGAGTTCTATGTTGCCATGAATATGCTGTATTCTGACTATTTCAAGGTGGCAAAGAAATTCAACGTCAACAACACAGAGTTTTACGCCGACCTTGCCGAAGCGTTCCTTTGCGATAAGGACGCGGACGAAGATAAGCTCGTCCGGTATTACGAGTGTATCGTTGAGTAAGCAAAGCAGAAAGGAGGGCTTTTCAGCCCTCCTTTTTTAATGCCTCGATAATGATGTGCTCGATGTAGTTCGTCAACGTCCGGTTTTCCGCATCGGCGGCTTTTTGCAGCTTCTCTTTCATCTCCGGCGTGAGGCGTAGATTGACGCGCTCAGTTTTTGCCATCATTCAACCTCCGCGCTGTCGAAGCAGCCATCGGTCGAACCGGCGCATCCGTAGGCTTTCCAGTCGATCGGCAGGTCTTCGTTGGCGATGCTCGGATCGAGGTCTTCGCGATCCACGCGGAAAACCCAGATGTGCCGTTGCTTGCGCTCGCGGGCGGTGAGGTAGTGCCACTGATCGCGGGCGTCTTCGTTCGCCTCTTCCAGCGTGCGGAAAGCCTTCTCGAAATAATCGCCGCTGCCGCTGATTGGCTCATCCTGCACAATGTAAACATGATCAAGCTCCGTCCATTCGTGGGCGTTTTCTTTCGTGAACTCGTTGTTTTTCATAGGTTGTTCTTCCTTTCTTCGGGCGTTCATCCCTCGCCCCTGTGATTGAATTGTACACCATTGTGCGTACAATGTCAACCAGAAAATTTTCAAAGGCGCAGAAGGTTAACCCCGGCGATCCTCTAAAATGCTTAGCTATATTATATGTTAACTGGTGTTAAGGTACTTTATAACTAAACAAGCTCAAAAAAGATGTCGCCGTTGTTTGCGATGACAATTCGGCGGATGAAGCGATTCCATGCTTCCTTTTTCCCGCTTGGCGGCAGCTTGTCGTATGCGTCGATCAATGACATGACAAGCGCTTCGTCTATGGGCTTCGGCTCGGGCGGTACGTTCAGCTTTTCCTTTAGGGCTGTATATTCAATTTCGTATTTCTCGCGGTTGATGAGATCGGCGAGGTAAAGGTCTGTCAGTTTGTCCATTTTCCGTTTGATTGCCGCCGTGTCAACCGGCGGTTTTATTTTCCCCGCCTTGAGCTTTGCGTTGTGCGCTTGAACTTCAATCGGCAGTTTCATCAATAGGTACGCCTCGATCTCTGCCTCGTTGATTCTCTTTTTGTGGCTGCAAAGACCGACTTCATAATTTTTGCATCGATAATAAAAGTAGTCTGTCCCCCGCTGCCGTGTCGAATGCGTCACAAGCCGGTGGCCGCATTCTGCGCACCACACAAGGCCGGAGAAAAGCCATGTGTGCCGCGATCCATTGTTGCGAATGCTTCTCGCCGTCAGCATCCGTTGTACAAGGGCAAAATCATCCGGCGGTATTAGCGCGTCGCAGACCTGAATCCCGTTATTCTTTCCGATGTATCGTTCATTGCCCAGCGCGTTTTTAATGTGATGATTGCCGCGTACTATTCCAAACTCGGAAACGAGCATCTTTTTGACGTGGTTAACACTTCCGGTTGCGATGTAATCCTCAAACATTCGCCTTGCAATGTGCGCCGTTTCCTCGTCAATGCAAAGGCGGCTCTCGACAGACTTTAACCCGATGGGCGTTTTCCCCGCCGGGCAAAGGCCAAGCTCCCGCTTGTGCTGCATGATCCGTTTAACGCGCTCTGACGTTCTGTCTGCCTCGTCCTGCGCGACGGAAAGCATGATGTTTACCTTTAACCGTCCGGCGGCGGTGGCGGTCTCATAATCCTCGTATGTTGCCTGCCAGACAACGCCGTGCGCGTCGAGGACTTCCTGCGCTTTATAAAATTCCCCGATGTTGCGGAACCACCGGTCGAGCTTTGTGAATGCGACGAGATCGATTTTCCCCGCTTCCACATCGGATAGAAGCCGCTGCAATTCAGGCCGCTTTGACACGCTTTTCCTGCCGCTTACCCCGGCATCAACGTAATAGTCAACGACCTTGTGCTTGTTTTCCTCCGACCATCTTTTCAGGCTGTCCTTCTGGTCATCGACGGAAAGGCCGTGAACGGCTTGTTCTTCGGTTGACACGCGGATGTAGAGTGCAACTCTCATTTCTTCCTCCCTTTGTGGATAGTATGAACGGCATATCCGATGGAGCCGACAGCGGCGAGAACGACAAGGCCGAGGAAAACGGCAAGCGTGCTTGTTTTTGCCGATTTGAAAAGCCCGGCGGTCGTTATCTGAATGTCAAAAATGATATAGCCAATGACGGACACGAGCAGCAGGGCGCACACGCCGAGAAGCATAAATATGATCGTTCGATACCGTGCCGCTTGTGCGGTCAGCATGGCGTTCAGCTCTTCCAAACGTTTTATATTCCCCTTTTGCCGGACATTGCTGATTTCCAACTCATGATTCTGCTCGTGCAATTCCGCCTTGCTGTCGGACGCTTTCAGCCCGAACAGCTCATCCATCGAGACATCAAGAACCATGCACAGCGCCACGCAGTTCAACAATGCGTCCTTGTTGTTCGTTGCCATCTTCGTGATGGCGGAATACGGAACGCCGGACATGTCGGAAAGCTGCTTCTGTGTCAAGCCCTTGTCCATACGGGCTTTTTTCATTTTGCAGGGGTATTCGTCGAATAACGGTTGCAATTCCTGAATCGTAGACAAAACTATCACTTCCGTAAAAGATTTTCCCGGAGGGAAAGCGCTTAAACATGGTGATTGGCGGAAACGGCAAGCGTTTTCCCATACGGGCGCTTGAGTTTCGGTGAATATCTGCTACCATAAGATTGCAGCAGATGAAGTCGGTTTACAGGGTGTTATCTGTTGCAGCCCCGGCAGAGGTTGCCGCCAAAGCCGGGGCACTTTTCACTTTATGATATAAGCGAACGCCTCATAAGACGTTATATCATTGAAATTTACAAAGCGCTGCATTTCGCGATCCAATGCCTCAAATTCCGCCTCGCCGTCCTCGTGAATCGGATCGGAGATATAAGACGATATTACGCCGACCGGATCATCGCCGGAGAACAAAACAACGTAAATGTTGCAGTACGTTACCATCTTCCCTGTCGTGTTCTCGACAACGCCGGAAGCAACGACGCCGGACGGGTTATACGGGCGTGTGTCTCTGCCGAAGGTCACGTCCTTTGTCGGCAGAAAAGTAATTTCCTCAAACGCTTGTTGAAAGTCAATGGACGGAACAGCTGTAAGATTTCGCTTTTCTGTTGCGATTACTTCCTGCTGGTAGAAGTATGATTTTTCTCCCGGCTTTATGATGCTGGGGTATCCGCCGTATATATTCTTTGTCTCAACGACGTTCCCTTCTTCGTCTATGAGATCAACGTAGCTCGGATTTTCATAGCCTAACGTTATGGCGCAATCGCCCTTGTTTTCAACAACGAAAAGTATTTGAGCAAACGTGTTTCGCCCTGCGTCATCCGTCGCCACCTTACAGCTCGTGTACGTTACCTCGAAATCGATTACCGGCTCCGGCTCTGGCGTCGGTGTAGGTTCTGGTGTCGGTTCCGGCGTGGCGGTTACTTCAACGACCGGGCTTGCTTCTTCTTTCGCCGTTTGAGCCTCTGCGCCGCACGCGCATAGCGCAAAAACGAGCGCAAAGGGCAAGGCAAGGGCAAACAGCTTCCTTCTCATAACATCCCATCTCCTATTAAATTTTTGCGGTGGCTATGTTTAGAATAACGCTTTTCGTCGAGTGATTCAAGAAGAAATTTGTCGAAAAATAACAATTTAGGGAAGTGAGAAAATGCAAACGCCTGTTGACGCGCCGGAGCGAGACGCCCGGCGGATTATTTTCCTGCTTGAATTTTACAAATACATAACGGAGGAAGAGCATGGACGAGGAACGGAGAGAGCTTGTGGAAATGATCTGTCAGATGACGGAGGAACAGTTTGAATGGTTTATAAATCAAGTGCAGCTTTTGTTATCTGATGAAGAAGCTTGACCTTTTCATCTGGCAGGGAAAGAATCAGCTCGATCATTTCTTTTTTGGAATCCGAAACACCTGCAATGATGGCCGGGGCTGGGTTGCTGGCAGCACCATCGCCGTATATCAGAGCATCAACAGGGACGCCGAAGTAGTCGGCGAGCTTCTTTATTGAATCAGCACGCGGAATGCGTCCGTTTTTCCAATTAGATAGATTCCCTTGACTAAAGCCGAGGGCAGTTATCACGTTTGTGATTTTTACGCCCCGCTCCTCGCAGAGCTTTAAAACATTGTCATAAAACATATAGGGTTCTCCTTGACACACGCACGTTATAGATGTTTTAATGGACTTACAAAAAACACTGTGCGTCCGAATGGGCGCTTGGGAATGGTTAAAGCCTTTACCGCTTCGACAGCGTATAGCAGTAGATCGCGTTGGTCACGAAGTACGCTATGCTGTCCAGAACGTAGCCGTTAGCAATTAGGCGCTTTGCTTCGGCGGCATTGTATGTTGTAACAGTCTTTATGCACATCACCTCCCCCCGGAAGGACGCACAGTGTTTTTAATAAAAGGAGGATGCGACGATGAAAACGGAAGAAAAAGGCTATACCATTGTTGGAAACGATTGCGGCAGGGACGAGACCGGAGATTTCCATTGCGTGTGCGGTGAATGCTCTGCGAAGGAAGAACCGGGCGAGGAAACCGAAAATAATTATCCCTATTGTCCACCACACGAACCGTATGACCCGCTTAAAGAGCTTAGAAAAAAATGGTGGTTTAAATACGTTGACAATGATGACCCGCACAGTTTCATTACAACGGCACTTGTGAGTTTTATAACGACAGTTGTCGTATTGATTCTACGATCTTGCTGAGAACGCCCTCGACCCAGAGCGTGATTACCGTTATCGCAATCGGGACAATTACGCTTTTTACGAGAAAGGCGATCACGGCGTTAAGATCATAAAGTTTTCGATAGCGGCCTTTGGCGGTTATTACCACGTAATCCCCCGTGTGTTCTCGTTTTTCTCCGCGCCGGATCAGCCCCACATCGACCAAAAGATCACATAAATTTTGCACCGTCTGATAAGGAATACCCGTCCGCGTCTCAAGCTCGGCGATAGACAAAGAGCCGCTTTCTTCATCTCGAAGTTCCTTCAAAATTTTTTCGGCGCGTATTGGAATCATTGATATTATCCCCTTTGTGCAGCTCCGCTAATTGCGGGGCTGCTTTTTTGTGCGTCCGTACAAATGTTAACTTTGTGCGTATAAAATATTGCAAAACGCACGAAGTAAATGTATAATGCAATTTGTAAAAGCCATTGCACGAAAAAGGCAATAGAAAACCAAGCCTTAACGGAAAGGATTTCCGAAAAAGCTGCAAAACCGTATTGTGATTGCTGGCACCTTCACAATAATCTTTTTGCCGCAAAAAGTCAATGTTTTTTACAAAACGCACGCAAGGGGGTGATGGAAATTTACGAGCTTTTCCGCGGTAAGATCGCCGAGCAAAAGAAGCTGCGGCGGCTTACCAATGGCGACATTGCCAAAATGACGGGATACTCCGTCAGCACGATCAACGCATTTATGGCTGGCAGACGCGAGAATGACAAGATTGCCAACGCGATTGCAAAGGTGCTCGGTATCGAGCGATAACCACCGCCCGACAGGGCGGAAATGAAAGGAAACTGGAAAATGAAACAGACGATCACCGTTGAAGAGGCCGAGCGCTTTGCCGCTATTGTTTGGCAGATTTATGCGAAATACTTCAACGTCACCGTTGAGCCCTTGAACCAGTGCAAAGCAGAGCCCGCGCCTGAGCAGGCACAAGAAAGATAAGACAGCGTATAACCGGCTTTAAGTACTGCATACCCCCGAAGTCTGCGAGGGATATAAAGACGCTTGAATTTGGTTACTTGGACATGATGATGCTTACCCCGTCGCTGTTGACGAAATAAGCGACACTATCCAGCTTCCAGCCTTTGGCGATAAGGCGCATCGCCTCGGCAAACGAATCTGTATAGAATTTCTTGATTTTCCCACCTCCTTTCGGAGGGGGTACGCAGTACCTAAAGCCGGTTAACTGATCTTGTCATATTACCTAAAAAAGGAGGGAAATTCTGATAGTAGCCCCGTGTAAGGACTGCGCCGCGCGGCACGTCGGCTGTCACGCATCCTGCCCCCGGTACGCAAAATTCAAGGCCGGATGCGAAGAGCGGCGGGACGCACGGACAAAGCAGCACCCGATTGCCGATTACACCATCGACATCAAAAAGAGAGTACAAAAGGCGGCGCACCGCCGCAGAAAGTAGGGGAAACAACCATGAGAAAAGCAAAGGCGACGTTCGCCACCACCGCGATCATGGCGCTTCTGGCGCTTGTGATCTTCTTCGTCTGGAAATTCGGAAAATATAATGGTCTCGGCTTTACGATCATCGAGGGCATCTTCGCGTTCTACGGCTTTGCGAGCCTCGCGGATGACTGCTGCCGCTGGCTGCAAATGCCGGACACGTCGATCATGCAGAGAGGAGGACGGCATTGAACGACACACGTTATACGGCCATCGCCGCCGCCCTCCGGGAAGAGTTCCCGAAGGCCAATAAGGGCACGGTGAGCATGGCGCTGCACACGAACGATTACGGCGTGAAATTCTGCGCAAGGGCGCAGGAGATATACGACGCTGTAACGCAGCAGAAGCGCCACAGCCAGAAGCGGCGCAAGACCTTTAGAATGCAGTGCCGCCTCGCGGAAAGCACGGCACAGCGTGTTAAACAAGCGCTCGAGAGAAACGGCATTGCGTCGATGCAGACGTTTCTGGAAACCCTCGTTCTCGCATGGCTCGCACAAAGCGAAAGCGCCGCCGGTGGAGATGACACCGACGACGCTATCAATAGGAATAACAACCATCCAGAGATTACCACGGAGGAGGCGGATTTGTCAAGTGGCGAATAAATGCCGCAACTGCGGCGCGGAGGACTTCATCCCGAAGTTCATCAACTACGGATTCTGTGATTCCCAAATGGGCGTTCCCGTGTGCCCCTCCTGCGGCTCGCCGGAGATCGACGTTGGAATCTCCTGCCCCCTCTGCGGACGCTTCACAGCAGACGCCTACTGCGGAGACTGCGAAAACAGCCTACGCGAACGATTCAGCGAACTGCTGAAATGCAATTTCACCCAGGAAGAGATCAAAGCATTAAACGAAATTTTTGATGGAAAGGACTTAGAGTAATGGAAGAACGCACCGTAAACATCATGCTCAGCGCGACCGCCGAGCTGAACCGCAAGGAGAAAGAGGACTTGTACATTCCCGTCCGGGCGAGCGAGTACCGCGACCTTATCCGCTCATTTTACGAAGCGGACTCGGCGCGGGAGAAAGCCGAGAACAGGGCAATCAACTACGGCAGCGAGAGCTACCGGCAGGGAGAGCGCATCAAGGAACTGGAAGCCGAGATCGCCGATCTCCGGCAGAAGCTCGCGGAGGTAAAGGAGGCGGCGGAATGAGCGGCCTGAACATCTACCAGCGCATGGCGGCGATCACCGCCGAGCTGCAAACCGTTGCGAAGAATCTGAACGTCGAGACCGGAAAGGGGAAGGGATACAAGGCCGTATCCGAACGCGACGTGATCGACGCGGTAAAGCCCCTCGAAGCCAAACACGGCGTTTACTCCTACCCCGCCTCCCGCCGCGTTCTCGAATCGGCGGCGCTGGAATCCGAGAACGAGTATAACGGCAGGGTCACGAAAAAGACCACGTTCTTTGAGCGTATCGAGACCGTGTACCGCTTCGTGAATACGGACGATCCTACCGACTTCATCGAGACCACGACGTTTGCCGAGGGCATTGACTCGCAGGACAAGGGCAGCGGCAAGGCGATGACCTACGCCGACAAGTACGCGCTCATGAAAGCCTATAAGATCAGCACCGGCGACGATCCCGACCAGACCGCGAGCGAGGATGTCAATTACACCCGCAAGGCTACGCCCGCTCCGATCTGTACTAAGTGCGGAAATCCGCTTTCTCCGGTGAAGAAGCGCGACGGCTCATGGTGGAATGTTTCCGATATGGCAAGATACTCCAGCCGCCGCTTTGATCGCTGTCTCTGCGCCGATTGCATGAAGGAAATCGAAAAGAAAGAGCGAGAGAAAGAGCGGCAGGAGAGATGGCTTGAAGGAGAAGCGTATGCGTTAGCCCACGAAGACGCAGGTGATCGGGTGTGAAGATCGACAGCGCCGTATGGGAGGGCGGCTATCTCAAGCTCCATACCGCGGACGTGGACGCGCGGCATTTTGCCTACGCGTTCACTCCGGGGGAATATGAGATCAAGGCAAAGAAATCCCTCCGCAGTCTCGATTCAAATGCTTATGCATGGACGTTGATTGACAAGCTTGCGGCGGCTACCGGCGTACCGAAAACGGAGGTATACCGGAACGCCGTCCGCGATGTAGGCGGCAATTCCGAGATCGTGTGCGTTAAAGCGGAAGCCGTGCCGCAGCTCCGGAAAATTTGGGAATCCCGCGGGCTGGGCTGGCAGACGGAGGACGATATATCCAAGCTCCCCGGCTGCGTGAACGTGATCCTCTATTACGGCTCTTCCACCTTTGACACCCGGCAGATGAGCCGCCTGATCGACAACCTGATACAGGACGCGAAAGCCGTAGGCATCGAGACAATGGCCCCGGACAAGCTCGCCGCCCTTTTGGGGGAATGGGAGGGAAAACGTGAAAAGAATCTCAAGCAAGCGCGCTAAGGCGTGTGCAATCTCCCCGAAGGTAAAGGCCGTTGTTTGGGAACGGGACATGCACCGCTGCGTCTACTGCAAATCCATCTATGCATTCCCGGAAGCGCATTATATCCCCCGTTCCCGTGGAGGGCTGGGGATAGAGGAAAATATTCTCACCCTCTGCCGCCTCTGCCACGACGCCTTTGACAACGGCACAGCGACAATGCGGCAGGAGATCGGACACTACTGCCGCGACTATCTAAAAGCCCACTACCGATGCTGGGATGAAAAAAATTTAATCTACCGAAAGGATGATCCAAGATGGCAATGAACAAAATCCTCCTGCAAGGGAGGCTCACGAAGGAGCCGGAGATACGGCTCACAACGAAGAACGACAAAGTAGCGCGTTTCACGCTTGCCGTGGATCGTGACTTCAACCGCGAGGAGACGGACTTCATCAACTGCGTAGCGTTCAAGAACACGGCGGCGTTCGTCGAAAGCTATTTCGGCAAGGGTGACATGGTGCTTCTTGCCGGACGCTTGCAGATGCAGCAGTACACCGCCAAGGACGGCTCCAACCGCACGGCGGCAGAGGTCATGACGGATAACGTCTGGTTCTGCGGCGGCAAGGGCAAGACCAAGGACGCGGCCACCGGCGCACAGCTCGCCGAGGTCGAGGATGACGGACAGCTTCCGTTTTAAGGAGAACACATGATTTACGACGTTCTGATTATGGACACAGACAATCTCGCGGAGGCGTTTGATATAGAAACAAATTGCCTCCGTCTGAATGGGATGACACCGCAGGATGCGGAAGCTCTTTCCGGCCTCCTCGCGCAGCACGAAGTAACGGTTTGCTTCCTGCCGCATAAGGAGTAAGCGATGGCAAAGTGCGGAATCGACTACTTTCCGCTCGATGTCATTTTGGACGAGAAGTTTGAACTGATAGAAGCAGAATACGGCTTGACAGGATTTGGTGTGATCGTTCGCCTGCTGCAAGAGATTTACGGCAAGGCGGGTTATTACATTGAATGGACAACGGAGGTTGCGCTTTTGTTCGCCCGAAAGGTCGGGTTGGGTGGGAACGTCGTTTCCGAAATAGTAGAGGCTTCTATCAGAAGAGGTATGTTCGACAGAGAGAAATATGACAAGTACCACGTCTTGACATCCAGAGGGATTCAGAAACGGTACTTCGAGGCAGTCAGCCGCCGTAAGGTTCTCGAAGTCGATGAAAACATACTTCTGGTTAATGTTACCCTTCTTTGCCCAAATGTTGACATCCGAGCGAAAAATGTAAACATTTTTTCAGAAAATGCGAACATTCAAAAACAAAGTAAAGCAGAGGAAAGAAGAGTAAAGGAAAGTAAAGAAGAGAAACCGCGCGTGTCCGCGCTGGATGTGGCTTTGAACGATTTTGCGGAAATGCGGAAGAAGATGCGCAAGCCTCTTACAGACCGCGCCCTTTCCTTGACGCTTGCGGAGCTGGAAAAGCTCGCCCCCGGTGATGACGAGAAGAAGATCGCCATACTCAACCAGAGTATTCAGCGCGGCTGGCAGGGCGTTTTCCCGCTCAAGGACGAGCCGGAAGCGCCGAAGAAAACCGCGCCCGCCCGTATGCCGCATGGCGACGATTCAGAGCGGCTGCAAAGAATTTTAGCAAACATCGAAAAGAAACAGAACGAAAAGGAGTAAACAACATGAAAGAAAACAACATTGGAAAATTCGTCATCGTACGCGGAGACCGCTCCGGCGTGTTCGCGGGAACCCTCGCCGCCCGAGAGGGGCAGGAAGTCCAGCTCACCGACTGCCGCCGTATCTGGTATTGGGACGGCGCGGCCAGCATTTCGCAGCTTGCCATTGACGGCACGAGCAAGCCGGGCGACTGCAAATTCCCTGCGCCGGTTGCGGAGGTCACTATTCTCGACGCTATTGAGATCATCCCCTGCACGAAGAAAGCCGAAACGAGCATCAAGGCGGTGCGCGAATGGAAGTGCTGACGCGGGAGGCTTTCCTCCATACAGATTTTACCGGCTACGGCTTCGGCGACGGCTACGGCTCCGGCGACGGCTCCGGCTACGGCTTCGGCGACGGCTACGGCTACGGCTCCGGCTACGGCTTCGGCGACGGCTACGGCTACGGCGACGGCTACGGCTACGGCTCCGGCTACGGCTACGGCTCCGGCTACGGCTACGGCTTAAAATCCCTTAACGGTCAGCCGGTCGATATGATCGACTGCATACCAACGATTCTTACCCGCATCATCGGGAATGCAGCCAGGGGTTTCATCGTCCGCCCCGATCTCTCGCTCGCGCCGACCTTCATTTGCAAGCGGGACAACACATTTGCCCACGGCGAGACGCTGCACGCAGCACGCGAGGCGCTGCTCGAAAAGCTGTTCGACGATATGCCGACGGAGGAGCGCATCGAGGCATTCTGTGCAGAGTTCAAGCCCGGCGTAAAGCGCCCGGCTATGGACTTCTTCTCGTGGCACCACCGGCTGACCGGAAGCTGCGAGCAGGGGCGGCGCGAGTTCGCCCGGCAGCATGACGTTGACATCGAAAGCGATGAGCTTACGCCCGAAGAGTTCTTCGTGCTGACCCGCAATTCTTACGGCGGCAGCATCATCCGTCAGACGGAAAAGGCTTTTACCGCAAGTAATGGCGAGATCGCAGAGGCGGAAGAATGAACCGAGAAGTAATGTTCAGTTCCGCCACGGATGAGTGGGCGACGCCGCAGGAGTTTTTCGACGCGCTGAACGAAGAATTTCATTTCACGCTTGACCCGGCTGCGAGCGAGGAGAACCACAAATGCAAGACGTTCTTCACAAAAGAACAAAATGGCCTCGAACGTTCGTGGGGGAGACACACGGTGTTCTGCAATCCACCTTACGGGCGCGAGATTGGCCGGTGGGTGCAGAAAGCGTGGGAGGAACACAAGACGAACGGAAACACCGTCGTTATGCTGCTTCCGGCTCGGACGGATACACGATGGTTCCACGAGTTCATTTACGGAAAAGCCGAAATTCGCTTTGTTCGCGGGCGTCTGAAATTCGGGAATGCAACAAACAGCGCACCGTTTCCGAGCATGGTTGTCATCTGGGGAGGTGATACCCAATGACCTACATCGGTATAGACCCCGGCAAGAACGGCGCGCTCGCCATTCTGAACGGGGAGGAAGTCCAGACGTTCCGGTATGACCGAGACACCTACCGCTGCATCCTCTCCGACCTTCGCGGCGAAAAGGCGGTGTGCTGCTTAGAGCACGTCGGCGTGATGCCGAAGAACGGAAGAGTGTCCATGTTCCACTTCGGGGAAAACTTCGGCTGGCTACAGGGGACATTGGAGGCGTTCGGCGTCCCTTACGAGCTGGTAAAACCGCAGAAGTGGAAGAAGGAATTTTCCGTCACCGCCGACAAGAACACGTCCATAGAGGTCTGCAAGCGGCTTTTCCCCGGCGTGAATTTGATCCTGCCGGGCTGCCGCAAGGAGCATGACGGCTGTGCCGAGGCGCTTTTGATGGCTTTATACGCCAAGCGGAGGCTGTGATGAAACGAATTGACCTGACCGGGCAGCGCTTCGGACGCCTGACGGTCATCCGATACGACCACGCCGAACACGACGGCGCGCACTGGCTCTGCAAATGCGATTGCGGGACGGAAAAAGTGATTGCCGGTTATCTCCTGCGGAATGGCGCCACAAAGTCCTGCGGCTGCCTGAAATCCGATGCTTCAAGGGAAGCGCTCGGCAAGGCAAGAGCGGTTTTGAAAGCGCGACCGAGAAAAGACTTGACCGGACAGAAATTCGGACGGCTCGTTGTTCTCGGCCTTGCCGATGTACCGGACAGGAAGGGCTTTATTTTCTGGCGCGTCCGCTGCGACTGCGGAACGGAAAAAACCGTCATGCAGAACAACCTTGTTTCCGGGCGGACAAAATCCTGCGGATGCCTGTCCCGTGAAATGAGATCGGAAAGGGCTGCACGTATGAGAATGTGCAGAAAGCCGAAATCTGAAGTGACCGGGAAAACTTCCGCGCTGGAGGCTGTCCCGAAACAAACGGATGTCGAAGTCAAGAAGCGTGCAAAGGCCATTCCAGAACAGCCGCCAAAAATCTGTAAACCAGGACGGCCTACAAAGAGCGATGCGGAGTTTTTCAAACAGCACGGATGCAGCGTGTGTGCAGACAAAAAGGACTGCGATATGACAAGCTGCAAATATGAGAAGGAGATGATGACGTGACCTACGAAGAAGCAAAACGAATCCTGCACCCAGACACCACGCGGGGGGCTCTTGCCGAGATCGAGTTCAAAGGCAAGGAGAAATCGCAGGAGGCGGTAGACGAGGCCTGTCTTTTGGCGTGTGAGGCGTTGGACAAGCAGATTCCCGAAAGACCGGTTGTTATGAATCAAAAAGGAGCCGAGCACTATTTCTGCGTGGTCTGCGAAAAACGACTTGTGTCAGAAATTGGCGGGGAGCTATGTGCCGGAAGAAAAACCCGCTTCTGCCCCGATTGCGGACAGGCGCTTAATTGGAGGGAATGACAATGGCTGAATGCATAGAACGAGAAGCGCTGCTTAAGAAGCTGCTTGATCCTGATCTTTTCAACGTGACACCGAAAATCCTGCAAATCGTAAATGACGCCCCTGCCGTCTCCGTCCCGCAATGGATCAGCGTCAAGGACAGACTGCCGGAAGATGGCGAGCACGTCCTTATCTGGTATGAATACTTCCGTTACGGCTCTTACAACCGAATGTATAAGACATACGAGATCGCCTACCAGTATGACGGGTTTTGGAGCGGCGTAAATCCGCTCGGGCAGAAAGCGCGTGTGTTCGCATGGATGCCACTTCCCAAACCGCCGAAAGGAGAAAACGATGGCTGATTACATGAAAAAGAGTGACGTTATTTCTTACATCCGCAAAGAAGCAGCAGAAGCGCAGAGTGCCTTTGAAGATCTGGGCGGCGAAAGCGGAATAATTGCCGAAGCCTTTGAAGATTTGGCAAATGAGCTTGAAGATTTCCCCGCCGCCGACGTTGCACCTGTACGGCATGGGCGGTGGACAATGAGCAGCGATAGACCCGACACGATAATCTGCTCCTGCTGTGACAGCGCCTTTGATGTCTGGAAAGCGGACATCAAACGACATAACTACTGCCCCAACTGCGGCGCAAGAATGGACGGTGCGAAAAATGAATGATATTCACCAGACCATCAAGGCGGGAGCAGAAAGCATCTGCCCAAGCTGCGCTCATTATCTTGTTTGCCGCGCCGTTGATAATCAGCCTTGTGCAGAGTGCAACCAGTATGCGCCGTCTGCACAGCGCGGAAAATGGGTGTCTTTGGTCGTGAAAAGGGAAAACTGGAAGGGCGTTTTACGTGATTTCTATCAGCCCTTTAGCTGTTCTATCTGTCAGAACCCCAACACGTTCATGGGCGAAAGTGAGTTCTGCCCCCATTGCGGTGCAAAAATGATAAAGGAGAAATAAAAATGTTTGGACTTATCTCAAAAAAGAAGCTACAGGAAATTCTCGAATTTCTTTACAAAAACAACGACACCGAAAAAACAATCGGAGAAACCGGCGAGGAGCGCGTAAGGAATTTTTATTTCCGCTGTGGCGTTGCCAATGCAGTTAATTATGTCGGCAACAAACTCAATATAGATCGCAGTTGGTTGGGGAGGTGAAGTGCGAAATGAACGAATGCGAATCCTGCATCCACTACCCGCCGAGCTCTGCGGACGGAAAGCCCTGCTGCTTCTG
>ERZ1035037.292-NODE-292-length-17005-cov-3.979351_pt1 | contig 17005 bp, 29 predicted proteins | sample MGYA00520618_ERZ1035037 | MGnify/ENA primary metagenome ERZ1035037 (study PRJEB33766, sample SAMN09781741) | gut metagenome | biome: gut microbiome | host: Homo sapiens | place: Madagascar | study: EMG produced TPA metagenomics assembly of the PRJNA485056 data set...
TTTTTTAATCTATTGTCTTATAGTATTATTCTCCTAATCCAACTTTCTGAAATCAAATTCAGCCCCACATGAACATTTAATTGTGCCCACTAACCCTAATGCAGTAGGAGTGAAAATATAGGAATAACTTGGTCTTGGATGTTCCTGCATCTCGTGCTTATATTTCCACTCATAGATACGATTACTTTCTTCTTCGGTAATAGTAAAACCTCTGCAAGCATCTTTTTTTAGCTCATCATATTTATGCTGCAGATTCCGCAATTCATCATCTTTGTAATGCTCGCTTTTGAGATGTTTATTATCTGCTTCGAGAATTTTAATACGAACATTCTGATCGGCATTTCTTTCCCTCAAAGATTCTATGCATTTGTCAAAATCAAGTACGTGTTTAACCTTGCCGTCTTCCCATTTTGTATATTCCATATGATTATTCTCCTATGCCATAGCCAGATCACACTCGTGAAAATCTAATAACATCTGATACTTTTCTTCTCCGAATCGACGCTGCCATCGCTTCATAGTTCTCGTCGGCTCGCTCCAATTGAGGTTCCAACTGAATGGTAGCATATGATAATTAATCAAGAAACAGATACCCACGATATCTTCTTTGTTCGGTTTCAATGATAAAATTTCATACGCGCCCACGTTCTCATGATTGTAGTAATGAGCTACACCATTCTCGTCGATAGTCTGTGTAAACAGTTTCCCAACATCATGCAGTAATGCCCCAGTATACCATGGCTGCCTGTATCCTTTAAGATCGAAGAACATATCTGCAGCAAGCTGACAATGCACATCTAAAGTAAAAGCATGATATGGATTTTTCTGATCATACCCTTCCATCATCTCATCGAATTCATACGGTCGATCTTTAAAACCACCTACAATCCTGATCTCCGTCCAACCTTCCTCTGGATAAGGAATTTGGAACCGGCGGCGCTGATGTTCGATTACCTCATCAGGGACCGGCCACTCACGCAACTTGTTGTCAACCAGGCATTGCTGGTATGGTTTTGGAACGATCAGACAAATCTTATTGATATCCAGACCATTCACCTTGTCCAGAATAGCTCTACGGGACTTTAATGTGATATTTGTCGCATCTACGATCACACTCTTATATTTCTCTAAATTTTTGCGGATTCTATCATGGAAAATTCTGAATACCTCGTTATTCTTGCTCTGATCCGCACGATTTCCATCGCATAACTCTTCCCTTATCTCGTCAGAGGAGACGATCACGCAGTTAGGGATCTTTTTCTGATACTCTTTTGCAATGGCGGACTTACCACTGCCAGAAAGCCCGCACATCACATAGAGCGAAGGTTTACATGAAAGTTTTGTTTCAATGTCTTTGATTGTCATTTTTACCTCGTTTTTTTGTTCCCTGTTATTCATTCTCGTTGTTTGTAAATAGTTTTCCATAATCCTCGATACCCATATCTTTGAGTTTTAAATAGCCAGAACCATTATGTTTTTTTAATACATTAATTGGATCTCCGAGATACAAAGATCGACAGAATCCGCGATATTTTTTGGGAACGTTAGAATCGACCCAAATCATAAATTTCTTTTTATCGTTCTTTGGCGCTTCGTTATAATATTTTTTAATGATGTTCTCAGTGTCACAAATATAATTAAAAACAATATTTGCAACTCTTTTTACATTGTCATGATAAGCTTCTGGAAGTTTCGAAAGAAGGTCGTCGAACGTATCATCTGCAATAGACTTAATGATTAGATTTATTGAGGATAATTTAGATAAAGCTTTATGGATATGAACGTAGTCATTGTACTTGACTTTAACCTTGTATCCATCAATGTTAATGACAAACCCTTCTGCTTCATCAGAAGATTTTTCATCAAGTTCTGCCATTACCTGGTCTAATGTTTTATCAAAAATCTCCGTTGTCGGAATATTATAAACATATGCGACATCTAAAACAGAACGGTATGGTAACTCTCTGCCGTCATTATTGTTTCTCACGCCAATCAAATATAATCCCTCTTGCTCTTTTTTATATTTAACCACATGAGCGTCTTTAAGCGAAATATATTCAAAAATAAAAGTCAGACCAGGGTGTTCGGTCAGCATTCTCTTATAACCTGGACGCAAATCAAGCATTCTATAACCTTCCTGCAGTCTCCATGAATTACTTGGATCAATTGCCTGACTTCCAGCCATAATAATTCGACCATCATACCACGTTGCCGATTGCATTGAACCATCAAGTTTATTAGAAAATTCAACATTTGTCGCAGTAGCAATTCTACGTTCTACATTCTCCAGACGAGTTTCTTCAAGTTCATTGATGTTAAAAAATTTCTTAAATGGTGCTAATACAATTTTATCATTTACAACGTCAATAACAACGCTCCTGCATTCTCTATAAAATCCGTTATATCTGTCCCAAAAATCTTCGCCAGAAGACTCGATCTCACCGTCATACACGTTACTATATCTGGCATATCTGATTATCAAAAACTGATTCCATTGATTCATTTCCAAGTAAGAAATAAGTTCTTCGTACTGCTGGAATTGCTTATCTGGGAATTTTTCAATTAACTCTTCAACCCATCGTTCGAGACATGTTTTTGATTCATCTGTATAGCCAGATTTATAGGAATAGGTTGGTTCGCCAATTTTATTTTTATATGTATTTTTTATCTCAATAAATTTATTTAACACAGGATTCCAGCTCATTCGCATCTCCTTTGCTCTGACATTGTTGAGTCGGTTGTGTCTGAATAAAATTGATTATCACAAGGACAATATTCAATCTTAACCTCACTAAGCTTCTTGTAATATAAAATAGATTTTTCGCGTTTTGAGTTGAAGTCTTCCTGATTATCAACCTCAAAGTATTCAATTAATACCTCATTATTCGGAAGTTCTATTAAATTATTAATTCGAACTTTAGACATAAAAGGAATAACATTTTTATCATATAATCTGAAAATATGATCACTGCCAAAATCAAGGAACCAAGTTTCTAAATCCGTCATAAATTATCATCTCCTCCCCACCCCATGTCATCATCATCTTCTGAAAACCTTTTCGAATCCCATTTGTAATCATCTCCTTCGAATGTGATATCTGTTTCATACCAGTCTCTTGTAACCAACACGTTGTATTTTTCGTCTCCGTCGTATTTAAAAATAATTAGAAAAAGGTCTCCGTGGCTTGTAAACCAATGATATTCATTTTTATTTATCCGTAGCCACTCAATTCCTCGCTTTATTTCATCTACGACTTCCTGATTTGTAACCTCTTTAACACCAACTTTTCCTGTTCTCGTTCTGTAAAAATGTGCAGGAAATTTAATATTATCTTTTGTAAGAGTAATGCCTTGCAATTCTTCGACCATAGACTCTTCCCCACAGCATGGGCAGGTTACAAACCGAGCACCGAGCCATCCAATATGAGTATCTTCTTTTGTGATTTCAAGCTCAGAATCACACTGGTCACAATATGTAATAAAGGTATTTTTCTCTACTTTTTTATTCCCTTCTTTTTTATAATTGTTCTGAATTACTTTCGTTCCGTTATACCTCCTTGAAATGTCGGATTCCTATCATTCATTTACTCCACCACGCCTCATAACATCAATTGCGTCGACTCTCGTAATCAGATTATGATTCATCATAATTCCATTACCAATGTCAATTTTTGCAGTAAAAGTACATTTATCCAATCCCCTTATAACCTTATCCACATCATAAACGCATTTCTGACTACCAAGAATCTGCATTACATCTGATTTCCTTATAAAACCCATTTCAGATGGCAGTTTTGATAATTCATTTCTGAGTACCGTTTTATCAATCAACTGTCCCATATCGTTATTCTCCTATGCTCCCGTATTTGCGATCAGTGCACACTGTTCTTCATCCATGTCAATTTCTTGGATAGTGATCTCTTGGCATTTCTTAAAATCTTTTGAACTCAATCTTGCCCTTCTTTCGGCATGTAGTTCATCCTTTGTTATAACTACCATGGCGTAATCCTGCAACCAATCATTGGCAGGTCGTTTTACTAAATATGCTTTCATATTGTTACTCTCCTTCAAAATATTCACAATCTTCCAAACTGTTATTATCTATAGTTGCTAATAAAGCTCTGCCAAGGCTATTATCAGTTCCAATACCAAGATAAATCCCATTTACAATTTTCCTATAAGAAGTGTACCATCACAGTCATCTTTATTATTACATTTCTTACAAATCATATAATTTATTCTCCTTTCCCACGTGATGAAATGCTTATTTTGTCACTACGCCACAATCATGTTACAGCTCTGTGGCGTTTTAATTGTTTCATCACCATCATAACTAAGAATGAAAAAGTCAGTCCCTTTTGGAATCCAAGCGATTTCTAAATTTTCAGTATCAGCAACAATCCAAGTATATCCAATGCTTTCCAAAAAGTCCGCCATGTCAAAACAATCTTTATTGGATAACCAAAATTTTATAACTCTTTTATCCAGAGCCAGTCGGTATGCTTCTTCTCCTTCCAAACCGTTAAATTCTGCATCCCAAGTGCTCCAACTTTTACCATATAGCACCGCCAGTTCACCATTCTCATTATACAGTCTTTCATATGCTGCCATTTGTTTATTCTCCTGTTGAAAGCGCAATTTTATTCCTCCATTTTGTTTAGTTGTTCCCGAAGTGCATCAATAATCATTTCATTTGTCTCTCTTCTGTTCACGGCTCTCCGAACCACCATTCTTGAAAATTTTCAGCTTGCATATTTTTCTTCAGTTCCTCAATGTTTACGTCAATCTTCTCTGAAGTAAATAATTCCTCTGAAAGAATTTCGATACGGTCTTCGTCCATATCGTAACCAACTCCATCAGACCATGTATCCCAGTCTCCCCAGCCATAAATCACTCCCGTATAGGTCTTTTTAAACCATGCACTATACTTCTCCTCTGCGACCTTTTCGCTTTCAGCATAAATGAATTTTTTGTTTCTTAATACCCAATATTTTTCTACTTTTGGTTCCTTATTTTTACTAAATATGCCTGGATATGTAGTGTATGAAAAGAATTGCGCCGTCCCAACACTATATAATTTTTTCATAGTTACCATTTTTCTCTTTCACAATCCAAATTTGGAAAGAAATTCGGATCTTTAATGAATTCATCCCAACAGCAGCATCCCATTTCAAGGTCATGAATCCAGTTAATTAATTCATGTAAAGCATCGAAAAACTGCTCTTTTGTTGGTTTATAGATATACCCGATATCAAAATCGTCATCGTCTCGTATGCCTACACCGATTTCATATTTAGACCATGAAAAAAATGGTTTGTCATACATAGCAATTAAGATAATTCGAGGCTTTCCGCAAAATACTTCCTCATTATCGAATTTTATATTTGCAATTATATTGACATACTCTGTTCCCTCGACACATGTTTTCGAAGGTGGGTAATAATGTTTTACAAATTCCATTTTTATTCCTCTTTATTTGTTTTGTGTATTTGATATCTTCATCATCGTATCGGCTTGTTCGTTTACCGTCTCCTGCAAAACATTGTTGTTATGTACAAGACAATGAATATACTCGATGAGCTGCTTCTTTGTGAAACTCATAAGAGTAGAATCTGAATATTTTTTCTCCCATTTGATCGGAACTGGATCAGGCTTAGGCTTAGGAGCAATATAATGGGCGCAAACTTGCTCTGTATTGGGTCTAAAACTTCTACAATATTTTCGCCAGGGACATTCCATATTCTGACATGTCTTCGATTCATAATTCGGCATACACTACCTCTTTCTGTATTTCTGAATATTCTCTTTTCTGGCGAGTTCGCAATTAAACCATGAACTTGTTTTTTCATCACAAGACCAGCTCGTCGCTCCAAAATCAAAGGTCATGAATTTTATTCCATCTCTTCCGGCATAATACCTCTTTTTCTTATATTTATTATCGTTGTCCCAGACCAAAACCGGTGTGTCTACCGGAACTTTGTCCCAATCGATTTCTGACTCTTCATATTCAGAATTCGCCCATTCATTTAATTCCTTAATACAAGTGCCACCATTAAAAAAATCACAGTCGTGACACCTTGTATTTCCACATATACATGGTTTTCCATCTACTACAGCAATCTTATTGGAATTGCCATTTATTGCAATCTCGACAATTTCTTTTGCAAATTTTTCTTTATTTAACATCTAAATCTCCTTTTGAAACTAAAATTTTATCACAGTTGACACTCTTTAATTCTCTCTTCGGCCGTCTCGAATACGTCTTTATCATTCTCAAAACAGATCCAGTTTCTTCCTGTGTTCATGGCTGCGATAGCCGTAGTTCCACTCCCAGCGCATGAATCTAACACAATCTCACCTGGATTCGTATATGTCTTGATAATCCATTCGATTAGCTCAACGGGTTTTGCGGTTCTATGCTTTGCTTTGCTGGAATGTGGTTTTTGAATTCGAATAATACTGGTTGGATATTTCTCCGTACTGCCAGCACGACCATTATTATTTCTTACAAAACTGCCATAATTATTGTTTATAATCTCATCGCCAGCAGAAGCTTTACCCTGACTATGTAATGGCTTTCCAACAGTAAACTGAGGATTATATATTGGCGGTTTCTTATAGAACACAGCAATCTGCTCATGTTGTCTCAATGGCATCTTCTTGGCATTTAGAAATCCTGTTGTGAGGATCTTGTCCCAAACCAGGTCGTATCGAAACAGCTTGCGATTGGAGTCCACAAGATCAATGTAAAACATACCCTGACCAAACAAAACAATTGCACCGTTCTCTTTAATTATTCTCTCGTATTGTTTCCATAGTGGTTCAAACGGAATTACGATATCTGATTTATTTTGCGTAACACCATATGGAAGATCCGTACAAATCAGGTCAATAGAATGATTGTCAAGTAATTTCATACCTTCCAGACAATCTTGGTTATAAATTTTATTAATTTCTAACATTCATATTTGGAGCAAATCCGGATTTATGCTGCAGCAAATCTCTTTACTCCTTTCGAATTTAATGAGGAAATCTGGGCGATCTGCCCATGAAATCTTATCTTACTTACATTTCTCAAACCTAAAAATACTATTTCTTGTCTCGACAATCACAGTATTATCATCTGGCACTGAAACTCTTTTTACACGACTTGTTGCCAGGATAAAGCTGCTATAATCACTACCATCCTGATCTTTTACATAATGCAGAATCATCGATATTCCTACCTCTATATTCTCCACGTCAAGCTCTACTGTTCGCCCTACTCTATGTATATATCTGCCGTCTTCACGGTCAGTCCAGCGTTCTCCGCATGTGCCAGAATGCTGGATCCTTGCAATCTTATACTCCATTACTTCTCTTCAATTCGCCCAGCATATGCACTTTCTAAGTTCTTGAGTACCTGCGGGATGTTCATCTTCTTAATAGTTTCTTTTGCAAGATTCGCCTTCAGCGTATCTTCGAGGCTCTTAACAATCTCTAATTCGGCGTTCTTTTGAGCGCTCCTGACAATATCGGATACCTGTTTTTCGAGAACATGTTTCAAATATTCATGAATAGATTTTTCTGCAATTGAATATCTTCTATTTCTGTCGTAATCAGCAATTTTAAAATCGGAATCATATCTTTTGATATTGCAAAATTCATCAAATTTCTTTCCGATATACTCTGAAATCGGAGTCATTATTACTTTATCGCTCCACGAACTTTCTTTCTCTGCGATCTTGAGCTTAGAAATATTGTCCGTAGTAATTGCCTGAATATATTCGTCAATAGTTTTATCTACGGTTTCCTGCGCCTGTACTAATTTTTTCCCAATCTCAGCATCAAGTTTTTTCTGGATCTCCATATTTGTTTTGTTTAATAAGTATTCTCTTGCTCCGTTGACAACCTCATCTCTAATCGCGTCATCAATACTTTCTTCATCGTCTAACCAGTCTAAATCGACTGTAATGTTAAATTTTGCCATAATTTTTACCTCCTATAAAAGATCGATTTCATCGTTCATTTTTCCAAAATAAGTACCACAAAACAAACAGATAAATAGTGTTTACGATGTTATCGCACTCCCTGTTGAATTGTAATTCTCCGAATTGCATCCACTCTGATGCATACCATATAGCTGTAACTGCCAGATTTACTGTAAGTGCTTTTACAAACGCTTCAATCATCGTTTTTTACCTCTTTGAATTTTGCCTCTTTGACACTGTAATTGCACGTAACCTGAATTCCAAGCATCGTTAGCAATTCGATCCAGTCGGCACTATGTAAGTTATCTCTTTCGATCTTAAATGGTCCACACTCAAGAATTTCTTTGTTATCCATGAGTGTGTAGATAATCTGTGGTGGCATATATTTCCTCCTCTTGTTTTTTTGGAATACCACCCGTGGCTGTGACACCACGGATGGCTGATACTATTTATTTTTCTTGCCAGTAACAAATCCAGCTACGAATGCAGCCGAAATAATTACTACAAATACTCCGATGTTCAAAACAATCATTTAGCAGATCCTCTCTTGCGTTTCATTTCGTTTAGCATCTCATCGGCTTCACGTTTTCTTTCCTGAGCCTCGATGCGTCGATCCATTGCCTGACTACTGCTGTCATACGCAATCTGCGCACCAGCCGCTCTTTCTCTTGTTTTTCTCGCTCCTTCACGAACTCTTTCGAGCATCTTATCATTCTCGTTGGAACTAACTGCCGCATTCATACTCTCATGCAGTGCAATAATCTGCTGATCCGCTTCCAGCTGATAAATTGTTCTCTCTTTTTCTTCCTGAAGCTCTTCTAAGTTACGCTTTGCATTATCCATAGCTACCTGGTTCTGCTCCTTCGCTTTCTTATGCTCTTCAATACACTCTTTAAGAACTTCCATCTTTTTCTGAACCGTAATTTTTCTCATCGCATACTGTCTTGCATCGTTATCATTATTGACATCAAGACAATCATTAATCTGCTTATCAATCTTCATAAGATCCTTTTTCAGATTGTATAATTCCTTTTCGGATTCCTCTAATTTGCCGGATGTCTCAATAAATAATCTTTCTGCATTGGCATATACTTTTCTTCTCTCTTCGATTGCATTGTTATAATAGTCTTTTGCCCCATTTGGAGTTGATGCATCCTGGCGCATAATCTCATCAGTTCTACCTCTGAATTTAATAGCGAGCTGTTTAAAAAACGGTTTATTAATAATTAGCACAATAAGTACGCCAATAACCAATATGCCGAAAATAAGTGATACTAAGTTAGACATTTAATTCACCTCAATTCCATATTTTCCACATAAGTCAAAAAGACTTCCTTCAAAACCATCGCCTACCGCATGGAATTTCCATTCTGATTCATCCTTATAAATCTCACCCGCAATGACTGCTGTGGCATTTCCAAATTTATCCTTTAAGTCATATCTCATGATCTCTTTGCCAGTTGTGCCATCTACGATTCTGATATAAGAGTTCTCGACCATGCCAAAGTTCTGCATACGTCTAACGGCTTCGTGAATTGTTACACAGAACACGATCTTGTCCGCATATTTCGGAAGGCTTGAAAGGTTTACTTTGATAACCTCATCATCACCAGATCCTGCGCCTGTTAAATTATCTCCACTATGTTCAATGCCGCCACTTGGATGTTTAAGATTGTTATAGAAGATAAAATCTTCATCACATCTGGTCATCCCAGTTTTTGTAAGTACAAACGCAGAAGCATCTAAGTCAAAATCTCCGTCATCATCATATTTCGCAATATCCCATCCTAAGCACACGGAAATCTTTGTCACGATATTATCTTTTGATAAACTTACCTTGTCACCTTTATTTAAACTTACCGCCATTTTATTAACCTCTCACTTTGTAATCTCTGGCCATTTCTTCAATGCTACCAGCATTTGTTCCTTTACCAATTGCCTTGAATTCCCATTCATTACCTGTACGACATAATTCCCCCACAACAAGTGCCGTACAAGAATCATAATTATCGGTAAGATTATATCTACAAATTTCTTCTCTCGTTGCATCATCGACGATTCTGACATAGCAGTTGTTAATCATGCCAAAATGCTGATGTCTTGATTTACAATTATAAATGTTTACAACTACCACCAGCCTTTTTACATCCTCTGGCATATTTTTTAAATTAATTGCAATCTGCTCATCATCATTTCTTTTTCCTGTACCGCCAACGAGATTATCACCTCGATGGTTAACACAACCGTTTGCATGGTGTAAATGGCCGTAATAAACGATATCATTATTACTTAATAAGCCGGATTCAGTCACTTCTTCTGTTTCGTTTTTTGCAAAAAGTCCAAAGAAGCCTCCTACTTTTTTAGTAACAGTTTTCGTTCCTTCTTTAAGTACGAACACAGAGGAATCGCAATCAATGCTATCGCCTTTTTTGGTCATATCCCATCCAAGTCCTACGGTGACGTTTGCTAATTTTTCAACCATTTTCGAAAGATTTACTTTTTCACCTTTTGTTAAACTTACTGCCATTTTTGTTTTTCCTCCTTATACTCCAAAACTGTTGCAAAGTGCCTGTAATCCACCGGCATATCCTGCACCAATTGCGTTGAATTTCCACTCGCCATTATGTCTGTATAATTCTCCGAGAACCATTGCAGTTTCTGTGGAATAATCCTCGCCAAGGTCGTAATGAATCAGCTCTTCTCCAGTCTCTTTATTTACTACACGAATAAAAGCATTAGATATCATACCGAAATTCTGCATTCTGACATCGGCATCGTAAATAGTAACAGTAAAATCGACCTTATCCACATCGTCTGGAACTTTTGTTAAATCGACAATAATCTGCTCATCGTCTCCATCGCCATCTCCAGTAAGATTGTCTCCCATATGAATAACAGCACCGCTATAATGTTTAAGATTGTTGTAATAAACAAAATCTCTTGATTCTTTAACCTTTCCGGTTTTGTCGAGAAGGAATGCAGCTGCGTCAAGGTCGAAATTATCTCCGTCAAAACGATTTACATCCCAACCCAGGCCAACAACGATTTCCTTTAAGCCTCTATTACCTTTTGTTAAGTCTACTTTCTGTCCTTTTACTAAATTTACCATTTTCTCCTCCTGTTGTTTTGTACCTATTTATTCTCTTTTCTTTCAACCGCTTTTCTAATAAGATCAACGGGCACTACCATAAATGCAACTACAATAATTGCGATCCAATGCTTCGGATCAAGCGCTGTAACCTTAACTAAATTCTCCGCAAAATTGCAAAGTAAAATAGTTCCTACGAAAATACCAACAGCAATATAAATGAACATCTTGTTTTTGGATAATCCCTTGAATAAATTCATATGTTCTGTTCTGATACTGAATCCATTAAATATCGCCATAAAGCATAACAATGCGAATCTCGCCGTCATAGCTTCTGTCTCAGTAGTGAATAATTTTGCCACCGGACTTAAAGTAATAACGCCATACAGTGCAATAAACGCTGCTGTACTTAAAGCAATTCTCTTCTTTGCGCCACGAATAAATAATCCAGAACCTTTCTTAATTGGCTTTTCGGTCATATATTCGTCTTTTGGCGGCTCACCACCGAATGATAAAGAATTCAGAGAATCCATGATGATATTCACAATAAGAATCTGAACCGACGCTAATAATGCGCCCGTTGCAAAAATTGGATATACAACGCTTAGGATAAGAAGCGCAATGTTGATTGGAAGCTGGAACTCCAGAAACATCATGATGTTATGCATAAATGTTCTTCCAAGCTCCAAGGCTTTAACAACGCTGGCAAAGTTATCATCTGTAAGAATAATGTCAGATGCTTCTTTTGCAACATCTGATCCGCTCTGCATTCCGAATCCAACATCAGCTCTCTTTAATGCTGGTGAATCATTAACACCATCGCCAGTCATCGCCACAGATCTACCGATTTCCTGAGCAAGTGTGACTAATCTCAACTTCGTATTCGGGGAACATCTGGAAATGACTCTTAAAGATGGAATAATACTCTTTACTTCATCATCGGACATAGCTTCAAACTCATCATTTGTAAGCGCCACGTCGCCATCTTTGTAAATTCCGCACTCGGTAGCAACCGCCTTTGCTGTTTCAATACAGTCACCTGTAATCTCAATAACCTGAATCCCCGCATCATGCGCAACCTGGACAGCCTTTGGGACTTCTGCTCTTACTGGATCGACGACTCCAATAATTCCAAGGAATGTCATATCATCTGGAAGATTATTCTCTTCTAAGTCGTGATCAGATGTTGTTAATGCGATACATCTCATTGATTTCTCTGTCATTGATTTGATCTTCTCATAAAGTACGGTTTTGTTGTTGAGAGGAGAAAATGTATCGTTATTCAGGTAATCAGAACAGTGTTCAATCAGCTTTTCTGGTGCGCCTTTGTAGTATGTAATTCCATCAAAACAAGTATAAGCTGAATACTTATTCTCGCTGTTAAATACTTGTTTAAGCTTCATTGGGAATTTCTTGCAAATTTGTGCATATTTTTCAGCAGACACAAGGCTCAATACCGCTCTATCGATGGAGTTTCCGCCTGTAATATTCCCCTCAGAATCAAAAGTTGCGCTATTATTTAAACAAATATTTGCTTCGATATTGGACCATAACGTAGAATTTTTCTCTACTTCATTGCCCTCTGCATCAATTACAACTTGTGGTGTCATCACGCCAGTAGTCAGTGTTCCAGTTTTATCTGTACAAATGAGATCTACATACGCCAGCTCAGGAATTTTCCCTGGGTTCTTCGCAAGAATATCAAAGGTCTCCATGGTCTTAACGTTCTGCTTTGTAACAAGTTTCACAATAAGCGGAAGTCCTTCAGGAACAGCTGCCACAATAATGGTTAATGCAATTGAGAAATTCTGCGCAAATTTCTGGATGATGCTCAATACTCCGCCATTAAAATATTCTGCAAAACCAACACTCATAATGCCGGAAATAGTTAATGCGGCAAACGCAATCATAGCAGCTACCGTTCCCCATTTGGAAATAAAGTCGCAAAGATTATCCAGAGCGATATCTAATGCGGTTTTAGGCGCTTCAAGTGTCTGCATTTTTACAAGAGTGTCGCCGTTTACCGTGTTGGTTCCAACATCAGTTACAATCATTTTTCCTTCGCCTGACATTACTGTCGTACCGGCAAATAAGCAGTTCTGATTTGTATACGCCGATGTGGATGTGGTTTTTTCATGAACATATCCCGCAACTGGCGTTTTAACACACTCTTTTGTCTCGCCGTTGATGGCAGCATTGTTTACGGAAACTTTTCCTTCAACCAGATAACCATCTGCGAAGATTTCCTGCCCCATACCGATGCATACAAGATCATCAACAACTAATTCTTCTCTATTGATGGTCTGAACTTTACCATCTCGAATCACATCACAATACTTAACTGATGTTTTTGCCTTTAATTCCAACGCTGATTTCTGAACACCGAGTCCAGTTTTTACATTAATTCCTGTCACAATGGCCAAAACCACCAAAATCATAACTGGATCAGAAAGCTCCATTACTCCCAAAACGCCTAACACAAGTTGTAAAACTGCAATCGCGATCAGGATTAATGTGATTTTCTCGCTTAGTGCTTCTTTTGCGAAATCGTACCAGTGCTTTACCGGCGGTTCTGGCAATTTGTTGCTGCCATACAACTCGCGTTTTTTTACTACTTCTCTGATAGTTAATCCGTTCATTTCTCTCTCCTTATATTCTGTTTTCTTTATAAACACGCCACAAATCCCGTAGTTCCAACATCTTGGGGTTAAGCGTATTTTTCACCGACTCAATCTCATTAGAGTGCTCTGAATACAGCTCAGTGATTTTTGCACTGAGATCCATATACTTATTCTCTAATTCGTTCTGTTTTTCTCGTAACTTTTTGAGATTATTTTGGAAGACTTCCCGACGCGAAGACGTGTTTGTGATTAAATTTAGGTCATTTTCGGTCTTTGAAATCAGAGTTTTAACTGAGCGAAGATTTTTACTTACCTTGCAATATTCATCTATTAAAGCCCTCAGACGCCTTCTGAAAGGTTTGTACCATTCGTATCGTGGAAATTGTCGTTGGTGATGTATTAACCAAGCCCACAGGACCACACAGAAGGTTACTAAAGTCAGAACATATTTTGTCATGCGCCTCTCCTATTAAATCCTTTACCTTTTGGAAGTTTATATCCTATATAGAACGCATATCTTTTAATGATCTGTCGGACCCGTTCTCGTGAAATTCCGTAAGCCTGTCCAATTTTCTCGTATGTATATCCCTCAGATGCCATAACAATAACACTTCTATCTCTTGGATTTTCGAACCTATTTAATCCTTTTACAAAACGCTCCCTTGTCAATATGTCATCCTCAAAAGAGTAATCATCTGCATAATAATCTTTTATTGTATAGGCCTCTTCACCAGTTCCATATTCATAATCTAGCGAATAAATTTTATCTTTTGGAATCTGTCTGTCAGATGTACTCAAATTATATTTATTACAGATATTATTCCAAATAGAAGCACACGCATATGTGCTAAATTGGAAATTTAACTCTGGATCAAACAGAGCTGCTGCTTTGCATAAACCGATTGCAGCAACATCGTACCATTCATCAACATCAAGATGATGATCGTAAAGCACTTTATAGATGAGATTATGATTTTCTTCGACAAGTTTTCTTTGCTCATCGGTTAATTTCTCAACCTTTTTAGGTGCGAAACCTCCCATATATTGTTAATCTCCTATCTAAATTTTTTGTCGAATAATTTACTCTCAATCGAGTCTTTTAGGGTTTTATTCACCCAATCAGTATTAGCTTCATTATCGAACCAATCTTCGACAATCTGTTCCAGTGAGAAACTACTATCCGCCAACTGTTCTTTTACTTTTTCAGCAATCTGAGCTTTAATAATATCTCTGATTTCGTAGTCAGAAATTGTCTCAGCTACTTCTCTAAAACGATCCACAATTGGTTTTAGTGATACATAATCAAATGTTTGTTTATCCATATTTTTCTCCCTATGAAACGTGCATTTTACCTCTTGTAATATGCAAAACTTCCATCATCGAAAACTATCTCTACACGATCAGGGTATTTCCCACATGCGTGATAGTTTATATCTCTGATTTTTGTGATTCTAATATGTGACTTTTCGCATTCAGCACACCTGACTTTTTCTTTGTACTGTGTACCGCAATAATCACAAATATATAATTTCTGTTCTCTCATATGTTACCTCATATGTTATCTTGAAATTTCGATTTTATCTTTCTCTATAAACCTGAATCCGACCATCAGCAAACACTACCTCATGGGCAACCAGTGGAGCAAGTCGAGCCACGTTTTTCAATGCCTCTCTAATGAGCGTTCCATTTGGGGTTCTATAAGCGCCAAGTTCATACCAATTCCATTTACCGGTTGCTTTTTCCTCCTTCTTTAGCCTGTTATATACTGTCTCGTATTTTTCGGCATATTCCAGCTCGTCCAGTGCCACCTGCAGCGAACTTATCATGAATTTAATTTTCTCTTTCTGATCCATATATGTATTCTCCTTAACACAGCGCCTCTGCTAAAATATCCTGAACCACATCATCACTCATATTTTCAACAGAATCCTCGATCTTTTTCAGAAGGATCATTTTAAGGTCATCTGGCGTGATTCTCCTTACTGCTTCTTTGAACTTTAATTCCAACAGACAATCGGCGCTCTCGGCAGCTCCTACGTCGTCTGCATGTACGACATCTTTTATGGCGTCATTTAGCTTATTTACATCGCCTCTGCATAAAACCCAATTATCTGAAACATTAGTTTTATCTATTATATTTTCATCTTCTAATGTCTCAAACATTTCATCAGTCCAACACCACCTCATATTATCTTCTTCAATTTTGTATCTGTTTATTCTTCCATACTCGTGAGAGATAGTAACCATTTCCCCTGCAAATTGTTCCATCACAGAATCGACGCAACAACCTCCATAACACTTTTCTTTTGACAAATCCTCTCTTACTCTAACTTTATCTCCAGACTTATATCTCATAATTCTCTTCTCCGTAGACATTCCGTCTATTCTATGTTATTATGTATTTGGTAAGAATCCCACGTTCTTACTCTTATTCCTATGGCTGACCAGAATACCCGTCAAGTTTTCCTGGTCAGTCCATTTTTGTTATTCAGTTACTTTTTTATACTCGTTCAGCAATACTGCAAACTCAGGGTCGAGCTTTGCAAAATACTCATATTTCTGAATCTCATCAAGCTGTTTCATTTTCTGGTTCAACTCTTTTTTAAGCTTTTCAGCCACTTTTCTCTTTTCAACACGAGCTTCATATGCCGAAGTATCCACAACAACCTTGCCGATTACCTCTGCTGTGATCGCCTTGCTACTGCTTCTCTTTGCCTCATCTGATGTCAGAATATCCGTGATCTCTAACACTTCTTTGTTGGCTCCTGAAACAAGGATTTTATCGCCTTTTTCATATGTATTTCCGTCGTCGAAAATAGCATAATAGTATGTTCCGTATCCCTGTTTTGTTTCTGCCACCTCGTAATATCCACTTAATCCTTTGCTTGCCATCTTATTTACCTCATTTCTTATTATTTGCTTTGTCGAATAAATACCTATTTTCCTACAGACTTATCATCGTTCTCTCCTGTTTCAGCCAGCGCCTTTTTGATTGCCTTGGCAATAAGTTCCTCAATTTCCTTATCGCGTTTTTCTTTCTCTTCCATTTTTTTAGTTGCTTCCTTAACAGGTGCGAGTGCTTTTTCGTGCTTCTCTGCAGCTTTTTTCTGATCTTCCTTAACGGTCTTCTTATAGGATTTTCTCGCAGCATCCATGATTGCCATATATTCCTTATGGCCGCCAAGAAGATACTTAAGAAGGCAAATCCGAATTCCGTTATCCAGATCGAATGTATCACCGTCATGAACTTCGGCTCTGGTCTGAACGTTTTTACCTTTCATATCCTTCTTAGCGAACTGCATTACCATCGCACGGTCATTGTAGTTT
>ERZ1035037.293-NODE-293-length-16884-cov-85.175827_pt1 | contig 16884 bp, 24 predicted proteins | sample MGYA00520618_ERZ1035037 | MGnify/ENA primary metagenome ERZ1035037 (study PRJEB33766, sample SAMN09781741) | gut metagenome | biome: gut microbiome | host: Homo sapiens | place: Madagascar | study: EMG produced TPA metagenomics assembly of the PRJNA485056 data...
ACAGGAGGTGGAGAGGATGCCGTCAGCGGAGAGGATTGCGCTGGTTGAAAGACTGTTGCGGGAAAACAAGTCGAACAAGGAAATCGCAGAAATATTGGGCATCAAGCAAAGCTCCGTCCGCTCGACCATCGTAAAGTGCGGAGTAGAGCGTGACAAGAACAAGCCGTGCAAGATTTGCGGTAAGCCTGTAGGGACGGCAAACCCGAAGGCGATGTATTGCAAGGAATGCGGGCGCAGGATGAAATCGGAGTACGCAAGGAAAAGCGCACAAAGGAATATGGTCGAGGTGACCTGCGGATACTGCGGGAAGAAGTTTTTGGGGCATGAATCGTCGAAGTTTTGCTCCAAGCTGTGCTACCAAAAGGCCGTGTCCGAGGGCAAGTACAACAAGGTTGAGAACCGCATCAGGCGGAAGCCGGGGAAAATCGACATCGAGATACGCATCTGCGGGAAGACAAACGACCGCATGGAGAATGTAGACTACTACGAGGCCAGAGAGATATGGCGCAAGGGCTGGCTTGGCCGTGGCTACGCTGCGCTGGTGACCGTGGACGGCAAGCTGCTTGACACGATCCCAAAGGTGACAAAATTTTTTGGATTTAGGGGGGAAGGATATTGAAACATTGGCTTGCTGTAATCCTGATCGTTGTGTTTGCAGGGCTGCTGCTGTGGTATATGGGGTGGGAGTACATATCGGCACAACAGGAAATGAAACAGGCGGAGGTGACAGCAGAAGAAGCTGCGGAGCGGGAACAAGCCGCCTACTACAAAGGCTGGCAAGACGGGAAGAATTATTATCTTGATAATTTTGGAGGGATAAACTGATGGAACCTGTAATTAACCCGTGGTTGTTTTATTTGATTGATATTGCGAAAGGTATTAAAGCAGTATCTTTATTTGCTTCTTTTTGTGTCTTCATTCCTTTTATCTGTGGATTGGTAACAATGGTGAGCAATAAAAAATATGGCGACGACGATGAAGATTATTTGAAAGGAAAGAGAGCCCTCAAAATATCATTGGTCATTTTAATTATTTCATTGGGAATTTTTATTTTTATTCCATCTGCCGACACGATTTTGAAGATGGTCATAGCTAAAAATGTAACATACGATGCCGTAGACGCAGCAAAAGATGTTGTTGTTCAGGTCTATAACGATATTTTGGCACTGTTCCAAAAGTAAGGAGGTAACATGGACGCAGTAAAATTTTTTGAGGAGTATAAAAGAATGTGCGATAGCATTGGCTCTTGTGATTCGTGCCCTGCGAGTGGACAATGCTTGTATGATGATACGATTCAAAACTATGCTGGTGTTGTTGCCATTACAGAGAAATGGTCGAAGGAGCACCCACGCAAGACAAGGCAGGACGTGTTTCTGGAACAGTGGCCTGAAGCGGAAATTGATAAAAGTGGGTGTTTGATGCTATGCCCACTGACCGTTTCTGCTGAACACCGGGACAGACACGGGGAGTGTACAAATCTGGTGTGTTCTGGCTGCCGTCGTAAGTTCTGGATGCAGGAGGTAGAGGACGAAAACAAAATAGAATGTCGGGAATGTCAGTATCTTATGTTTTCCGACTGTTATGGGGAGTGTTCCAAAGGGAACATCTCCGGGGTTGTCAAACCGCATTTTTCCTGTGGTAAAGGCGCGATTAGAAACGACACTTTGTCGGTAAAGAAGGAAACGAAATGAAAGGGATTGTAATCACCACAAATAACGAGATGCGGGTGCAGGAGTTTTCCGAGCCTGCACACAAGAGCATCGGTGATGCTGTCGGTGGGTGGATTGAGATCGTCCACCCGAAGCGACTGGAATACCCGTATTGCATGGTGGTAAACGAAGAAGGAGTTCTTCGCAAGCTCCCGATAAACTCCTTCGGCAGTTTTCTTTATGGGACTGATACACACGGATGGCCTATTGCTGGGGATGCCGTCTTGATGAAAGAAGGCTATAACAGCGATGGGGAGCTTGATATATTAGGCCTTGACGAACAGGATATTAAGTACCTGCGCGATATGGTGTCCACAAAAATGGGCAGGGAGGTTAAACTGGGACAGGAGGTAGAGTGATGAAACGACTAACTAAACGAACTACGGTTGGCGCAGCAAGTTATGATTATCCGCCTGATTGCTATTTTGATAATGGCTGTATGGACGAGGTTGCAAAAAGTGGATTTCGACAGAATTGTGTGGAGCGTCTTGCCGCCTATGAGGACACAGGGCTGACGCCGAAAGAAGTTAAACGAATGTCTAATATCCTGATGGATGTTGGAATTGATTACAATTGCAGTTGGGAATATGTGAAAAACTGGCTGCTGGATGACCGCCTGCGGGAGCTGGCAGAGGCCGACAAGGACGGTCGGGTGGTCATGCTACCGTGTAAGGTGGGCGATAGACTTTACGAAGTAACGGGTCGAAAAACGATCAGTGTGTATAAAGTTAGAGCCATCCGCGTGGAATTGTTCGGCTTGTTTATCGAGTGGGACATTGTAGAAGGGTTTGTTTGGCAATCGCTGTCAGGTATAAACGCCGGAGAAATCGGCAAGACCGTATTTCTGACCCGCGAGGAGGCGGAGAAAGCATTGGAGGCGATGAAGGATGGCTGAATTGAAACGCTGCCCAGAGTGCGGTGGAGTTGCAACCGTTATCCATATGTACGATACCTACGATAGAGCAGATTTTGGGTGGAGTCCCCGATTACTTTTGCGGAGACGGGAAATGGAGGGAGGGCAAAGATGGCTAATGTAACCGATATCATCCAGCGGGATTGGAGCAAGGAATTTATAAACCTCAAAAACGGGATAAGCTATAAAGAGCTGATGGAGGAGGGATAAGATTGGACTACAGACGGGAATGCATCGACGAATTGCGAAACTACCAAAGCAAGCTGCGATCCCTGCAAAGTCTGCCGGAGGAAGCAAAGATATGCGATGCACAGATGGATGGGGTGAGGTCGGTCAGACTTGATGCAACACCGGTTAAGGGCGGTGGAAGCAGCCGGGAGGATTTTTTGATAAATACGATTTTAAAAAAGGATAAAGTCAAAAAAAACCTTAAAATCGTAGAAGGCCAAGTAGCACAGATCGAAAAAGCGTTAGAGGGGTTAACGCCGAAGCAGCGCAGGATCTTGGAATTGTTCTACATCCGCCGCGAATCTGGATACATACAGCGGCTGTGCGAAGAATTCCACGAGTGCGAGCGGCAGATCTACTATGATAAGGACGAGGCGCTGCGGCAATACACGATCAGCAAATACGGCATCACCGAGCTTTAATTTTTGCAAAAACCTTGCAGAAATCTATCGCATTTATCGTGTATAATAATAGTGTGGTCAACCACACATTCTCTCCTTTTCAAAAACCTCCTTGTTATTAAAACTTCCCCCGCAGTTTTGGCTTCGGCATTTTCCATGGGGGCACAAAAAGAGCAAGCATTTCTGCCTGCTCTTTTTTGTTTATCGCAGCTGCTCCGGCGTTGGCATCAGGCCAAGGAGCTGCTGCATCATGACACGGGTCGATGCAGCACATGGGTTTTTCCCGCTGCCCCATCGCTCCATGGTGCTGTAGGGGATTAAAAACCGTTCTGCCAGCTTGCGCTGGCTTATCCCGGCAGCCGCTGCGATGTCCTTGACGCTGCGATGCATAGCGTCATAGATGGCACCGATCATCTCGATGCGCTCCTGATCTGGGCCTCCCTCAAATGCGCCGGACACGGCCCAGCCGCTGACAAATGCGTCACGGTCATGGCTTGCAAGTGCGTCCTCGCAGATGGTTTGATAGATATTCATAATGTCCTCCTTGGCATGGGGTTTCCCCCGCCGAAGCGGGGGTGTGTTGTCAGACATCCTGTACCATTTTCGCAGGGATTTTGATAATCCTCCAGTTTTTCGGATTTTTTGCAGATCCTATGATTGCCTCTAAAGCCTCCCGATCTTCGCACACGGCGTATTGCTTCCGCCGGAACCCCAGATATGTTCGATTTTTAGTAAGCTCCTCATGTGGGATGTAGAGAATCTTATATTCAAGGGAATACATATAGCGTTAATCCTCCCAATTCATTTCGAGGTTTTCGAACCAAGCGTTCAGCAGATCGCCGTTATCATCGACGATCTGTCCTTCATCGTCAACGGTGTAGTGCATCAGGTTAAGCGCATCATCGATGCTCATGCTGTGGTTGGTAATGATGGTGGCGATGGTCTCGTTGGTCTCTCTGTCAAAAAGTTTCATTGTTTTTCCTCCTGTTATTTTGATGGGTTCCCCCGCCGAAGCGGGGGTATTAGGTTGGTTAATCCCAAAGGTGCTTGGTGCAATACTCGCTCCACTCGGCCTCCATGGCCACGATTGCAGCGTTGTAATCATCACCATTGATGATGGCATCCAGCGCCTTTTGGCCTGCTTCCGACTTTGCGATGTTGTCGGAGTCTGCAAAGTCCTTTGCCTGCAGGTAAGCATTTGCCTTGGGGTACTTGGCGAGCATCGCCGGGAAATCGTAATTGGGCTTCTCCCGGACCCCTACGCCGCCGCCACACTCCCCGTCGAAGCTGGCCCTAAACTCGTGATTCCAGTTTGCGAGGTCTTGCTTTGCGTTGAGGATCTCGGTGAGGCCGGGAATCGCATTGATTTTATCTGCACGGTCCTTGATGGCCTTTTGAGCCGCATCCCGCTCTGCCATCAGGATATCGATGATCTCCTGCTTTGCATCACGGATGGTGGCGATATCGCCCCGGCGGTTAGCTATGTCGCCTCTGGCGATGCGAAGATTGCCGGTGACGACTTCCTTGCCCGCTACATATTCGGTGGCAAGATAGATGTCGTACTCTTTGATAAGCTCCTGCGCTGTCATCTTCATGTTTTCCTCCTGCCCGGCTGGGCGGTCTCGGTCTGGGCTGCTGCCCTCTTACTGTCTTTATTATACCACCACGATGATGGTATTGCAATAGTTTTTATATAAAACCTTTCACAAATCTAAAGCGTGAAATACAGCATATTGCACAAAAGGAGGTAAAACCATTGGATTTGATATGCCACAGGCTGCCGGGAAAGGCCGCAAAGATATATCCCGTATCGGATGTGCATCTGGGGAGCATCCTGCACGATAAAGCAGGCTGGGAAAACTTCTGCCGCCGTGTGGAGGCAGAGGATGCCTATGTGATCCTCGGCGGGGATTTAATCAACAACAATACCCGCCATGCCGCAGGCAGCCCGTTTGAGGACTACCTGCGACCGAGGGAGCAAAAAAAGCTGATGGTGGAGATGCTGACGCCGATCAAAAACAAGATCCTGTGTGCGGTATCGGGCAATCACGAAGCAAGGACGGCCAAGGACACCGACCAAGACATTATGGGCGACATCATGTGCAAGCTGGACCTGGAGGACAGATATGCAGAGGATGTGGCGTTTGTCAAGCTCCAGCTTGGGACACGCACTAACAGGGACACATCGCTGGTGGCCTACACGATGGCCGTAACGCACGGCTCCGGCGGCGGGATCTATACAGGAGCAACGGTCAATCGCAACGAGAGGTTTGCAAACACCATCGAGGGCATTGACGCATTGATAGTAGGCCATACCCACAAGGGGACGGTATCCAAGCCCAAAAAGATCGTTGTAGACAGCAAAAACAATAAGGTGACTACAAAGCAATTAGTAGTAGTAAGCTGCACCGCATGGCAGCATTACGGCGGTTACGCAGCACGCAAGATGCTACTCCCCAGCGCAGAGAGCGATGCAGATCAGCCACAGACATTGCTGTTAGGCTGTAACAAGCATGGCGACAAGCGTATCACGGTGGTGTGGTGATAAGATATGGTAGCCCGGCATAGTAGACACCGGGAGGGACAGGGCGGGAAGAAAAAGAAAGGAGGTGCCGAAGATGGCAGGTAACAGCGAAAAGAACAGCAAGACATGGGGCAAGCCGTTTGAAAAAGGGAAAAGCGGAAATCCGAGTGGCAGGCCGAAGATCCCGGAAGACGCCAGAGCGATGCTGAAAGCGGCGACTCCTGCGGCAGTTAAGCTGCTGGTGGATACCCTAAACAACAGCAACGAAAAGACAGAAACGAGAGTAAAGTGCGCCGAAACCGTACTTGACCGTGTATACGGCAAGGCCAATCAGCCGATTGATTTTGGCGGTGATGTGCCGAAAATCGAGATCGTGCTGGGCAATGGCAAGGAGTATGCAAAATGACGGTTAATTTAGGCACACCAAATCCCAAGCAGGAGCAATTTCTGCTGTCGGAAAAGCGCAGGGTATGCTACGGCGGCGCCAGAGGCGGCGGTAAGAGCTGGGTGGTGCGAGCAAAGGCCACCATGCTTGCCGTTAATTATAGTGGCATCAAGATACTGATCCTGCGCCGGACATATGGCGACCTTTGGAGAAACCATGTGTTGGAGCTGCGAAAGGTGCTGGAACCCGATATAGCAACCTATCGGGACTCCGAAAAGGCCATGATATTCCCAAACGGCAGTCGTATCTGGTTTGGATACTGCGCCGCCGAGGCCGATGTGCTGCAGTACCAGGGGCAGGAGTACGACATCATGTTTTTGGACGAGGCCACACAGTTTACCGAGTTTATGTACAACAACCTTGTTGCATCAAACCGTGGTGTCAACGACTTCCCCCATCGGATGTATCTGACCTGCAACCCCGGCGGAGTCGGCCATGCGTGGGTCAAGCGCCTGTTTATTGACCGTGACTATACGGCGGCGGAAAACCCCGATGACTACGAGTTTATCCCTGCAAAGGTATACGACAACACGGTATTGGTTGATAAGGACCCCGAATATGTGCGGATGCTGGAGACGCTGCCGGAGGATATGCGCCGGGCATGGCTGGACGGCGACTGGAATGTGTTTGCGGGTCAGTATTTTGCCGAGTGGCGTGACGATATCCATGTGATAGACCCCATCGAGATCCCTGACTGGTGGAGACGCTACTTTGCGATGGACTACGGCCTTGATATGTTGGCTGGTTACTGGATCGCCATAGACGGAGATGGAAACGGCTATGTGTACCGAGAGATATACGAGTCAGGGCTGATCGCCTCCGTTGCCGCCATGCGGATCAATGAGGCAAACGGCGATGACAAGATCGAGCAATGGCTTGCGCCGCCCGACCTGTGGAACAGGCGTAATGACACAGGCCGCAGCGTGGCAGAGATATTTATGGAGCAGGACATTCCGCTGGTTAAAGTGGACAACGACCGTATCAACGGCTGGCAGGATGTACATGAGTGGCTCAAGCCGAGGGACAGCAGAGATATCATTACCGGCGACAAGACGAGGATCGCAGGGCTCCGGTTTTTCCGCAACTGTAAGCAGGTCATCCGCTGCCTGCCGATGGTCCAGTATGACGACCATAAACCAAACGATGTAGCGACAGAGCCGCACGAGCTGACCCATGCACCTGATGCAATCAGGTATTTTTGCAGCGGAAGACCGTATGCGGGACAGCCGCCGGTTACAAAGTACAAGCTGCCGCCGGAGCTGCGGCAGACCGAAGAACAAGGAGGGTATCAGGTATGGTAAGACGATGGCTCAAAAGACTGATCCTGTGGGCGTTAGGGGACGACCAGACGGCGCAGGAGCAATATGCAACAAAGATATTCAACGAGTGGCTTAACGGCCCGGAGGATTGATATGAGTGATGTAACCCTGTGGACGCTATACCAAGAGGGTGTAGCGTACCACAACAAGATGGGCTTTAGCACCAAATTCCCGACCTTTGTGCGGTTTAAGGAGGGCGACCAGTGGCCACAAGCGACAGAGCGCACCAAAAACCTGCCGAGACCCGTCCTTAACATCGTGGACATGATCGTCCGCAGCAAGCGCTCCAGCGTGCTTGACCAGCCTGTCAGCATCGTCTACAGACAGGGCAGCGCCAGCGGTAACGAGATCATTGACCAGATGCACCAGGACGCCGCAGAAAACTGCACCGAGTACGCACGGACGATTTGGGACAGAGCCGACATGGACAAACTGTGCAACGAGGCGTGTGACGATGCAGCGACCAACGGCACAGGCATATGGAACTTTTACTGGGACACCAGCGTAACAGGCGACAAATATGTAGGGGAGCTTCGTGGGGAAACCGTTGACGCGCTTAACTTTTTTGTAGCCAACCCGCAGCTTCGGGATGTGCAGAAGCAAGACTACCTAATCATCGCCCAGAGGCTCAAATTGGGCGCTGTACGTAAGATGGCAAAGGACAGGGGATTGCCTGCGGAAAAGGTGGCAAACATCTGTCCCGATGAATTTGAGGACGCAAGCACCTATCAGGCCGAGAGAATCGAGCTGGACGGCAAGGAAAACGAAAAGGTAACGGTGCTGACCAAGTATTACCGCAAGAACGGAGAGGTCGTATTTGACAAAGCGACCCGCAGCGTGGAGATATGCACGGCAGTACCTCTTACCCCGCAGGGCAGCCCCGTCCGCATCAAGCTGTACCCTGTGGCGGCGCTCAACTGGAAGCTGCGTAAAGCCTGTTTCTACGGCATCGGAGAGATCGAGGGGCTTATCCCAAACCAAAAGCTCATCAACTTTATGTACGGAATGCAGGCGCTGGCCATCCAGCAGATGGGCTTCCCGAAGATCGTGGCAAAGCCCGGTGCAATCAGACAGCCGCTGACAAACGAGCCGGGGGAGATCGTCACCGACTACTCCAACGGTGGGATCTCATACCTACAGCCTCCGGCGTTTTCGTCTGCCGCTACGCAGGTCAGCAACGACATGATCGACCTGACCCGTGTGGTAACGGGCACGACCGAGGTAACGACCGGCGAATCCTTGGGCGCAAACATGGCGGCATCCGCAATCATCGCCCTGCAGAACCAAGCGCAGACCCCGGTCAACGAGATCCAGCGCAGATACTGGCACGCAGTAAAAGAGATCGGCCGCATTTGGATGGAGTTTTTCAAGACCTACTGCTCCGACAAGAGGGAAATCGTCATTGAGATGGGGGACGAGGTATCCGGCAGAGCATTTACGGGTACGGACTACGCCATGTACGACTTTGACCTGCAGGTGGATGTAGGAGCCTCCTCCGAGTATTCTGCGGTGCTGGCACAGGCCACGCTGGACAAGATGCTTGACCGAGGCGACATCACCATCGACCAGTACATCGAGCTGTCCGACCCGAATGTAGCTCCATTCAAGGAGAAGTTCAAGCGAATGCGGGAAACCCAGCCGCAAGCGGTGGGCATGCCTGGCGTTCCGGAGGAAGAAGTGAACGGCGTACAGAGCGTTTCCGGCATTGGCGGAGTTCCGCTGCCGGATGTGCCGAAGGCCCCGACCGTCATGGACAAGTTCACAGGAGGTGGCAACAATGCTGTGCCCAAACTGTAAAGCCGAAATGAGAATCACCGGCAAATACCTTACATTCACCGGGGATACCTCCCCAAACACAGAGACAAAAGCGTTTATCAAGCTGCAGCTGGAGTGCAAGAACCCCAAATGCACCAACAGGACACCGACCTATGTGACCAACCCCTTGGAGGGATAACCAATTTTTAAGTGGCTGCTAAACGGAACAAACCGAACCTCGCCACAGAAAGGAAATTATGGACGAAGAAATCATGACTGCTGCTAATGAAGATATCGAAGAAGATATCGACTCCTCTCCCGCAGTAGAGGAAACCGAGCCTGTTGAGCAGGAAGAACCTGCGGTACAGGAAGAACCGACCGAGACACAGCGTGTGTCACGGAGAATCAAAGAAGCATCCCAAAAGAGCGTGGACGACTTTATCCGCAGCATGGGCCTGACCAATCATTATGACAATGACAGACCCATCACCACAAAGGCGGAGTATGAAGCCTTTGTTGCGATGCAGCGGCTGGACGAGGACGGCCAAACCGACCCCGTATCAGCTTACCGAAATCAATCGCTTGAAGCGGAGATTGCCCGTTTGCGGAGCAATGAGCGCATGAGAGAGCTGGAGGCTGACCCTGTAAGAGGGCAGACATTCACAAAGCTCAAAGACCAAGTGGTTGAATTGATGGACTACTGCACCCAGCAGGGGACGCCCTGCAGCGTGGATGCAGCGTTCAACACAATTTTGGCGAACAGCTATTTTGACCTCGCCAACGATGCTGCAAACAAGGCAAAGGAAGACACGCTCCGAAGAATCAACAACAACGCACAAGCATCTCCCGGAGCATTGACGGGCGAAAGCCCCGAAACCGAAGCCGACTACATGAAGATGTCGGACAAGGACTTTGAAAAGCTGTATCAAGCTGCACTCCGGGGGGAATTAAAGAATTAAGGAGTGTATAAAACTATGGCAACTACTACCCAGACTTACGGTAATCTTACCGCTGAACAGAAAACCTTTTACGACCGCACCCTGCTGTCTCGGCTGCTTCCCAACCTGACCTTCCTGAAGTACGGTCAGAAGCGCCCCATGCCGAAGAACGAGGGCGACAAAATCAACTTCCGCCGCTTCAACTCCCTTGATGTCCCTGCGAATTCCTTGACCGAGGGCGTGACCCCTGACGGCGACAACCTGTCCATCACCGCTGTGACCGCCACCGTGGCGCAGGAGGGCAACTGGGTCCGGCTGTCCGACAAGATCAGCATGGTCGGCATCGACCCTGTCCTGACTGAGGCTGCTGCTCTGATGGGCGAGAACGCCGCCGAGACCCTTGAAACCCGTTGTGCGGATGTCATCTTCAAGGGGACTTCCCAGCAGTATGCTGGCGGCGCTGCTTCCGCTGCCGCTATTGCCGCCGGTAAGGTGGTAAACAGCGAGGAGATCAAGAAAGCGGTGCGCACCCTGCGCAACAACAACGCCGAACCCCTGGAGGGCGGCTATTACATCGGCTTCTGTGATCCCGATGTAGCATACGACCTGCAGAACGACAGCCTGTGGCAGGATATCTCCAAGTACAATGGTGCAGAGAACATCATGAAGGGCGAGATCGGCCGTATCCATGGTGTCCGTTTCATTCTGACCACCATGTGCCCCACCGATGCAACGACCGCTACTGCGGGTACCCTGCATAAGACCCTTATCGTAGGCAAGGACGCTTACGGCGTGGTCGATGTGAACGGCTCCTCCAAGCCCGAAATCATCATCAAGCCCACTGGCTCCGCCGGTACCGAGGATCCCCTGAACCAGCGCGCGAGTGTCGGTTGGAAAGCGATGGCAGTCACTGTTCGTCTGCAGGAGCTGGCGATGGTCTGCATTCAGTCCATGGCTTCTGCCTAATCAAATACAAGGGAGGGGGTAACGCCCCTCCCTTCTTTTACAGAAAGGATTTAACATGGCTAAAGAGATTAAGAACCCCGACTTGGTCGGAGAGATCGTAGAAAAAGCGACCGGCGAAGAACTCGCCAAGGGCAAGAAGGTACGCATCCGTCTGCCGAAGGACAAGCTGAACAAAGAAGATGTCGTAGTGCCTGTGTGCATCAACGGCTATACCTATCAGATCAAGCGTGGCGAATGGGTCGATGTACCCGAAGAAGTCGCCCGCATCCTTGAAGAAGCAGGGTACATGGGGTGATTGAATGAACAAGAACGATGCCATCAACGGTGCGCTGCGGTGGCTTGATGAAGCGACCGTAAACGGCGCAGCGGCAAGCAACGGCTTTATCGCCGACTACAAGGACAGAATGGAACACCTGCTGGACGGTGCTGTTGCGATGGTGGAGTCCCAATTCCCCATCATCAAATCCGTGAGCATCGTCCAGTCGCCTCCCAAATGCATGGAGGGGAGCTTCTTCCCCTGCAAGAGCTTTTATCCCGGCGAGGAGTATACCTTTTCCAATACGGATGCAAAGGCATATTCGCTTGAAATTACAGGCCGTGCGAGGATGTCGGTTGACGGAGCCGCACAGACCATCGATGAGGACTCCTTCAAGCGGTTTTCGGGGTCGTTCAAGGGCAGCATCCGCATCACTTCCGAGTACCCCTTCTGGGTGCGGAATGCAGGGTATTATGATTACCCATCGAAAAACATCCCCGAACACACACCTTGGGACAGGTACGAGCTGCCGGAGCAGATGAACGGCCTCGTGAAGATCCTGTTCTCCGGCGATGGAGTGACCTTCCGTGACTTCTCCGATTATCGGAGGCTGGACGAATACCACATCGCCATCCCTTATCACTATCGTGGGCAGTTTGACATCCAGTACAAGCACAGGCACACGACCCTTTCCGGCGCACCCGGCTCTGCGGAGATCGAAGTAGAGCCGAAGGCAGTGCCGTTGGTACCCCTGCGTCTCGCTATCGATGCCACAAGCGGGATAGACGAGACGCTGCTCCTCAACCAGTACCTCACAGGCAGATTTGCCGAGCTGGTCGGAGCGATGACCGATGAAGATGTAGAGAAGCATCAGACCATCGAGACAGTATACATGATGTAAGGAGGGAGAGCATGAAATTTTCCTCCATGCGGTTCCCAAGCACCAAAGCGATGGAGACCGGCAGCGTAGTCATCAACGACTTTTACGGCTGCGACTTTTCAAGCGGTGCAACGAACATCGACCCCCGCAGAAGCCCGAACTGCGAGAACATGATCCGCTCCTCTCCCGGTCGAGTCCGCAAGCGCTTGGGCTTTTACAAAACAAATGAATACGATGGCCGCATCAACGGCCATTACTCCCTTGACGGTGTGGATATCATCCATGCCGGCACAAAGCTGTACGCAGGGACAGAACTCATCTCATCCAACATGAACGATGCCTTCTCGGTAGCAAAGAACTTTGACAAGGCGTTGTATCTGCTGGACGGGAAGCACTACTACAAGGTAACGCATGACGGGACGTTCAAGGTGGCGAATGTATCCGAAACGGCATATGTGCCGAGGATCGTCATCAACAAGAACCCTGACGGCACAGGCGGTGTCACCTACGAGGACATCAACCTCATGTCCGACAAATGGACGGAGAGCTTCTATGTAGGAGAAAAGACTGCGACCGCCACCACATTTCAACTTTCCCTCGAAAACCTGAATAACGAGCCTGTAACGGCGAAGGTATTGCAGGAAGACGGCTCGTTCATCGACAAGGACGAGAACACCGACTTCACGGTAGACCGCAAAAGCGGCAGCGTGACCTTCACGACTGCTCCGGGCAAATCCCCTTTGGCGGGCGCAGACAATGTGTACATCACCGCAGCCAAGGACCGCAGCGATAGCCGCAGCCGTATCACGAACTGCGATACCTGTATCGTCTACGGCGAGACCGGCACAAGGCTGTTCGTAACAGGAGACCCGAACTTCAAGAACCGTGACTTCTGGTCTGCGCAGAACGATTTCTCGTACTTCTCCGACCTATCCTACTCAATCTTGGGCGAGGACAGCGAGCGGATCGTAGGCTACTCCATCGTGGGCGACAGGATTGCAGCGCACAAAAGCGGAACCACAGGCGCAGTCTATGTCCGTACAGGCTCTACCATAACCGACAAAGACGAGCTGGGCAACCCCATTGAGACCTTTGCCTTCAAGACCGGTAATGTCATCACAGGCCATGGGGCAATCGCAGCGCATAGCTTCGTGCCGACCGATAACGAGCCTTTGTTCCTTTCCTCGACAGGCATATTTGCCTTGACCGCATCCGATGTGACAGGCGAAAGATATGTGCAGAGCCGCAGCTTCTACATCAACCCGAAGCTATTGGCCGAGAACGACATTTTGAACGCCTACGCTTGCCTACACAAAGACTTTTACTTCATCGCAGCAGGAAGTGGGGTCTATGTCCTCGACCTCTTACAGAAGCATTATGAGCAGGGAGAGCCATACTCCAATTATCAGTACGAGTGCTTCTATCTCACCGGTATCCCCGCAAGGGTAATATGGGACAGCAACGGCGACTTGTATTTCGGAACAGCGGATGGGAAGGTCTGCAAATTCAATACGGATGAGACCTCGACCGCATCCTACAACGATACCTTGGACGGCACGACCATGAAGCCTGTTATGTGCCAATGGGAGACTCCCGATATCGATGGCAAGACCTTCTATTCCAGCAAGCACTTCCGCTACCTTGCGTGCAGGCTGTCTGCGTTCGTTCGGACGAGCGTAAACGCCTCTGCGATGTGCAGCGGCAAGTGGATCGACATTCTGACCGATGCGAGGACGGCGAGATTCTTCTCGTGGGACGATATCGACTGGTCGAAGTGGACATGGAGTACGGATACGACCCCGAAGGTATTGGGCAGGAAGCTGGATATGCGAAACCTCGACAAGGTTCGGTTCAGGTTCTCCAATGCAAACGCAGAGCCTTTCGGCATCGAGAACATCGCAGTAGAGTACAGAGAAACGAAGAAGTACAGGGGGTAACCTATGTTTGAGAAAATCAAAGCGTCCGATGGGAACGAGTATACCAAGGATGCGATATTTACTGATAGCGCTGGGGAAAGAGTCGGTGTAATCGGGCAGGATACCACCCCGAACCTTTCCGCCAGCGAGATGCAATACTCGGTAGAAGCTGTTGTGCGTGAGGTCGTCATCCCTGCGTACAACAGCCTTGTGGATGCGCTCAACGCATTGACCGCTGCTGCGAGTGTCGGAGCTGCTGATGCAAACGGCGTGGCCAGCACGGTACAGGACGAGCTTGAGAAAAGGCTCATCTCCGGCAATGTGAAGTACATCCGGCTCAACGGCGACAAGGTGCTTGAAACGAGCGAAGATGGCGTGGTATGGGAAGCGACCGGCTCCTCCGGCCATGTCATCGTTAAGCCTGACGGCACGATCGCTCCGCAGCGCAGCCGCATGAAATTCACGAACGGTGTTGTCTCGGACGATGGAACGCAGACTGTCATCACCAGTTTGAAGGGTGATAAGGGCGACCAAGGCCCGCAGGGCGTACAGGGTGAGAAAGGCGAGAAGGGCGACATCGGCGCAACAGGGCCGGTCATCGTACCGAGCGTAGACGCAAACGGCATCATGTCCTTTACCATCCAAGACACCGCCATTGCTCCGCAGTCCGTCAGCGTGAGAGGGCCGCAAGGCCCGCAGGGCGTACAGGGTGAGCAGGGCGTACAGGGCACGAGAGGGCCGCAGGGCTTACAGGGCATCCAAGGCATCCAAGGACCAAAGGGTGAGAAAGGCGACCCCGGCGCTACTGGTGCGGAAGGGTCGAGGGGCGTGCAGGGCCCTGAAGGGCCTGTTGGGCCGCAAGGCCCCGTAGGCCCAGCAGGGAAAGACGGCACCAGCCTGTATATCGAAGACAGCTATCCGACTGTAGCGGCTCTCAAGAATGCAATCCCGAACGGAGATAACAAGATGTACTTTGTCCGTGAGAACGGCGAGTGCTACATCTGGAGCGAGACCGCAAACGATTGGGTGAGTGTAGGCGCATTGCAAGGCCCTGTCGGCCCGCAAGGCCCGCAGGGTATTCAGGGACCGCAGGGGAAGGAAGGAGCGACAGGCCCGGCAGGGAGAGACGGTGCACAAGGCCCGCAGGGCATTCAGGGCCCGCAGGGTGTAGAAGGCCCCGAAGGCCCGCAAGGCCCCGCTGGTGTTGCCGGTGCAGACGGCAAGTCCGCATACCAAACCGCAGTAGAAAGCGGGTACAGCGGTACGGAGACGGCATTCAACGAGGCGCTTGCAAGCATAAATACCTACAGGGTGAGAAAGGCTACTGTGACATTGCCGACCGCTTCGTGGGAAAACCTTTCGCAAGCCGTTACCATCAGCGGCGTTACCGTGAACAGCAAGGTCGATATCCAGTTTGGCGGTGATGCTATGGCAACACTCATAGACAGCGGCACATCTGCTATATGGATGGAGAACAACAACGGAACGATTACGGCAAAAGTCCTCGGTGAGAAGCCGAACGCAGACATGACCGTACAGGTTACGATAACGGAGGTGAAAGAATGAGCGTAATTTATGGCAACCCTGTTATGATTGGCGGCGGCTACATAAAAATAAGCCAAGTCCTTGACGAAAACAGCTGGAGCGCAATAAAACTTGTTTCATCGCTCGGAGTGGGAGAAAGCCTTTGGGCTGTCGGTGACTGCAAAGAAGTGACTATGAATGGCAAAGTCTCCGATGGCCTTACCCTGACCAATTATACTGCGTGGGTATTTATCATTGGTTTTAACCATAACGCAGAACGAGAGGGCAACGGAATAGCGTTCCAAGGCTTTAAGGCAACAAAGGATGGCATACCAGTTTGCTTATCGGATAGTGGTTATAACAGCAACAAAGCAAGTGGAACATGGTTCAATATGAACAACACAGAAACTAACAGCGGCGGCTGGCAAGCAAGCCTTATGCGGAAAAATGTTATGCCGCTGATAAAGGCCGCTTTCCCTGCTGACCTTCGAGCAGTCATCAAGCAAAGTACTGTATTTACCGCACCAAATACTGGCGATATTGCATTAACAGCAACGACAGATGATGTTTTCCTGCTTGCCGAATATGAAGTATTCGGGTCAAGAACTTATGCTTCTACACAGGAACCGAACTATCTTAAACAGTACAGCTATTACTCTGCGGGAAACAGCAAGGTTAAGTATCGGCATAACGCTACGAGCGCTGCTGCCCGTTGGTGGGAGCGTTCTCCCAATTCCGACTTCTCCACCGCTTTCTGTTTTGTCAACACCAACGGCAGTGCCGACATTAACGCCGCCACCCATTCGTATGGCGTGTCCCCATGTTTTAAGGTATAACATATGGACTACATTTGTTTTAATCGCTTTAAGCAAAAATCCTTGTGCGGTGAAGTAAATATTCGATACGGCGCAAAACTTGATGAAACCAATAATATAATCAGCTACTGTGGAAACCCCATTTGCTATACAAAAAGCCAAAACGCCTATGATTATTTCGCAAGGAATGATGATGGTAAAGGCTTGGAGCGAGGGAAATTGACAGCAGAAATAATCAAGCTGCTGAATAACCGCAAAGACGGAAAATATCAAAACCGATGGGATAGGATTTGGG
>ERZ1035037.294-NODE-294-length-16871-cov-41.060835_pt1 | contig 16871 bp, 11 predicted proteins | sample MGYA00520618_ERZ1035037 | MGnify/ENA primary metagenome ERZ1035037 (study PRJEB33766, sample SAMN09781741) | gut metagenome | biome: gut microbiome | host: Homo sapiens | place: Madagascar | study: EMG produced TPA metagenomics assembly of the PRJNA485056 data...
TTAGCGATTGGTTGAGGATGTAGGCTTTAGTAAAGTCGGCATTGATACGCACGTTAGGGTATCTCTCCATAAAAATCAATGCTGCCATGCGGACGTATGGAGCTATAAACGAACCTACGCCTATACGCAGTTCGCCCGTCATGCAGTTGTTGAGGGCGTTGATTTGTTCTTTGCAGTCCTCGGTCTGCTTCAGTATTTCTTTGGCACGAGGCAACAGGGCTTCGCCACTTTCAGTAAGCATAATGCCGTGTGATGTGCGGATAAGCAGTTTGCAGCCCAACTCGTCCTCCAGGGCACGAATGTGCTGGCTTACCGCCGACTGGGTGACGCAACAACGTGTGGCAGCCGTACTAAACGACTTTGTTTCGGCAACATAAACAAAGGAGCGTAAATGTCTTAGTTCCATAAACTCTATATCTTTAGTTATTCTACGTTTACAACAATGTAATCAAAAAAGCTTTTCTAATTACAAAATTAGCACAAAAATATAATATCATATTGCATTTTGTTATTAAAAATGCTAATTCTAAAATAAATAGTAAAAATAGCTTATGGGCGAAGAATAAAAAATACGGTTTACACAGATACGGAAATAATCGGAAAATTTCCGCATCCATACAAATAAAAAACCGCATCTGACCATCTTTTTATTAAAGATTGACAAATGCGGAGAAATATGACTTTGAAGATTTTTTAACCGTGAGCGATTATTTTACGCTCTTCTTTGCCGTTGTTTCTTTTTTTTCGTCACTTGTGCTGAAGAAAGAATAGTCGGCATCGTCGAGCATTTCCTTAGCGATATTGCTTTCGCTCTGAGTGTCAATATCGCTTACGCGTTTTTTGATGCGAGGAGAGAATCCCAGCCGCCTTCGGGCTCTGGAATCTCGTAGCGTCCGTAGATTGTGGGCTGGAGAGTTCCGCTACAAACAACGCTACGTTCATCGTCAGGTTTTTTGCCCGTGTCGCCCTTAATGCCACCCGAAGCATACTCTACTTTATGCTGAGGATCGTACACGATGATGTTCTTCTCTCCATCCTGGAAGATGTAGCCAAGGTCAAGGTTGTTCAGAGCACGCGCCACTTCCGCAGACGCTGCGTTTACGCTTTCGAGTACATAGTCAATCTGCTGTTTATAGCCGCCTCTTGGACCAAGTGACTCGAAAGAATGTCCCTGGCTACTCTCCTTACACTCGAATTTGTAAAGACCCTTACCTGTGTTGAATGACTCAGTAGTCAGAGCAGGGTAAACGTTTTTTTCTGCCTTCAAAGGAGCTTTGAGGTCGCCCTTGATGAAAACATACACATTGATGCCAAGACCACCAAAGTTCTCCAGACATTCATTAGCTGCGAGTTGATCCTTAATTTCAGGACATGTTGCTGTTACTGCCATATTCTTATGAGTTTTTGTGTTGTGTTGATTAAAAAGAAGGGCGACGGGTTAGCGTATTCCGCCAGGTCAGCCGCGACCGTCGCCCTGAAAATATAGAGTGAAAGAAACTCCGTAAAGGATTAGCCGTTCTTCTTGAAGAAGGCGGTCAAGCCCATGTTCATGCCGGTGGCAGTGAGCTGGATCGTCTTATCGGTCTTGCCATTATTCCACGACACGAACTTGTAAGTAGTGCTGTCTTCGGCTACGAGAGTGATAATTTGGTTTGGAGTAGTCACAACCGGAGTTTTGTACTCTACGCCGTTCACCTTAACCTTTGCGTCAATTTTGCCTGTGTCTGCGTCAGAATGAGCAAGAGTTACAACGAGGTTAGAGTTGGTGTAGTCACCCGACTGGAAATCTGTGCACTGAAGGGCACCGTCTGTGACGGCAAACGAATGAGGCAGGGTTGACTCTACCATTGCTCCCTGAATTGACTGACACTGAAAAACAACGTCTCTCAAATCGTTATCAGAGCCAAGAGCTACTTGAACAAAAGTCTGGTTGCTCTCGGTGTCAACGGCATAGATAAGGTTGTCCTTTGCTGAGAAGATGATGCGGTCGCCTGCGCCCATGCCCTCAACTGGAGCAATGGTGAGCTTCGGAAACTCCGGAATAACGTAGTTGCCACCGTCTACAACATCAAGTTTGTGTGTGCCGTATGACTGAAGAGCGTAGCCATCAGCAATGTTGATGGCTGTTTCGGGAGTCATGTAAGCGTAAACATTCTGACGACGCAGACGCGGATCAAGGCTCATGTAAGCCTCACGAAAGTTCTTGTAAGCCGAAGAGTCGGTAGCGCTGGTAGGGGCTGTGATAGCCTCACAGTGGATAAGGTTGTGGTTAGCCTCGCTGATGATGCCATCCTCGATGTCGTGCTTGATGCAAGTGATGAAACCGTCGTAAAGGCCCATTGCCTTCTTCTCGTCAGATGCGCCCTCAACATCGTTATCGATGTCACCCCACCACAGATTGTTGTAAAGGTCGTCGGCGTGAGTCTTGATAACTGCTTCCACTGCCACGGTAGAGAGAGGATAGGCACCCTGTGCGTCTACGCCGAGGACTGTCTCACAGTAGCGGTCGATATTGTCAGTGCCCTTAAACCAAGCGAGTTTAGCTGTCAAAACACGCTCTTTGAGGAATCCGATTGTTCCGTTCATAGTCGGGTTCATGTCCTTACGACGAGTAGTGCCACCCTTGCGGATGAACACGTTTATGGTGCGCTTGTACTGGACTCCGCTAATCGTCTTGATGCCGAGGCGCTTCATCTCCTCGGGATTAGCAAAAGCAGGACCCTGTACTACACTTGCGAATACCTGATTAGCCACTTCCTGAAGTGCGCTGATACCAATAAAGTCTTTAGGTGTTGCCATAGTCTTGTTTAATTTTTGTGTTGGTTGTGCTTTTAATTGTCTTGTGTTGTTGTGTTTTAAAGGATACCGTTCTTACGTTTGTATTCTTCGATAGCCTTCTTTGAGCCTACGGGATCGGCTTGGTTCCATTTTGGATAGCCGGTCTGAGCATGTTTAATGTTAGCTCCTTCGCCATTGTTCTCAGGAGCCTCGCCGCTGTTTAGCTCTTCGCCAGCCTCATTGGTGAGGGCAGCAATCTGAGCCTGCTTATCGGCAATGGTCTGCTCGGCTGTAGCAAGCGCGTCCTTAGCAGTCTGAAGGTTTGCCACGGCATCAGTCTTGTCGGTTGTGAGCTGAGCAATCTCCTTGTCCTTTGCCTCGGCGAGAGCTTTCAGCTCGTCGTCCTTCTTGGCAAGAGCCTCGGTGTGCTGTGCGTTAAGGTCGCTTAGTTCTTTACTGTGAGCCTCGTTAGCCTGGGCGAGTGCGGTCTCCGCGACTTCCTTTGCTTCGTTGGCTGCGTTTACTTGTGCGGAGAGTTCATCAAACTTGCCCTGCAATTCTGCGAGAGCGTTCTCCGCTGTGGTGGCTTTCTGCTCGGCATCAGTCACCTTCTGCTCAGCTTCCTTCATGTGGGCTTCGAGAGAGTCAAGAAGCGAGGCGTTCATATACGCGCCCTCCTCAGTAACGGCAATCTCACCAGCCTGCAATCCACAAGCTTTGCAAATAAGAGGATATTTCTCCATATTTATATTAGTGTTTGTGTTGGTTGCTTCCGGTTTCTCTGGCTCTGGCTCATTCTCCGGCTCGTTCTGTGGCTCAACCGTCTGTTCACGGTTGATAAGTTCGGCTCTGCCATCGTAAAGCTCAAAGGCGTGTTGCACCACTCCCATAAATGATGACCGACCATCCATCAGAATGCCCTTCACGTCCTCGGCATTAAACACCTTGCCATGCAAATGTTTGTCGGTAGCATTAGGGCAAGCTTTCTTTACGTCGGCACGGAACTCAACACCAAGATCAGCAAGTTCCTTGATAAGTTCCTTGTCATCATCCTTATTAGCGAGGTCGCGATAAGCCTTGTTTTTGTCAAACGACTTAGGATCATAAAGCTCGTGATAAGTTTCATCGGTAAATTGGTCTACTGTGCCATCAGCAAGAGTATAGAACGCTGCCATTACACCGATGCAACCAACCTGGTCTTTTGGATTCATGTAATAGCGTTCGTCGCAAAGCGAAGCGAGGTACATACCAGCCGAAGCGCAAAGGCCATCAACCAGGGCTATAACCTTCTGACCCTTTGAGTGGGCATAGTCAATGGCAAGAGCATAATCGTTCTTCGCCCAAGCAGAACCGCCTGGAGTATTGATGATGAAAACATGACCGCGACAAAGAGGATGATCGGCGGCTCGCATCATCATGTCGCGATGGTCGATAGAACCATAAGAACAATAGTCGCCGTTGCGAGTTATAGGTCCGTTAACAGTAAGAACCGAGACGAAAGGGAAATTCTGTGCATCCTCGTCATCAGCAGGGAGGTTTAGACACCAGTTGCCTCTCACCTGTTTGCCATCCTCTGAAACCTGATACTCCTCTGGATAATAGGTGTTGCCATCCTTATCCTCGGCTGTGACATAGCCACAAGTCTTCTCTGGCTTGCTGAAAGCCGCATGAGTATTCAGATTATGCTCAAGCGACTTACGAATACCATGCACAAAGTCGGGACTGACCATCCACTTCTTTTCGGTTAGTATTTCAAATAAGCCTTTCATTAGTCAAAGTTGTGTTTGTGTGTTGTTATCCTGAAAATCAATCTTTTGCCGACTGACTATGTAGCGGAGGAAGGACTTGAACCTTCGACCTCTTGGTTATGAGCCAAGTGAGCTGCCAGCTGCTCCACCCCGCTGTGTTATCCATGTGCAAAATTAAAGACCGTGGCTTTTAACATTAGGACAAAAAAAGCCGCCATTCTCACGAATAGCGGCTCTAAACAGTATAATATAATGTCTCAGAAAAATAGTTGAATAGCTTTATTCTCGAAGCGTGATAGGTATCGGCTCCGACAGGGCTTGTGTGGTGGCTGTAAATGTTCTCGCCAACTCAGTCTGACTATTGTCCGTGGCGCTACCTATGCCGAATGTATGGGGTAGGGTGTAACACAACTGCAACGAACCGTCCATCTTGCGCAATACCACATAATAGCTCTTATCGCGCATAATTTTGTATGCTCTACGCACATTTTCACCACCAAACTCTATATTTGCCCTAATATTATATGTATATATAGTGCCATTGCCCTGTTTTTCCTGGGTCATCTTCACACTCAGACTTTCTGCAATGACAAAGTTTTCGCCACTCGTTGCAAGGCGAAGAGTAGGCTCGTCAGGCAACTTGCAGTTATTTATATATAACACTTGTGCCATACTGAACGGCACCGGGATAACACACTCTTCCTTCGGATAAAACATCACATCGGTAATGCCTTCAAGAAAAAGCTCCTTACATTTATCAGGTAATTCCATAAGGGGAAAAAGATTGTTTATTATTTAACTTATTTTATAATTCGTATTAACAGTTTTATACACTTATTTTAAGGCAACCAAGATATTTCGTCGATATGATGTTCATGCTCTGTCCTATCCTCATACTGCATATCAAGGCACGAATAAGCCTTAAAGAAGTTGTGTTCTGATTTTATCCAACGCTCCACAACTCGTCGCAGATTATCCTTCTCTTCGGAAGATGGATCAATGCCGTAACGCATAAGATAACGTTCGAGCATTGCAGCTTTGCTACGAGCTATTATTTTACCGTTTGCTGTGCAGAAATCGAAGGTAGCCAATGCCCATTCCACCACGCTACGCTTAAAATCGTTGTTCAATAGTTCTAACAATTTATAAACACCGCTACGATCAAGATTCCATGTAGGCGTGACAGCCCTAACAGTATCTATCACTTCAATCTCACTTGGCAACTTGATACATAAATAGTCCTCATTGTCGCTCTTGGCGTATTCTTTGTTTCCGTTGAGGTGCAACACCTCGTCATACGTAAGATATTCGGAGGTGTCGCGTGTTACCAGCACATTACCACCAAGCGGATGCCGACCATTCAGCATATTGCACCATTGTTGATTCGAAAAGCACTGCGTGTTGACCTCATGCGACAACGCGCCCGCATTAGTCAACGAACTACGCATGACAAAATATTCAGGCGAATAGACACTAAATACGACTGGCTCGTTCTTGGCAAGCACACGCTTCGGGTCGCGATGTCGGAAAAACTGGCAGCGGCTCATTGGTAAACGAAGGTAAATGTTGGGCATGGGATTGTACTTTTAGGATGGGCGTTTATATTGGCTCATTATCAAGTCGGTTACGTTGAAACTGTAGCGCAACGTATCGTCGGTTATATTGTTCGATTTCATCTTTGCTGTCACTTGCTCTATTTTCTCGGTCTGAAGCCTATCAAGGTTGAAACAAAGATGCACCACGTCGATATAGCAACCTCCCGACTCGGTATGCTTGATGAAACTCTTGTCGAACTTCTCGCTACGGCCAAAGAACTGGTTTAGACCTTCTATAAGATCGGCTTCAGTATATACCTGCGCAGCAGGATGCAACTTGCGATACTTGGCAGAGAATGTGTGCAGACGTTTATCTACATAATTGTAGATTGAGTCGGCGTATTCGTAGAACAAATCTCCCTCACGAGAATCTACATCTTTAGGCCCTGCCGACCGGAAATAGCCACGTAGTTGATGAAGCACCTGCGAGACAGTATCAAACTGATTGAACTCTATATTACCCCTGAAAATGTCAAGCATATTACCACGAATGTCAGTGGCTATACGGTCAAGACACTCTGCAAGAAATGTCAGTCGGTCGAGTCGGGAAGCAAGCAAGTCAACCTTCTCCTTCATACCTGGCTGTGAATAGTCAACATAATACTTTAGCAAGGTAGAGAAATTCATAAAGTCGTAACTAACATCAGAGCGCAAATTAGTTTGCACCATCGTAGCATACATTATGTCTGCCAAACGACGGTCGTGCTGTTGGATGGTGCGCAACAGATTTCTCATTTCGCTTGTGCCAACACGCATACGTTTGCTTGTTTCAACAATACGGTTGCGTTTTTCCACAGCGTCCAGATAATCGGGGTTATGGAAAAGAACATCAAGTGACTTGGCATATTGCGTTGACGGAACATCCTTGAAATGGAATTGATATACCGTAGGTTGCAGACGCACAAATTCCTCTCGGTCGGGAAGCGGTTTTCTACTCATAATTTTTCATATTTATCATAATATGGTTTATAAAATTAATGTTATCGTTGGTCGCCATCACCAGCAATAACGTTTCGCTGCTTGCGAGAGGCCAGTTTTGCGAGGTTCTCTTCAGCCACTTCTTCGAGCGTAACACCCATTACTTTTGCCAGTCCGGCCGTTTGCCAAAGAATATCGCCAATTTCAGAAAGCATAAGATGACGTTCCTCGTCACTGACATTCCACATCTGTGTATGCAGGATTTTTCCTTCCTCGTCGCGTTGTGTTGTGGTTATATGCAGCTTGCCCTTGCGCATGTGCTTGGCGGCTTTACTTGCAAACTCGCCCACCTCACCTACGAGGTTAGCAAGCATATAGAAGAGATTATCACTCTCAGGCAGACAAGTGCTCATTGCCTTGTCCTGATATTCGTTTAAAGTTAAATTTGCCATGATATATATGTTTAAGAGAATTACTTATGAATTTTAGTTTATTATTTAAAAGATAGTACATTTTCATTTTTCGATGCTTACACGATCATATACCTCACTCGCTGCACCTCGTCAAGCAAGTCGCTTGGCGAATCGTTGTTGAAGATTACCGCGTTGAAGAACGACAACGGCAGACGCTTGCGCTTCTTGTCGCGGTTCATACGTTCCTGCGACACACCTCGGCGCAGTCGGGTGCCTTCTTTTGCCGACACGCAAATAGAGAACAAATCTACTTTAGGAAAATTCTTGCGCAAGGCTCTCAGTCCATCCTCGTCAATAACGTAAATAGCCTTGTCCGTCACCTGGTCGATAGTAGTCCAATACTCATAACCACCATATTGCGTATATGCTAACATCTTGTCGCGCGGCACGTCGCATTTCTCCACAAAGTGATGCTCTACGCCATCAATCTCGCCTTTACGCTTCGGACGTGTGGTATAAGAACACAACACTTTATATCCTCCCATTTCAGACAGCATCCGAGCCACAGTGTCCTTTCCTGCACCACTCGGGCCAGTAATTGTTATCAGTTTCATAGTGTATAAAAAACGAGGTGAGCCACGTACTTCATACGGCACTTCTGTGATAGTGATGGCGATAGTGATAGCCACCGCAGTCGGGTGATAGTGATAGCGAAATAGAAGATGTTGACTGCGGAGTGATTTTTGCGTAAAACTTGCTCTAACCAGCTGAGCTACATTTCTTATGGAAAGAAAAGATAGGATTCGAACCTATGACCTCGTGAGACACGTTTCGGAAAAACGCATGATTCACTAAAGAGAACTCCGTATGCTATCCGTGTGAGAGTCAGTTTCACGGTGCAAGACCTTCAGTCTGACCTTACCCACCTCGTATTATTTATTATTTTATGTTTTACAAACCGTTGACCTCCGCATATATTCCCTGGAGATCGTTAGGGATGATAATGCGTAGAGAAGTTATCTCTTTAATTTCCTGCTGTTGCCACTCAACGAACATTGTCTGTAATCTCGACATTTCAGTATCGAAAATATTTATCTTTTCTTGATACTCTGCATATTTTTTCTTGTATTCAGCCAATCGCTTGCTGTACTCTTTTTCGGCTTCCATGCGGAAACGATGCTCAATGCCATTAAACTCAGCTTGCAATGCCCGATATTCGCCCTGAAGCTGGAAGAAGATTGTATTCAGTCGGTCAATGGTATTAGGTTCAACATTATAAGAGAACACAACCATATCACGGCCTTCTCCCTCTATCTCTGTAGGATTAGCCAGACGGTATGACACTCTCTTTAATGCCAAAGGCAATAGCCCGTCGGGATGAATATACTTACCATATACCGCCATCTTGGTTTTCAACTCAATATAGCGGTTGCGATCCTTTACATTCAAAATCTCATTGCCCACTTTATCAATATCGGAGACAGGGTCAGGAACCTCTGGCTTTTCAGGAAGAGTAATATTGTGATCGTCAGCCCACACCATAAAGTTGCAGTCTTGCACGGCCTTCAAACCTATCTCACGTTCATTGATAGCCTCACGCAGCCAACCGATAAGGGCATTGCACTGAGCTACGCGACGTATAACATCGGGAATAGCATCAAGAGTATCAAGAGGAGCTTCCACAATTAACGGCTGTGCATCGCCAAGCAGACGAGCGCTCTTGGTGTAAAGACGCAAGGTATCAGCCTGCGCTGATATTCGCTGCGCATACTCCTTGGCCATGTTTGCGACATGGTTTGCAGATGTAACTGTCAAGCCTTCTTTAGCAAAAAATACTTTATTCATATATATATCGTTTTTGTTTGAATTTTAACATTTGAGGAGTCATAGGACAATCGTAAAACAACCGTAAGACACGCATAGAACACGTCTTAACCCTATTTTGCTCTGTTTTCGAGGTTTTGACTTAACACTTGTAAAAAAAAGTGTTTAAGCCAAATACACTGTTTTATCCTTTCATTTCACTCCAAACCCGCCTACATATCTGACGATAGGTTTCCTCTCCCAACGCTACCTTACAGGCATGAATGAGGTAGTTGTACGTCACGGTCTTACTATTTCCCAACTGCTGCCATTTCAGATTGGTCTGCGCTTCATTATATTTGGAGCTGCATCTTGATAGTTGGTGGAATAGTTCAAGTCCATACGGGTGTGAACGCAAAGCCCATCCTGCTTTCACCCAGTCGTCATAACTCTCGGTAATATTCTTCTGATTACCCACAAGTTCCTGCACGATAACCTCGACCAATCTGTCTTGCACACGCTGCTGGCACCAGACGTTAAAGTTGCTTTCTACTTGATAATCTACATTCGCAGCGTGCGAGCGATACGCTTGGCGTGAAGCCAAGGAAACAAGCTGAACTTGCTCACCTTCCAATCCCTTATAGGGTACCACCTTTTCATTTATATATATATGCTCAGGGTCGTCCCATGAAGCGAAACGTACACGACCGATGTTGCTGCAAGCCTTGTCAAGCGTAATGCCGATAGCGGCATAGTCTTTTAGCAGAGCTTTGAACTGATCTTTATGCCGTTCAGGATAAGCCAGTTTTACTAAACCGAAATATCCGCTACCAGAGCACGACCGCATCAGCAAGGCTATCTCAGGACGAAAACGGCATATCATGCGCACATTCTCAAAATTGCTCATTTGCGTATTGTCCGAAAGGTCGATGTCGATGGCGAGCCAGCCGGTATGTTGCTTTAGGTGAGTCTCCCTACGGCTCACCATTACCCGCTGTCCTGGATGTGTTAGGCTGTCATCCTCGTAAAGGGCAAACAAGCCGCTAAGAGTGGCACCAGGCAAATGCTTCTTTGTGTCGATGTACTCCTGCATCTTCTTCGCCTTACTGCCAAACTCTTTGCGCATAGCGCGAAGGTGCTGCACATAGGGCTTCCATCTATCCGTAAGACAGAACTCGCGAATGGTCATCTGCTGGATGCACTCACCCGTTTCATAATCAACAAAGCGGCCCTCAGCATCGGTAGCTTCTTTATATACTGAGCATATCTCGTCGAACATATTTTATATGATTAGAAAACATAATCTTTCACCGTTGCAAATTTAATAATTATAATTAATAAAACCAACTCTTACTATTGTTATTAACTTTTATTTAATTTAACGTCAATTCTTACTGTTGTTTCGGCTGTACGAAACTGAAGTTTAATCTTGAACATTTCTCCTTTCAAATGTCCAAACTTGCCGTTCTGAGTCCGTTTTTTAGAAAAACATCAAAAAACGAAAAGTTCGTAATTTTGAAAAACGCTTCTGCTGTCTACCCCAAATCCACCTCGTGACCGCCCAATGAATTTTTCAAAAAGTGATTTAACTTTCTTATTTTCCGCTACTTATATATTAAAAGTTTAAAAATGGGGTAAATTTTTATATACCTATACGAGCGCAAAGAACAAAAAATATATAAAGAATAGTAGAAATAAGGCATTTTATATGCAATCTCCTCGTTTTCAGTTGCCTTTATAATCTCTACAACTTACTAAATGTCAATTATTTACGCCATAGGCGTTAATGCTACTAACTATATTATTAGGGTTAGGGATTTTTGAAAATAGGAGAAAATGAAAATTGGCGAAATTTATATAGGGTAGTAGCGTTTTTTAGTAGATTCACGGACTTCTGACGAGTAGACTTTATGTAATATCCGTGATTATTAGGGAATTACAAGAGTTTATGGGCTTTGACACTGGGGACAAAAGTTTATTCATGAATAAGTGAGAAAAACGGAAGAAATGCGAGTGAAGTGCAAAAGAAAAGGTCGCCTCGCCTAACGGCGCGACGACCCGATAAATGATTTGCTAATTGCGAAAGATAGCGCAAGATAAATGCTTTGCCGCTTGCGGATTGCTGCAAAGGCAGCTGGCAAAAAGGCTATTTGTTCTTCATAAACTGATTAGCCTTTGTCATGCTGTCATAGAGTTTGCCACGGCCATACATATCAATCCTCGCCTCGATAGGTTGCTCCAGGCGTTGCAGGAGCGTGTTTACGGCTTGCAGAAGGGCAACGTTGGTATTTGCTTGTGCAATAGTCAGTTCATCGCTTACAGAAGTTCCTGAAGCTACTGTAGGGCTTGCTTCGGCTATATTGCCAGCGTCGTAGGCACGGCGGCCTGAATAGTTGCGGTCGTAATTGACGAGAGCCTTCAGCAGTTGCGGATTGTTCATCATCATTGCCTGGGTTGTCTCACGTCCGATTACCAACTCGGGACCTTTCTCAGCCACAATAGATGGTTGTCCGTTGATGGTGGTGGCAGTGGGCTGAGTGAGGAGCGACACACCATCATGGGGTTTGCTGTCCTCGGTTGCCCAATAAAGACTACCATCATTGCCGACGAACGGACGGAGGTCTTGCACGTTACCGGAATCGTAGGTGAGCATACCAGAAACAACCTTAGTATTCTTACCCTTGGCAGCCTCGTTTTTAGATTTGTCGCTGCCACCAACCTTGCTGATAGCAAAGTTGAGTAATCCCATAAGGATTGCCATCATTGCGCTGTAAGCGATTGGACCGGCAATAGGTCCGAGAGTACTGACACACCAACCGAAGATACCCGCAGAGCGAAGAGCTGCCATCACCTCTTGGTGAGCCACCTCAAGCTGTTCCTCTGTCTGGTTATTTACCGACTGTGTCGTAAGCAAAGCCGCTCCAGTGGCAGCCTCCCCCTCTACCTTCGCTGTACCAAACGCCTGCTGCATGAGAAGTAACTGCGTATAGTGTGCGGTGGTTTTTGCACGGTCTATCTGCTGCTGACTAATCATCTGCAAGGTATTGGTGGCAAACGATTTTATCATCTGCTTTAAGGCTGTCTTCAACGCCTTGCGTCCTTCGGCTGCGTTCTCGGTCATAGTGGCAAAAGCATCACCTACCGACTCGCCAAAGGTTTGCAACGGACCCATGAAAGTAAGGAGAGAATTATACTGCTCAAACATATCTCCAGTAAGTTTCTTGGCGTAGTTAGCCTGTTCTGCCATTATTGACTTTCGGGCATCCGCAAGTTGTTGCTCGGTGGCATTGTGCTCTTCGAGGAACGTGTAATACCGCTGTGCAAACTCCATGCGTGCCTTCATCAGTTCAAGTTCGGGATCGGAAGCCGACACCGACTCCATACCCATACGCTGACCGGCATTGCGATAGCTACCCCTGATAGCCACCTCTTGCTCGGCACCAGGCATAGCTTTCTGGTATTCCTTATAATAATTAGTCTTAGACCATCCGTAATCATTCAGCTTCTTGCGCTCGTCATCTCTCTTCTTACTTGCCGACTCGTATTCATAGTTGTACTTTATTAGTTCGAGATAAAGAGCCTTGAGATCTTGCACCGTAAGTTTTGAAAAATCGAAGCCATCATTGGCTACAGACAGGAACTGAAGGAACTGATTCTGAAATTCCTCATTTTCCGGATTAAGACTATATAATACGGTAATTGACTCGCGTGCCTTAGTGGTCAGCTTATCAAAAGCAACATTCATTTTTTCAAGACCTTCGGGAGAGTCGGTACGAATATCCACGGCTGGCTGTAGGAAACCTAAGCGGTCGAAATTGCTACGAGTATTGCGATTAACTGCACCAGTATAGTCATGTTCATTCAAAATCTTCTGAATCTCGCGCTGACGTGCAAGCAGTTTTTCTGCTGCCTCACGCAATTCCTTAGAGCCATTAGCAAATATCTGGTCGAGCAATGCACCGAGGTTTTCCGCGAGAGTCTTATTGTTTTCGCGAGAGAGATCGCCAGACAGTTTTGTGAACAATTTATGAAGTTCGCCCACATTCGCTTTGCCAATAGACTCAAGCAGTTGCTTAGAAGTTTCCTCATCGTAAACCATCACATCCTCGTCCATGTGCTGATAGAATTTTTGCCAGCCATCATCGAGAGTGGCAATAGACTGGCGGGCAGTACCGAGGGCTTTATCCATTTGCGACTGAAGATAGTCCATCTGCTCTTTTTGCTGACCCTCGCTTACTTTCTCTCCGTCGGCGTTCATCTGTGCCACCCATTCCAGGTATTTGCGCATCTGCTCCTCATAGAAAGCCTTGATGTTGGCGATAAGCGCATTGGCACGGTCTTTTGCGATATTCTTTTCGTCATGGTTAGGATTACTACCAGAGCCAGTGTTGCCGCCACCGCCACCAACTTTTTTACCGCCATTGCCAACCGAATTACCATCGACAAAGAGTTTAGAGCCAAACTTTCTATGCAGAGCTTCCTCTTGCGCAACAATATCGTTATATTCTTGTTGCGCTTTGTCGCGTGCCAGCTTCGCTGCTGTCCTTTGTCCTGCCTGTCCGATTGCGCCCTGTGCCTGACCACCCATCACGGCTCCACCCGAAGTTACTGGCCTTGTAGAAATATCTACATTAGTATTTGCATACGCTTCTTCCTTCTGCTGAAGTTTTAGAATAGCATCCACTTTTTTACGTCCAAGTTCGGCAAGTTTAGAGCGAGCGCCTTCCAGCTCAAAGTAATTCTGCAAACGCTTGAAGTTTTCCCCCCAAGCCTTAGTGTTCTCTTGAACAGCTCCCGTTTCCGAGTTAATCTTTGCGTTAAGGTTAGGAATAGCACTATTCAGCTTTTCCATAGCTTGACGACGAAGATCCATAGAGGCTGTAGTATCGTGCATCACGTTGTGCAAACGCTTCAAAGACTCTTGTTCCTCCATTGCCTTGCGCCTGCCTTCATCTTGAACTTCATTGAGCACTCGCTGTCCTGCTGACACCTGATTAAGCGAAGCCGACCATTGAGCGAGTTTTACAACAAGAACTCCAGCAAGACCAATAAGACCGCCCATCACACTCATCTGTCCCACAAAAGACAACTTCTTGAAAGACGAATACATCACATTCCATGCGTTCGCAAGAGAAATTGTTTTGCCAGTCAACCCAGTTGTAAGTTCTGCTAACTTAGCAAATGCACCGGCCACTCCTGCCGTACCCAACATAGTAACGAGCGTCGGCAACATACTAAGGAACAGCTTCATTGCGGTCATAAGCAGCATAATAAGCATACGCAGCTCGGTCATAAACGTAATGTTATGAACGAGAGCGTCCACCATTTCATACCATGCCTTAGCCAAATCGCGCACCGGACCACTTGCTGCATCTGCCGAAACAAACTGCTTCTCAAAAAGGTTTGTAGCTCGCTCCATATATGCCGTAGCGGTCTCCTGCTGCATTTCATACTCTGTAGTAACAGCCGTACCCTCACTGAAAGCCTTGTTAGATTCGGTAACAGCTTTGTCGAGCATACCTACTTTTTCTGCCATCGTAACCATGACCTTAGTAAGACGAGCACCGTCCTCAGAGCCAAGATCCTTGAAGAGAGAGTTTAGCGCAAATACGTTCTTGCTTTCGTGCATCTTATGGAATATGGTTTGAATGGCTTCCATACCTTTGCCTTCTTCAACCATTTTCTTCAACGATCCTTGCGCAATGCCGAGGTCTTTTTCTATTGAGGATGTTCCCTTGCGTAGCTCTACCACAAGTTTGCCAAACGCAGTAGCTGCCACTTCGGGTTCAAGGGCCATGGAGTCAACAGCAGAACCGATTGCGAGAATATCAGGTGTCGTAAGAGATGCTGCATCACCAAGCGCAAGCATACGGTTGGAGAAATCAACAATTTTTTCAGAGCAAGCAGTAGATGTAGATGCCAGTCGGAAAATGGCAGAACCCGTCCTCAGCATAGCATCTTCCACGCCATACTTATCTATAAGGCCCGATACCTCAGTAATTTTAGCAAGAGCTGTCAACGCTTCATCGCCCAAATCTTCTTTCAATGCGACGTTCACCTGGTCGGCGGCGCGGACTAAGCCTGCTAAATTTTGAGTTGTAACGCCAAGCTTAGCTCCCGCATAGGCCAAGTTGTTTAGCTCTTCTATGCTTGTACGGGTCTCAATTTTAGAAAGTTCTTTAGACAACTGAGCCACGTCTTCTTGTGAACTTAGCGCAACCTTGCGGATATTGGTAAGCTGTTCGGCAAACTGGGCGTTCAAACGGAAAATATCAAAGAGATATGTCTTGAGCATATTGAACGCTGAAAACAGTCCGACGTATGCCGTAAGGTTTTTCAATGCTGTCTGCCATGCCCCACCCTGCTTGTTGGCTGCGCCCGTCGCCTCGTCAATATTCTTCTTCAGTTCCTTCATCGACTTTTGCTTATCTGCAAACTCCTTGCTCTTGGTGTTGATTTGGTTCAGTTCCTCTTCGAGTTGCTTGTAAGCACGGCGCAGTTCGTCGAGGGAGGCCTTGCCCTGCTTGCTACGAGTGAGAATGTCGTTAAGAGCACTCTGCGACATACGAGTGCCCTTGAGGGTCTGTTCAAGCATAGAGTATTGAATACGGAGGTCGGCCACATACTTGCTGCCAGCAGGGAGTTGCTGTATCTTCTGCTGTATCACTTCCATCGTGCGCTTGATGTCTTCGCCCGAAGCCTTGTTAGGTTCAGCCAACACCTGTTTCATCTGCTTCCAGCTCATTGATGCTTTCTGAGCCTTACCCGACACAGCCTCCAATCGCTTCTCTATCTCCTGAAGCTCTTTGTTGTATTGCGCAATGTCACCAGTATTTCCTGTAGGAGTATTGTCGCGAGCCTCAGTAAGCGTGGTCTTGGCTCGACGCAAATCGGATGCCGAAGCGTTTTGACTGGTTACGGTCTGACGAGCTTCAACGATGCCCATCTTTCCCTTGCGTCTATCTTCCTCGGCTTCGAGTTGCTTTAGCGTAGCGAGGTTCTGCTGATAGCCAGCATCCGACTTCTCCAATGAGCCAACAAGGTCGCGCTGCTGCTTGATGGCTTTGTCGAGCCATTGGTCTGACTGGTTTGAAACATTACCTATACCCTTCTGAATATCAATAAATTGTCCCGTAATTGCATTAAGACGCTTATCTATCTCCTGCAATGCCTTATTATATTGTTCTATTTCGTCCACATTACGAGAGTCGGTCTTGTCGCGTACCTCAGTGATAGTGGTCTTAGCCCGACGCAAATCTGAAGCATTGGCAGACTGATTTGAAGCGGTAGCCAATGCTTCTTGTTTACTCATCTTGCCTTTGCGCCTATCTTCCTCGGCTTCAAGCTGCTTCAATGTAGCAAGGTTCTGCTTATAGCCAGCATCCGACTTCTCCAATGAGCCAACAAGGTCGCGCTGCTGCTTGATGGCTTTCTCAAGCCATTGGTCTGATTGGTTCTTTACATTCTTCAAGCCATCGGCTATCTTGACATACTGACCCTCAAGCAGACGGATTTCATCGCCCACCTGCTTCATCTTCTTTCTTAGTTCATCGGCTTGCTTCAGTTCGTCTTCCGATAGCTTCTGCAACTGACGGCGACCGTCGCCCAAAGCCTTG
>ERZ1035037.295-NODE-295-length-16832-cov-10.778864_pt1 | contig 16832 bp, 30 predicted proteins | sample MGYA00520618_ERZ1035037 | MGnify/ENA primary metagenome ERZ1035037 (study PRJEB33766, sample SAMN09781741) | gut metagenome | biome: gut microbiome | host: Homo sapiens | place: Madagascar | study: EMG produced TPA metagenomics assembly of the PRJNA485056 data...
ACGGACTTACGCAATTCCATAGTTTTTCTGCCAATGATGATTTTCGCGCACCACTTCGGGCGGATGCTCAGCATAATAGCCTTACTCATCCTTCATTTCCTCCATTCTGAGCCTCGCTCACGGCTTGCCCTCCCACGGAGATTCAAGCCATTTTTTAATTTCATACCAATCTGCTGGCATCGTCGAAACACCAGAGAGGTCTTTTACGATGATATCCATCCGGAAATCGCACAGCACCCCGGTCAGCTCTTTGTCTGTCATGCTCCGGATCCGGTCGGCAATGGTAACGGGCCACGTGCGATACGGGCATTTTTCGATTGCGGCGCATTTTTCAACGTCATAGCCTATCTGCATGGGGCAGTTTTCACCGGTGCACTTTTTCATCACTTACCCTCCCTTTCAGTTTGATTCCATTCCGCCTGTTCCACTCCTGTCCCGCTGCTTTCGCCTTGTCCAGCTCCGACAATGCCCGATTCATAACATCCTGCGGGATATCCTTAATGGGCTTACCATCGTATGGGCGAAGGAGGTCAAAATAGGCTGCATAGTGCTTTTGTTCTTCGTCAATCAGTTTTCGGCACCTTTCAAAGTGAGCATCATTCCGCTGCATTTCAATCCGCCCAAGCGCACGATCCAAATAATATTTGTTTTCCCCAAACGCCAGCATTTCTACTACTTGCAGCAGTTCCGCCTTCGTCAGATCAGTGGGTTTCAGCATTTTCCACCTCCGCAAGCCAGAATTCCCGGCGGCAGTTATCGCACTCAGCGTAAGGCAATTTGCACCGGCCCCTTTCGTCCTTATACACGGGAGAAAATGCGTTCGGGCATATCGTTAGGACACCATCTTTCGCGAGCGCCGCCTTCGGAAACAGCTCAAGGAACACGCTTTGTCTGGTTTTGGTTGGAGGATCCGCGGCCCACTGTTCCACGATAGCAACCATCTTTTCTGGGCCTTTAGGTTCACCCATCTGCCCCCGCAGCTTCTCAATTTCCTGCTGGAGCGCCGCGATGTTGGTGCTCTGGTTGGAGATCCGGTCTGCTGCGGCAAGCCCCACGGCGTCAACATCGCAGGAGGACCACTCTGTCAAACTGACTGTTTCCGCCAGATTTTTCGGGACCGGCTCCGTTTTGTAAAACGGGCATTTCTTGCAGTCGCCCATTGGCCCGCCTGCTGTTGAAACGCATCTTAAGGCATTTACGAGTTCTTGATCTCTCAAAACGGCAGTTCTCCTTCCTCATCCTCCGAAATCTCCCGGAAGTCCCCTGACGCAGGCGGCGTGTCCGATTCGGACCGCTGCTTGCTGTCGCCAAAATACACATGGTCCGCCACCACCTCGGCGGAGCGCCGGTTGTTCCCGTCTTTGTCCTTCCAGTCCCGGAGCTGCAACCGGCCCTCCACCACGGCCATGCGGCCCTTGGTGAAAAACTTGCTCATGAAGTCCGCCGTGGAGCGCCACGCCACGATGTCCACGAAGTCCGTCTCCTTCTCGCCGGACTGGCCCTTGTAGTCCCGGTCAACCGCCAGAGAGAAGGACGCCACGGCCAGCCCGCTGCCGGTATGCCGCAGCTCCGGGTCACGGGTCAAACGGCCCATCAGTACGATATGATTCAGCATGATTTGTCTCCTTTTTTCCAGCGGCCCGGCATATAGCGTCGCCGCCGGTCATGAATGTATTCCACCATGTCCACCCACTCCTTACGGGACGGCATGGCTGCCAGCTCTGCTCTATGGATCTCATCGTAGGCCGCCCACTGGGGGCAGACCGCCGGATCGTGACATCCGATCCGGCGATCCGGGCAGGCCAGACACGGCGGCGCGGTCATAGGGCCACGCCCTTGGCCGCTACCGTCAGCAGGATCACGGCAGCCACGGCGACCGCCAGAGTCAGCACCGGGAGGACCCGGCTGCGGCGCTTTCCGCGCCCTGTGTATCGGGTCATTTGCCCGCTCCTTTCCCTGCCGCTGGGACAGGCGGCAGCCGCATCCACCAGGCCACGGGGGCCTGTGCCTCGATGCCGCCCGGCATCATCCAGTGTTGGCCATCCCAGTCAAAAAACCGTTTCAGCAGCTTCCCGTTGCCCAGGTCCACATAGGCCGCAAACTCGCCCGGCTCCGCCGGGTTGGTGCTGCCGGGCATCCATCCGGCGATCATCAGCTGGCCCTCCGGCAGCGTCGGCGGGGTCAACTCATCCGTCAGGCCCACGATGTAGTCGGCGGAGCAGTGCAGCGCCCGGGCGGCTTTGGCCACATTGCTGAGGTTATCCGTTGCAAGATCGTTGACATAGATACGATGGCCGTCAAACTGTCCGGCGGCCAGCTCACGGAGATGGCCCACCGTATAAGAACCGCCGTATCTGGTGCTGACAACGGTAGTCTTGTCCTGGATTCCTGCCGCGTCCGCCGCTCTAACCAGCCGTAATGCGCTGGCCTGCGTCTCCCGCTCCAGCTTCCGCATCCGCCTGTCCTCTGCCGCCTTTTCTGCGGCTTTGTTGGCGTCCATTGCCTCCTTGCGCTTGGCCTTGGCCTTGCTGCACGCCTTATTGCAGGGGTAACAGCTCGCAGTGCCATGGGAGCATTCCAGACAGCAGGTCTGCCCGCCGCAGACATCGCAGCCGCAGCACTCCGCGTCATGCAGGAGGAAGGCGTCTCCCCGCTTGCACGCCTTGCCGTCCGGGCAGGTCATGCACGGCTCCCAGCGGTAGCCCCTGTCCTTGTAAAGCCGCAGCAGATTCTCCAGCGTGGAGCCGGTGGGAATTTTGGGGAATACCGTGAATATGCGATGCTGCATATTCGGGGGAAACTTAGCCAGCGTGTATGCACTCTGTTCCGGCAGTTCGTTTCGTTTCCACATGGCGGTTAATTCTTCAATTAGCCGCGCATCAATGACCCTGACTCTGGCAATCTGAGATCCCTTGGTGTTGCAGGCAGCCGCCACAGCGTCCCGCATCCGTCCCTCCGGGAACTCATACCCTTCCTCTTTGAGCTGATAAAACAGAGCCTCCACCCGCTTTGACTGCTCGCCAATCTCCGCGCTGGTGAGCTTGCGGGTGGAACTGTTGGCGAAGATCAACCGAAGCTCCTGAAGCGCCGGGGATACATCGTCCGTCTCCCGGATGCAGGGCACCCGGCGGAACTGATCCAGTCCTTTTTCCACAAGCTGAGCCAAGGCGGCCCGGCGCCGGTGGCCGCTGACGATGGTGAACCGTCCGCCCTCACCGGCCCGCACCCGGATAGGCTGCTGCAAGCCGCACATCTGGATGTTGTCCGCCAGCTCGTCAATGTCCGTCAGCTGGTAGAAATTTCGCTCGTCGCCGTCCAGCAGGCCAATGTCGATGTACTCAATTTGCTCCGGGCCGGTGTGGTCCGATTCGGACACCGGTTTCAGCGTGGCGGCAAATCTGGAAATATCAAAATTTTTCCCAGCCATGTTATCCCTCTCTTTCCATCATCAGTTCCAACGCCAGCGCCCGGTAGTCCTGACATGCACTGCTGCCGGGGCTGTACTGCCGCAGTGGTAGCAGCGTCACCGTGCTCTCCGGCACCTTATCCGTCCGCCGGATCTTGGCCCGGCACACTTCCACCCGCATACGTTCCAGCACATTTTCCGCCTCCGTCACAATGTCGGACCGGCGCACCTGCGTCAGCAGCGCCCGGACACGCAGCCCCGGTCGGGTGCTGGTCAGCTTTCTGGCCTGCTGGGCCACGGCCAGCACGCCGTCGATGGAAAACTTGTCCGCCGTGTACGGGATCAAAACCTCGTCAACGGACAGCAGCGCCGCCACGCTGGCCAGCGTATACCCCGGCGGGCAGTCGAAGATCATCCAGTCCACGTCGCTGTCCTCCCGGGCGGCGGACACAAAACCGATCATCCGCTCCGGCGCGCCCATGCCATCCTTGATGGCGCTGAGATCCAGATCGTACAGGCCGGAGCTGCTGGGCAGGAGCTGCAAGCGCTCTCCCAGAGGGAGGAGGTTATCGCTCCATACCTGCTCACAGTCCCCGGTCAGCACGTCCGCCGTGGTGACGGCATCCATGTCTTCCCCCGGCAGGAAAAAGCCGGAAAGATTGGCCTGGCCGTCGCAGTCCACCAGCACGACCCGCTGTTTGTAGTCATTGGCTAAAATATCAGCCAGATTGATGGCAGTGACGGTTTTGCCGACACCGCCCTTGTTGTTCATAATCGCAATTGCTCTCATACTTCACCTTTCCCCTTGGTTTGATCCTCAGACCGCAGCGCCTGCGGCCTTGAAAAGCGGCGCCAGCTCAGGCCAGAAGGCCTCCCGCCAGTTGTAGCCGGTAATGGGGCTGCGGAACTCCACCGTGTAGTACCACCCCGCCGGGTGGATGTAGATCACCCGCGCCGGGATCGGCCCGACAGTGCCCAGTCCGCTGGTTGCCTCCAGTGTCGGCTCGATGCTCAAGATATCTCCAACTTGCATATCACATCACTCCACATAAGCCGGGTTAAACGTGTTGGTCTCCGGCCAAAAAGATAAATCCAGGCGTCCGGTGCTGCCGTGGCGGTTCTTGGCCAAAATGACCTCCGTCCGCTCAGGTGCGCCTTGCTCCCGCTTGTAGTCCGCCTGGTAATAGTCCGGGCGGTGAACAAAGATCACGCCGTCGGCGTCCTCCTCCATGGCACCCGTGGCCCGCAGGTCCGCCAGTGTGGGCCGCTTGTCCGTCCTCTGCTCATTCTGCCGGTTGAGCTGTGCCAGGCACAGTACCGGCTGGTTGAGAGACTGAGCCAGCCGCTTGAGGGCGTGGGCGATCTCTCTTGACTCGTCCGCATCCTGCCGCTTGCCGGGGCGGAGAATCAGGCCGAAATGGTCAATCACCACCAGCTTGACGTCCCGGCCCGCCCGGGCGATAGACGTGATCCGCTGGACGCTCTGGGCGCGGCCGTTGGTGCAGTAAAACGGCGTGGCTGCCGCCTTTCGGGTGGCCTCGATCATCCGCTTGTACTCATCTGCCGTCAGGGTGTCCATCAGGATCAGCTTGCTGTCCACCTTGCTCAGGCTGGACAGCCGCCTTGCCATGATCTGCTCCCTGGACATCTCCAGGGAGAAATAATCCACCTTGCCCACCGCCTGGGCCACATGCTCCGCAATGCTGACGCCCAGGGCGCTCTTGCCCATACCGGGGCGGCCTGCCAGGATGTACAATCCATCCTGCACCATGCCGCCGCCCAGCAGCTTGTCCAGTGCCTTGATGCCTGTCCGGACGTATGGGATATTGCCCTCGTCGATCTTGGCCCGGTAATCCAGGAATCCGTCTACCTGCTCCTTGGGAGCCAGCAGCTCACTCTCCAGGCGCTGGCTGCTGGCCGTCATAGCCGTGTCCAGCTGAGTAAGTACCTCGTCCTCCGGTGCCTGGTCCGCCAGGGCCGCCAGGCCGTCCTCCAGGGCCGTTTTAAGCTCACGCCGCCGGGCCGTCCGGGCCACGATGTCGGCGTACATCTCCACATTGGCCGCCGTGGGTGTGATCTCCATTAGCTGGGCCAGATACTTCCGCAGCGTCTTCTCCTCCGCCAGGCTCTGCCGCAGCGCCTCCGCGCAGACCGTCAGGCCGTCGATGGGCTGGCCGTCCCGGTCCATGGTGACGATCACCCGATACAGCTCCCGGTTGAGGGCCACGGAAAAATCCGACTCCCGCGGGATAGCCGCCACCCGGCGGACGCATCCGCTGTCAATCAACATGGAGCCAAGGACCGCCTGCTCCGCCTCCACGCTGGCAAAATTACTCATACACGTCCACCTCCTGGCCGTCGATGATCCGCTTGCCCACGTAGCGCCGCCGGGGCGGCTCCGCCTCCTGGTCCGATTCGGACCGCTCCAGTGCCGTGTCCTTCCAGCGCTCGTTTTTGAGCCACCGGCAGGCGTAAGGGATGCCGATGCCCCGCCGCCAAGTCTCGCTCCTGCTCTGGGTCTCCAACGCCTGGGTCATGGTCTGGATGAGGGCATCGTCCGGCTTGAGCCTGTCCCACTCCTGGACAGCGCCCACCCGGTCCTCGGCTCGTCCCTTCGTCCGGTACAGGTTCCAGAAGGCTTCAAAAGCATCCGGCATCCATGCCGGGGTTGACTTGCTTTTTCGTGTTTTCACACGCATCCCCTTTGGGGGGATTATAGGGGGATATATACTTGTATTCTTAATACCTTTATATTCCTCCGGATTTTTCGGGATACCCTCTCCAGATTTTTCGGGGGAGGTATCCGGATTTTTCGGGATACCTCCCTGTACCTCCTCGCCATGGATTTTTGGTCCATTTTTTGCCAGAATTTGCCCCAGAAAAATCCGCCTCTGGACCACGTCTCCGGAGTCCCCAAAACGCCGGATCATCTCCACCCGGATGTGTCCGCAGTCCCGGAGCTGGCTTACCAACTCCGAGACGGACTTGTCCGTCAAATTGCAGACGCCCATCAGCTGCTTGTTAGTGGCGTAGCAGTATCCGCTGCTCTGCGCCAGCCGCACGATCTCTCCGTACAGCAGCTTTGCGGCAGGCCGAAGCCTGTCATCGTACAAGACCCCGGCGGGAATGACGGCATACAAGCCGCCCATCGTCAGATCATAAGCCATATTGCCCCCTCATCTTTCGCTTTTCGATACAGTCCACGATCCGCAGCGGGATTGCCGCCACCGTCGCCACGCCGACGACCATGAAAAACATTGCCCAACCGGTCACAGGGATACCCCCTTCCCGGCAAAATTAGGTCTTGCATGCGGCGTGGATCTTGTGCTATAATTGATACATCCAGTGGTTGATCCAATACCACACACTTTTCCCCCTGAACGCTCTGAGGTGCCAGCCTCGGGGCGTTCTTTTTTTGCGCCTGAGTAAATCACCTGGTAGATGGCCGCCATGGTCTCCCGCAGCTCCACCACGATGGAGTCGAACTCCGGCCGCTCAGCCTCGTCGATCACGCCGTCCTCCGCGATCCGGAGCAGGGCGTCCAACCGGCCCGTCGCGTCTTGCAGACGGTTCCGCAAAGCGATGCTTGCCATTGGCAGCGGCCTTGGCGTCACCTCCGGCACCACGCCCAGCGTGTCCGTGGCCTGCGCGTGCTCCAGCGCCAGCCACGGGCATCGGTACGCCTCCACCATCCGCGCCACCGTCTCGTCCGGCGGTATCCGGCGGCCTCCCTCGTACTGCTTGAGGCTCTCCGGCGATAGATTAAGCAGCTCCGCTGCACGCTCCTGCGTCAAACCGGTACTCAGCCTTGCCCTTTGATACAGATTCGGGGATTTCCTATCCATTGTCTTTTCCTCCTTCCTGCGCTACCATGTAACCATCCACCGTGCCAATGGTACAATAGGGATGATGTAGCGCTTCCCCACCTTCTTGGCCGGGAAGCCGTCATTGTGGACCAGTGCGTCCCAGTCCAGACCCAGCAGCTTGCAGGCCTCGTCCTTGGTCAGGACCTCCTGCTCCGGGAATTTGGCCTGTAAGGATTGCAGCTGATCCCGGAAGCTCTCACGCTCTCGTGCCATGTCCGCTCCTCCCTTCTCACGCGCTCTCCGTCCGCTGGACGATCTCCTCAATGGGTACGCCGAAGATCAGCGTCATGCGAAAAACTCTCTCCAGCTCCGGAGTCCGCTGGCCCAGCTCCCACTTGCTCACCGTGGGCACGGTCACGCCCAGCTGATCCGCCAGCGCCTTCTGGGTCATCCCGGCAGCCGTCCGCAGCTCCTTGACTCTGTTAACGATCATAATTGCTCCTTTCCCGCCTTGACGGCGTTGCCCCGGTGTGTTATATTGTCATTGGGGCTATGTCCTCTGTGGCTATATCTTAAATCGCAATTTCATAAATTTCAAGGCTAAAATCGCAATTTGCTAATTTTTGTAACCTTTCACAATTTACGTTATTGCGATTGTGCATTTTGTTGGGGGTGATTCCAATGGACCCAGTGGACCGTCTTTTTGCCCTGGTGGATGAAAAATACAAGGAGCAGAAGGACTTTGCCGCCGAAATTGGCGTCACTCCGTCAATCGTCAGCCAGTGGCGTAAACGCATATCAAAATCTTTTGTAAAGTGCCTGCCACAAATCACGGCAGCGTTGGGAACTACGGCGGAGTACATTTTGACCGGGAACGAAGAAAAAAGCCCGGCTCCCGAAGGAGCCGGACTGACGCAGGAATTTGCCCGGATTTTTGACCAGTTATCTCCGCAGGCTCAGAATGAGATCATTGCGGAGATGCTAAAGCGGAGACGGCAAGAGCCATAATCTCCGCTTGATCCGCGGGGGACAGAGATGCAAACAGGTCCAATGCGTATGTAGTGTCCGAATCGGACACGGTGCGGGTGATCTGGCTGCTCATAAGTACCTCCAATCATATCCCAAAGGCCGATCGCTGCGGCCTTAATATTAACAGACCATCACACAAGGAGGCGCGTTATGGGGGTGCGTTTTCGGAAAAGCGTCAATTTTGGCCCATTTCGCATCAATTTCAGCAAGTCTGGAATCGGGGCCAGCTTTGGGGTTAAAGGATACCGAGTAACAAAAACGGCCACCGGACGAACCCGGACAACAGCATCTATCCCGGGAACAGGGATTAGCTATGTTGAAGAAACGAAAATTAAAGAAAATTCACCTCCAAGAAAAGGGGCGGCGTGGCTTTCGGTCGTCGGAGGGCTTCTCGCTCTTGTCGTGGGACTTTCAGTATTCGCGCAGCCCGGAAGCCATCACGCTGAAAAAGCTGTACCGCCTGTGCAGGAAACAGTGGACTCAGGAGAATCTAAGATGCCGCCAAAATTGGAGGACGAGCAAAAGCAGTTATTCGCGGATGCTGTTGATGGACTTCTGAGTGACGGCGTGGTGAGTGTAGTAGCCTTTCCTGGAAGCGACAACATCGAAGTCGCGGTGAAATCAGATCAGTTGGATACTGAGGTAAAGACCGCGGGGGATGCCGCGCCGGATGGGTGGGACGAATTGAAATCCGCCGCAGCCGAAGTATCGACCAGCCTTTTGAAGCAGTCCCAAGATGTCGGCTACGAAAGATCATACTTGCAATTAGTTTCCAACGTTGACGGGGAAATATATGCGACTTGCTTCAACGGAAAGGTTTTGTACGATAAATTCACAGAGGAAACCGCTTCAAATCAAGCGGCCTCAAATAGTGATAAAATCGTATGGGTTTCAAAAAGCGGGGCAAGATACCATTACGATTCCAGTTGTGGCGGGCATAAATATACGCAGACAACAAAAAGCGCAGCTATTGCAGCAGGCTTAACTGCTTGCCAGAAGTGTGCGAATGGCGGGTAATCAACGGTCCGATTCGGACACACTGCGGTTGATCTGGTTGCTCATGGTGATGCCTCCCAAACATATATTCAAGGCCCAAGCCTCGGGCCTAATTTTACATCAAGAAAAACATCCGAATCGGATCAAAGGGGGAGTTTCCCGTGAATAGTGAAAAACAGCGCACATTTGAATGGTACGAATTCATTCCACACGTTTTAGCCGTCATCATGATCCTGTGCTGTGTGATTGTTTTCGCGGCATCGTTTACAGGGCTGGCCGTTCTCCAATTCAACTGGATTCAGCGGACCTGTCTGGCCGTTGGCGCGGTTGTCCTGGTCATCATGCTACTGCGCTGGGTTGGGCAAGACGTAAGAGACTCTAAGCGCAACTAACATCTGTCACCGTTGCAGAGAAATCGGAAGAATAATAAAAAGTGCCCCCGTCGCCTCTGCAACAAGCGGCGGGGGCACTTTGCGTTTCCGGCAGAGGGGGCGTCTGCCTGTCCGCAAGAAAACCATACCAAAAATGGGTTTGGCAGCGCAATGCCCAAATTCGGCAAACAGGCAGTATACTGCCGAACCAGATTTGAGATTTTATCTGCCCATATTGGGAAATTTGACACAGGAGGGCTATTTTTTGACGATCCAAGACTTATGCAGAGATAAAAAAGCCGCATTGCACATGACGTCTCAAGACATTGCGGATCAATCGGGCGTGCCGCTGTCCACAATCAACAACTTTTTCGCAAATGCGTCAAAAGCGCCGTCCATCAATACCGCAGGGCCGATCTGCGCTGTTTTGGGAATTTCTATGGATGAGTTTTTTGGCATCACCGATAAGCTCACCATGTCAGAGGAGGTTCTCAGCGCTAAAAATGATACACTCCGCGCCCATAAGAAGGAGCTGGAAAAGCATTTGGTTGACAACGGCAAAACCATGAAGATCATGATGGATGGCGTCCGTACCCGGAACCGGATCATCGCCGCCCTGCTGGTGCTCCTGTGTCTGGTTGCCATGTATGCGCTGTATCTGGACTTCCACTGCGTCCAGATCGGCTTCTGGCGAGGGTGACCCATGGCACGATACCCAAAATACTACGTCCGGCCTGACGGCCTCCACGAGACCATCCTCCGGATCAATGGCAAGCGTAAGGCCTTCCGTGGGAAAACCGACAAGGAGGTCTGGGAGAAGGTCAAGGCCTTTGACCGGGAGGCGGACCGCATCGAAACGGAAAAAGCCGCCGTATTTGAGAAAATCGCGGACGCATGGTGGTCGGAGATCGAACCAACCTTGGAGCACAATACCCAAAAAAGCTACCGTCCGGCGCTGGCCAGAGCCAAGAAGGAATTTGCAGGGAGGCCGCCCGGCGAGATCACCGCGAAGGAGATCGACCAGTATATCAAGGACTTCTCCGCCACCCGCGCCCGGAAAACCGTGGTGACCCAGTTGCAGATCATCCGCCAGATCTTCCGAAAGGCCGAAGTGGATGGCGTTATAAGCTACAACCCGGCCAGCGCCGTGAAGCCGCCTCGAAACCTGATGCAAACCCACCGGGACGCGCCCCCTCCGGAGCAGATTGAACTCATAAAAAAAGGCGCAGGCCTCCCCTTCGGCCTGTTCGCTTACCTCGTTTATTACACCGGCTGCCGCCGGGGTGAGGCGCTGGCCCTCACCGGCGCCGACATTGATCGAAAGAAAAATCTTGTGCACATCAAAAAATCCGTGTATCATGTAGGCAACTCGCCCCACATCAAGCAGCCGAAGTCTGACGCCGGATGCCGGGACGTTCCACTGCTCCCGGCGCTGGCCAAGCTGCTCCCCAAAAAGCTGGGGAAAGGCTACCTGTTTGCGGAGCCGGACGGAGGCCTTCTGACAAACGATCATTTCACCGCGCTGTATGATGCGTACCGGGACGCCAGCGGCGTCACCGTCACGCCGCACCAGATCCGCCACGGCTACGCCACCGCCCTGCTGGAAAGCGGCGTGGATCCCAAAACGGCGCAGGTGCTCCTTGGCCACGCCCAGCTGTCCACCACCATGGACATCTACACCCACGTCCGGGACGGCCAACTGAAGGCCGCTGCGGAAAAGATGGAGAAAGGCTTCTGAACACATATTTTCCGGCTGAACACACTTCTGAACACAGAAACCCGCAGGCCATTGAAAACAGCCAGAAAGAATAGGGTTCAAATCCCTCCTTCCGCGCCAAATAAAAAACCGTTGAGATTGCTTGTAATGCTTGCAATTTCAACGGTTTTTCACTGTTTTTAACTATCCGTTAGAACCAGATAGAAACGGTTATGAGTGGATGTGTGAACACAGTTCCGAACACAGTCGGCCCTACTCCTTCGCCTTGATGATACCGTGGTAGTAGGCCGCCAGTTTTTCCTTGGGAGCGGGGCCGTCCTTGTCAAAAAGGAACGCCTGGGCCAGCTCCGCGAAGAACTCCGCCGTGCTGACGCCGTAGTGGATAGCCACGCTGCCGTAATCGGAGTACATCATGTTCATCGTGATCCACCAGCACCACGGGGTGATATGGTCCCACGACAGGCCCATGCTCTCCGCCAAAGCCGTGGTTTGCTCCATGGGCCAGTGCGGGCCGGTGGTGCCGTCCTCGTTGACCATGTGAGCCGCCCACGCCTCCGCGTCGGCCTTGGTCAGCTCCCGTCCCGTGCAGATCGCCCCCTCTGCGCCCTTGAGCATGTTGAGGCATTCCACCATCGCCATGATCCCTTGCGCCGCGTTAGGGGTGGCAGGGTTCCGCATATACTCCCGGATGCTGTATTCCAGCTTGGGAATATACGCCTTGATTTGCTCATGCAGATTCTCCATGGTTGTCCTCCTCTCCGGCCGTCGGGGCCTTCATGGCCTCCTTGACCTTATCAATGGCAGCGTTGCCGATCTGGTTGCCGATGCTGCGGCCGGTAGGTGTGGCAGCCATGACGCCCAGCAGCATCCCAATTAACAGCTGCACCATGCCGCGCCTCCGTCAGATCCGCTGGACCCGCAGGGCCACGTTGTCAACGGTGGCCTCCACGCCGGTCAGCACCAGAGTCAGAGCCGCGCCGGCAGCGCAGCAGGGCTGACGCACCAGCGCCGTGAGATCAAGGTTGACCGTGCCGCTGGCCGCGCCGGTCGCGGTGGCGGTGGCACCGGGAACGGCCACGCCGTCCTTGTAGAGCGTGGCGGTGACGGCTCCGGCCGCCGTGAGGGTAGCGGTGATGGAGGCGTCCACGTCATAGTAGCCGACGCCGGAAAGGTTGACCGCGTTGCCGTTGAGGGCAATGTCGCAGCCGTACCGCCGGATCAAGCCGCCCATAGGGATGACGCCGCCAACAGCTACCGCCGTGGGAGTTTGCATGGCAGTGTACAAAGCAGATTTACAACTCATAATACTCTCCTTTCAAAATTGAAGGGCGGGGCACCAGCCCCGCCCGTTACCCGGCCGAAGGGGCCTGAACTGTTTCCGATGCGGAAAAAGTTGCTCAGATGTTGCCGCTGCCGTTGCAGGTCGCGGGGATGATCTGGCCGCCGCAGGTGGACGCCACGCCGTACAGGTTCGGCTTCGTCAGCATCCGGCCCTCGATGGCATCCAGCCGGCGGTTAAAGCCGCAGCAGCAGTCGGAGATCTTCGCCGCCAGAGCGTCGGTCTGCTCCTTGGTGAAAATGCCATTCTTGAGGTTCTGGTTCTCCATCTTGAGATCAAAGATGGCCTCCTGGAGATGCTGCTCATAGATCCGGCTGGCCTGAGAGGTGATGGCATCCGTGCTGGCGTTGATGGCCATACGGGTGGCATTGCTCTGCTGCTCGATAAGGTACTGGGTCCGGGCGGTGTCGGCGATCTCCTGCTTCTCGACCTGGCAGTTGCTCACGCGGTTGCAGCCGCCCTCCTGCGGGGGATAGGGGTTTCCGCTGCGATTCCAGCCCCAGCCGCCGCCGAAATTCCCGCCGAAAATGGCGAAAATCACGATGATGACAAAAAGGACTGCAATCCAGCTCATACCAGTGCTACGATCTTCCATGTGTTCGTGCTCCTTTCGTGTTTTTATTCCAACCGGCTATTTCAGCCGGGGGAATTTGGTGGAACCGCTCGCTTTCCCCTTCTGCGGGGTCTGTGAGCCGTTCTGTGCGCCGCCAAGGATCTTGTTGGCATCAGAGCGCAAGGCCTCCGGCGTAGTCCCCAGAAGGCCGCACAGGGCCTTTGCCTGCATGGTCTTCCCGTAGCGGGCATACAAGCTGTTTGCGATATTGGGGTCAATGCCCAGCCGCCTGGCGGTGCTTTGGACGCCTTCCAGCGTGTCAGCCGTCCCGCTGATCGCCTGCTCCGCCTTCTGCACTGCGTTTTGCAGGTCGGCGCTGGGGAACATCTTCGACGCGGCCGCTATGATCTGCTTGAGATCCATTCTCCTTCAGCTCCTTTACCTGGGCCGATAGGCCCTTGATGATCTCGGCCATGTCACTCATGGCCGACTGCATCTCACCCATCAGCTCCTCCTGCGTCTTGGGCGGGGTGATAACGCCCAGCTCCACCAGCTTGTCATAGTACTGCTGGGTGGTGCCCTCCAGTTCCGTGTAGGCCGCCGAGGTCTTGCCGATGAGCTGCTGACGGTTGCCGAAATAGTCCACCTGCCAGATGTCCGCGCCGTCGATGGCGCACATCAGGCAGCTGGAGCCCGTATATCCTGCGATTGCAAATTGCTGATCCATAGCGCACCTCCTTTTCCTATCCCAATGATACAAAAAATCCGGACAGCCAAACTGCCCGGAAACTGCCTGTATTCTGCCCTGAAAATATTTTGTTTTTTTTGCTTTTTCCTCTTGACTTTACGCTAATATTAGCGTATAATAAGGATGTAAACAAGAGAGGGGAACACCCCGGGAGGAAATAAAAATGAAGTACAACAAGAGTGAGATCATGAAAGCCGCATGGACCCTTTACAGAACGGCTCAGAAGTGGGTCAACAAGCTTAGCTTCAGCGAGTGCCTCCGCCGCGCATGGGATAACGCCAAGCGCACCCTTGAAGCCACCAAGAAGCTCATGTCCAACGATTGCATGAAGGTTATCAACGGCATCCGCCTCGGTCTTCGCCGCACCGTCGTAGCCGACTATGCGATGGGCTGGATCGTGACTGGCAAAACTTACGCCGCCCGCAAGGAACTCAAGGCCGCAGGCTTCCGCTGGGACCCCGAATCTTCCAACTGGTTTACCACCGACCGTAAAGTTGCTGAATATTTTTGCTAATGAGAGAGGAGATCAAGCATGACAACCTATTACGTTACCGCAGATCTTGACCGTGCGCCGACGGAGCAAGAGGCAAGGGAGATCGGCGTACCGCACGCAAAAGTTTTCCTTGGCCGTGTCAAGGCAATTATCTGCGCCGACAGTATCAAGGACGCCTGCGAGCGAGGGAGTGAGTGCATTTCCGGCTGTATCAAAGAGGGCAGGACAATCAGCAATGTCGGCTGCATGCAGGTTGCCGCCGCAAAGGAAATGGGCGACGACGAGATTTACAAGGGATACCCCACAACGACGTGGCTGCTGTATTACCGGCTTAAAGCCGGCTTGACGCAGGCAGAGCTGGCGGAGGCGTCCGGCGTCAATATTCGCCAGATCCAGCGGGTGGAGCTGGGCGAGGCGGAGGCGGGCAACCTAACCGCCAAAAACCTGCTTGCCATCGCCGACGCGCTTGGCGTGGACGTCCGGAGGCTGGTGTGAGATGCGGCTGAAAAAATGCCCAAAATGCGGGAAACTGTTTAACACGCCCAAAAACGAGCAGGTCTTATGCGATGATTGCGTTGCCGCTGGCAGAGCAACCACGATCCGGCCCCGAACGTGCCGCGAATGTGGTGCGACCTTTGACGGCGGGCCTCGTGCTTGGTACTGCCCAAGCTGCCGGGCAGTGCGCCAAAAAGAGGCAGCTGCGCGATATAGAAAAAACGGGGTAGACAGGCCATTGGGCAGCATCGACCACTGCACCGTCTGCGGCAAGGAGTATGTGGTCAAATCCGGTCGGCAGCGATATTGCCCGGAATGTGCGGACAATGCGGTGCGGCAGCAGGATCGTATGGCGTCGAGGCGATGGAACGTCGAGAACAATTTTTATGAGGAGCGATCTCAGCGCTCACGGAGCGGCCAGAAAGTCTGCGTAATCTGTGGAAATCCTGTGCCGCCAGGTACACCGCGAATCACATGCTCCGACGAATGCGACAGGCTCCGGCTAAAATGGAATCGTAGCAATACAGACCTAAAACGCGGGAAACAGGCATCATCGCCAACTGCAGAAAGATTGGATAAAGATAACCAATCTGCTCCGATCAAACTGACGCCGGAGATCATCAAGGATCTGGAGGATGACTTGCTATCGGTCATTAAGCGATGCCCAGAGTGCGGGAAACCGTTTGTCAAAAAGAGCGGGGCTGCAAAGTTATGCCGTGACTGCGCCAAAAAGCGGCAGTTGGAGCAGATCAAGAAAGCAGCTGAGCAGCGGGAAGATCCGGAAGCAAGACGGGCATATCAGGCCGCGTATTACGTCAAAAACAAAGAACGCATCATGGCGCAGCGCAAGGAAAAGCGGGAACAAAAATAAGAAAGCCGTGTCCGAATCGGACACGGCTTTTTGTTTACCCCTGCATATCATCCGCGATCTTGGCGTAGGCGCGCCGCCGGATCTTGGCCAACCCGTCCACGCTGACGTGGAGCAGCGCCGCCGCCTGTAGGCAGCTCTGGCCGTGGACGTCCACCGCCAGCACCGCCGTCTCCTCGTCAGGCGGCAGGCCTACCAGCCGGACGGCCTCCTCCGCTCTGGCGGGGGCCATTGATGACAACAGCGCCCGGATCGCCTTGTGTTGAAAATCCATGGTATGTCCAGACTTGCAGAGCGCGGCCATGCCGCGTGGATGTTGCCATCTTCTGGCCCTCCTTTCAGATGTTTAGCCCGTCCAATCGGAGCGTTTTTCCCGGACGTCGATGTGGGTAAAGCCCTTCTTGGCGTAGATGCCCACGCCGCCCCAGTCAGGCATGAGCTGCCGGGCATACGCCGCCACCGTTGCCGGTGCCTGCCCCCTGACGGTGATATCCGCCGCCATGCCATAGCAGTGCTGGCTGTGGGCCACGCCGCCGACCTCGGTATTGTACTGCGGCGTGCGATAGCCGCTATTGATCGTCACCGCCGCCCCAAAGTGGGCGCGGATGGTCTCCAGGACCATCACCAGCCTGGGAGCCACCAGGACGGCGTCAGATCCGTCTCCACACGCAAACTCCCGCACCTTGAAATGGGCGGACAGCTGCTTGCCCCCGGAGGCGGCTTTGCTGTAAGCGTGGATCTCAACCATGGTTATCCCCCCAGATCTGATACAGCGCCCGGACCATGTCGGCTCGGGTCACAGTCTCCCCGGCGTTGGCGTCCGTCAGCAGGCGGTGAGACTTGCCCCATACGAGGGCTTGATCTTCCGGCTTGACCGCCGACCGCTCCCAGAACAGCAGCAGCGTGGGTACCTTCCGGCTGCTGATCACCTTCCCGCCGGGGAAAATGCCCTGCGTGGAGCCGCCGCCGTCCAGCATGAGGGCGTCCACCACGCCCAGCCCCAGCAGCTTG
>ERZ1035037.296-NODE-296-length-16793-cov-33.374059_pt1 | contig 16793 bp, 31 predicted proteins | sample MGYA00520618_ERZ1035037 | MGnify/ENA primary metagenome ERZ1035037 (study PRJEB33766, sample SAMN09781741) | gut metagenome | biome: gut microbiome | host: Homo sapiens | place: Madagascar | study: EMG produced TPA metagenomics assembly of the PRJNA485056 data...
GATGCTGTTGTTCCCGCTGGCGGACTGGATGCTCCAGCCCCCGCTGGCGGCCTGGCGGCTCGCGTGCCCGCTGGCGGACTGGATGCTCCAGCCCCCGCTGGCGGCCTGGATGCTGTTGTTCCCTCTGGCGGACTGGATGCTCCAGCCCCCGCTGGCTGCCTGGCGGCTGCCGTCCCCGCTGGCAGACTGGCGGCTGCCGTCCCCGCTGGCGGCATCCGCATTTTCCGCGTCCCTGCAGGCTGCAAACGTAAGGTCAACGCTGGCTTTAACCATCTCAGCGATCCCGATCCGCGCGCCGATTCTGATCTTTTTGCCCACGACTTTTGTATCTCCTTCGCGCTCGTCGCTTACGCCATCAATCTCCACCTCGTGATAGACGCTGGTGCATGGGTCATAGTACCGCAGGCAATCCACGGGGTCCTGGCAGGCGTGGAAGCCGCTTTCGCACAGCGACAAAGGCCCGTCGTGCACATACGTCTCGCCCTCCGCGAATTGGTAGCCCCTGCACCGCATGTTTTTGTCAAACCCTTTGTAAGCCTTCATGTCTCTTCCTCCCCCTCCATTTCCGCCATTTTTCGCGCCTCCTCGAAGAGATTGTCGGAAAAAGCAAGCATCTCCTCCTCCGTATACTCGCGCTGTGCGTAGCATTGGGCGCTCACCTTTTTGCCGCAGTTCTGCTTCCCGCCCGTGCCCCGCTCGTCCATGCCCCCCTTGCGGGCCCAGCTTTTTAAAATGCCCTCCACGTAGCCCCAGTTCATGTCCTTCCCGCCCGCCGCCCGGGCCATGGCCGCGAAAAGCCATTCCGCGCTGTATTTTTCCGCCATTCCCAGGCCCATCTCAATGTGCCCCTGGCTGGTGGGCAGGCCCCATTTCTGCGCTTCCCGCAAAATTTCCCGCTTTTTCGCCGCCTTTTCCTCCTCCGCCGGGGGCAGCACGCCCGGGGCCCAGTGCGTCGCCCCGGGGAACAGCCCCGCCTTGTCCCATCGCGTCATGCCCGCGCCCAGGCTCCCGCACCAGATCAGCACGCCGCCCCGCCCGTCCGCGTCCGCCTTCTCCGGCAGCCGCTCCTTGATGGGAATCCATTTAATCTCCGTCCGCATAGGTGTCCATCACGCTCCTGTATACTTCGCAGTTTTGGTATTTCCCGCAGCAAAACGCCCGGTACTGCATGCCCTTCCCCTGCCCGTTTGCAAATATCAGCTTCAGCTTGCTCTCCGGCACGGGCGATTCGCATACGATCTCCCGCGCCCCGTGCGCCATAAAAAAAGGGCATACGGCCTCTGAATCGTTCCATTTCGTCCTCGTCCGCATCCCCTCCCCCTTTTTCGCTTTTTTCGCCTCTTGCCGGTGCGGGGATTTGCACCCCGCAGGGGGGCGGATTGGCACATCCTGTCCATGATTATTTTCTCATGGCCCCCCGGCGCTTGCCCCCGGCATGCGCGGGCGCGTTATCCGCCCGCCTGAATCCGTCCCCGCCGCCGCTTCCGCCGCGCCCGCGCCTGCGCCTCCCGCGCTCTCCGCGCCCGCTCCGCCATGCGAATGGCCGCTTTCCCCTGCCGCATGGCCCGCAGCGCCTCCAGCGCCGCCTGCATGCCCAGCTTCAGCGCCGTCATTGCCGCCGCACCCGGTTCTTCTGCCGCAGCTTCTCCAGATAGCATTCTTCCTTCCGCGCGCTGTGATAGGTTCCCGCCCGCCGGGCCTCCATTTCCGCCTGCTTCTTCCGTTTCCTCTCCTCGTGCTCCGCCCACTTTGGGCATTCCGCCCGGCAGCCCACGTGCCGCTCCGGCGCGACGCAATCCTTGCAGCATCCATCGTTCAGCATGTTTCCCGCTCCCTCTGCATGGCCTTTTTCTTTTCTTCTGTGATGATAAAGATCAGCCGTCCCCGCTTTACCACCGCCAGCGGCAGCTTATTCCGCCGAATGTACTTCCGCGCCGCCGTGTGTATCGCCATGGCGCCCTCCGCGTCCATCGCCAGAAACACCGCGTTCCGCGCCTCCCCCCGAAGCACCTTCATCGCAGGCTCCCGCACGTTCCAGCCCGGGCCCTTCTTCCCCTCCTTCAGCTTCTTCGCCCGGTCGTCCTCCGGAATTTTTTTGTTGTACATCAGCTTGTACGCCTGCACGCTCCCGCTCTCCCCTTTCCCAGGCCGCCTCCTCCGCCGCCCCCCGGGCCAGCAGCCCCTCCAATTGCTTTAATTTGTGCCACAGCCATTTTTTCGCGTATTCGTCCGCCCCCGGCGTTTGGAAAATCCGCGTCATTTCCTCCAGCGCCCTGCGCACATAGCCGTTCAGCCGCTCCCGGTTCTCCGCCCGCTCCTCCGGCGCGGCCCCCTGCCGCCAGCCCGCCAGGCTGCGCTCCAGTTGCTTCGCCGCCGCGTCCAGCAGCCGCTCCGCCCGGCGATATCGCTTTTTCAGCTTGTCCCCCATGCTCCCGTTCCTCCCTTTTTTATAAATACCGCGCCTTGATATAGCGCCATTCCCGGGCCGCCCGCCGCTTTTTTTCAATCGCCCGCGCGCCCTCGATCGCCGCGCAGGGCAGCAGCGCCAGCGCCCCGAACAGAATAAAGCTCAGCATGCTTCGCCCCTCCCCCGCATCCGCCCCATGGCCCGCCGCAGATAGCCCCACGCCCGGTGGGATAGCCGGGCGAATTCCCGGGTTTCCACCGTGGCGCCCTCCCGGCTTTGCCCATGAATGGATACGTAATATTTTCCCGCCATCCGGTAAATAATCAGCGTCACCGCTCCCGCGCCTCCTCCCGCATTGCCTTCAGCGGCGGGGCCGGGGCCTTCCCGTCCCATTCCCCCCGCGCAAGCATGCGCATGTAATCCCTGTCCACAATCTCCTGGGCCACCTGCCGGGCCCGTTCCATCCGCCGGGCGTGCTCCTCCGGGCTGATCCCCAGGTAAGCGTCGTTGCGAATCAGCACCCGCGCCCCCCGGATCCGCATCTCCATCACCACGCCCTTGTCCTGCCGCTCCATGTTCCGGCTGATAATCTCCGGCATGCTCCTCGCCCCCTTCGCCCACCACGGTATGCGCCCCGCGCCCGCCCTTATTCCTCCTTTTCAAGCTCCGCCAGCCGCTCCTTCATCCTTTCCATTTTCGCTTTCTGCCTGCCCGCCCACACCACATCCAGGGCTATAAGTATCGCCGCAACCGCCGTGAGCCACATCGTTTCCATTTTCCCTCGCCTCCTGTTCCGCCAGCCACTCCCAAAGGATTGTCAGCAATAGTCCGTTCAGCGTTCCGCCACGCCGCCCAACCTGTGCCATAAGACGGTTTCTCATTTCTTCCGGGTAACGCAAAGTGAATGTTTTTATCATGCTCGCCTCCTAAGTGAATTCACTGGATTCTCCTTAAATATAGCACGTGGATTCACCGAAGTCAATATGAATCTTGAAATTCTTTTCCAAATTTCGTATCATGAATTCATAATGACTGAAAGGAGTTTTGCATCATGGCTACCGATAAACGCCAGTTCACCCTCCGCGTCCAGGATAAAACCTATGAAAAAATGCGCTTTCTGGCCTACGCCGAGCGCCGCTCCATCGCCATGGAGATCGAGCACGCTATGGCGGAATACATTGCCCGCTATGAAGCGAAGCACGGCGAAATCAAGATTCCCGATGAAGCCCTCGAAGAATTAAATTCGTAAGCAATTGATTCGTACTGATGCCCATTTCCTGCGCCTGTTGCCGAAGCTGTTCCAGCAGTTCCAGCGGCAGGCGCAGCGTTATTTGCGCCTTTTCCATGGCTCCCGCTCCTTTCTCCCGTCGCGCCCCGATCAGGGGCTTTTATTTTGCCTCCTGGGCCTGCCGCGCGGCAATCACGCCCTCGCAGTATCCCCGCAGGTAGTCCCTGCTTCCCAGCGGCAGCGCCTCCAGCGCCCGCAGCAGCTTTTCCACCGCCGCCGCCTCCGCCGCCGTCAGCTCATCCCTCATGCCGCTTCGCCTCCTGTTCCTCCAGCCACTCACAGAGGATTCGCTTCACCAGGCCGTTAAACGTCCACGCGCCCTCTTTCGCAATAGCCTGCAATTCGTCGTGCAGCTTCTTCGGAATCCTTAGTGTGCATCGTTTTATTTGCGTCACCTTTTCGTCACCTCGCATTTATTATAAAGTGACGAAATGGTGATGTCAATACTATGGCATAAATTTTCTTTCGGCGGTATAATGGCGTCATAACGACGAAAGGGGAAAAATCCTATGCCATCCGAAATGCCCCGTTACACCTTGCGCATTGATCCCATCCTCCTGGCGAAGGTGGCGCATATCGCCCAAGAAAACGATCGCTCCACCAACAAGGAGATCGAGCGCGCCCTGCGCAAGCTGGTAGCCGCTTACGAGGCGGAAAACGGCGCAATCAAGATCGATATTCCCTCAGCCACCGCCGAAGAAGGGTAATAATCACGTAATTTCGTGATTTTCCCCGCCTCTCCGCCTCCTCGCGCAGCGCGTCCATCAGCGCCTCGGGGAGGCGGATTGTCGTTTGAATGCTGTCCACGGCTCCCCCTCCTCTTTTTACGCCTTTTCGCCTTTCTCCAGCTGCTCCGCCTCCACCATGCTTTTCAGCTGCCCCAGCAGAATGTATTTCTCCTTGCTCTCCGGCAGCGCGCTGAATTCCTTAATGATCTGCTCCACTTCTTTGCTCATTGTTTTTTCTCCCTTCCGTGTTATAATCTCTTCGAGGTGATTTTCCCATGAATCCACCAGGCGCGGGAATCATCCGCCCTTCAGTCCCTTCAGGAGGCTGATAATCGCGCCCGCCAGAAAGAAAATCAGCGCGTCGCGCTTCAGCGTCAGCAGGAAGCTTCCCGCAGGGAGGCCCTTCGCTCCTGGCTTCAGCGCCTTTTTGATCTTTTCCACTAACCCCCCGCCTCCTTTCGATTTGTTTTAATGCGTTGCAGTATTATTTTACTTGACCTCAGTATTTTTGTCAATACTTTTTCTAAAATTTTATTGCGTCTCCGTATTTTTTGAGTTATAATACAAACGCGCCGTAGAAAACACCTTTAAGGAGGACAGCAATGAAAGATCGAATTAGAGAGATCAGAAAGCGACTCGGTCTCAATCAAACCGAATTCGGGCAAAAAGTCGGTTTATCTCAAGGAGCGATCACCGGCTATGAAAAGGGAATTCACGCGCCGTCCGACGCAATCCTGAAGCTGATCTGCACCACCTACAATGTGGATTACAACTGGCTGAAATACGGGGACGGCCTCGGGCCCTTTATCCAGTCCGAAAGCCTTGAGGATGAACTGGATCGGCTGATGTTCAATCAAAGCAGGATTGCGAAAATCATCGTGGCCGCAGCCTGCCGCGTGCTGGATGATCACGCCTGGGAAAAATTCCGGGAAATGATTCGCGTCGCAGCCCGGCAGCTGAAGGAAGAGGACGAAAAAAAAGAAGGGGGCGAATAATCGCCCCCCTCTCTTTTTTTATGCCCGCCTTGCCAGGCTCATTGTCAGCAGATTGTATATCCTGTGCAGCAGGGCCGTGTTCCCCTCCTCCTCCAGCATTCTTTTAATCCACCGCCGAAATTCCTCCGCCGTCGCTTCCCGCTTCATGTCTTGCTCCTCCTTTTCCTGTTTGTATATTTCAATCCCAATTTAGCGATTTACTTTCATGCCATACTCTGGTATGATAAGTGAAAGTTATTCGAAAGGTGGTTTTCATATGGTTTATCCCCTTTGGTTTTCCATGCTCTTTCTTTCGCTGGATTTCATCCCGCCCTGCATTGCCTTGGAGTGGCCCTTCTGGGTAGGCCCGGCCCTCTTCCTTGCGGCGCTCATCCTTACCTTCTTTTCCAGCACGCTCATTGGCTATATCCGCTTGCTTTGGTGGATCGCCTGGGGCTTCGCGCTTTACCGGGTGTTCACCGTCGCCTTCCCCTCCTGGGTTGTCGTTTTCGTCGTCTGCTGCGCAATTCTCAAGCTCGTTATGCCCCTGATTAACCGCTGGTATCTCCGCCGCTGTTTTCGTGATTCCTGATTCTCATTCCTCCAGCGCAGCTTGCTTCCGATCGTCATAAATTTCCTTCTTCGTCCTGGGGGTTCTGGGCGGTCGCCTGCGCGGGTGATTCCTTCGCGGCATTTCCGGGGCCTCCTTTTTCTTTTTTTGTCTCTTCCATCCTTGCACAAATCCCGGCGCAAGACAACCCACAGAAAAGCAAAAACGGCGATATTTTCGCAATAATCCATGCAAATTTGCAAAGGGGCGATTTTTATGCTGACCTCCGCCGATGTTTCCATCTATTTGCAGTATCTCCAGCGCCGCAGCGGCCTCTCCCAGCAGCAATGGGCCGAGGCCTCCGGCGTTCCCGCCTACACCGTTTCGCGCCTTCTCTCCGGCTCCATTTATTCCCCGCCCCTTCCCGCCGTGGCCGCGCTGGTCCTGGCCGCCAACGGCTCTCTGGACGAAATGGCCGGTATCGATTTCACCCATCCCGCCTCCCCGCCCAACGCGCAGGATACCATCGATCGGCAGGATACCTCCATCGTTTATTTAAAGGATCAAATTACCTTTCTGCAAACGGCCTCCGCCGAAAAGGACGCGCGCCTGGAAAAGCTCCGCCGTTGCCTTTCCATCCGCAATTTTTTAATCGGTCTGCTTGTTTTGCTTCTGGGCGCGCTCGCCGCCATTGATTTGTTGGATTCCAGCTATGGCTTTTTGTATCGCGTGGTCGATATCGCCCCCCGCGAAGGCGCTCTTTTTCTGCGAAAGGGGTAATCCGCATGGCTTATTGTATGTATCTCCGCAAATCCCGCCAGGATCTGGAGGCGGAGGCCCACGGCGAGGGCGAAACGCTCCTGCGCCATGAGAAAATGCTGCTGGAGATGTGCGCCCGTATGCAGCTCGATCTCGCGCCGGAGGGCGTTTTCCGCGAAATCGTCTCCGGCGATACCATCGCCGCCCGCCCCGAAATCCAGCGCATGCTCCAAAATATTCAGGATGGCAAATACGAGGGCTGCGTCTGCACCGAGATTTCCCGCCTCGCCCGGGGCGATTCCATCGATCAGGGCATCGTCATGCAAACCTTTAAATACGCCCGGGCAAAAATCATCGTGTATCCCGGCCAGGTCTACAACCCCGAAAATGATTTTGACGAGACCGCCCTGGAAATGTCCCTGTTTTTGTCCCGCCAGGAATATAAGGTCATGCGCCGCCGCATGCAGGCGGGCCGCGCCGCCTCCGTCCGCGAGGGCCATTATGTGGGCGGCAAGCGCCCCTTTGGCTACCAGGTGGTTAAAATCAAGGGGAATAAGGGCTACACCCTCCAGCAAATCCCCGACGAGGCGCGCATCGTCCGCCAGGCCTTTGATTGGTATCTTTCCGGCCAGGCGGGCGCGTCCGAAATCGCCAACCGATTAAACGCCCTGGGCAGCCGCACCTATAACGGCAATATCTGGGATTCCGGCTCCGTCCGCCATATGCTCTTTAGCCCCGTCTACGCCGGGTTTGTGCAGTGGTATCAGCGCGAACAGCGCCCCGCCATCATCGACGGGCGCAAAATAAAAACGCGCCCCGTATCGGAGCGCTATATCCGCGCCAAGGGCCTCCACGAGCCCATCGTCACCGAGGCCGAATTCTCCCGCGTGGCCGAAATCGCCGATCAGAATCTCACCCGCCCCCGGGGCACAAGCAATGCCATTCAATCCCCGCTCGCCGGGCTCATCAAGTGCGCCCTCTGCGGCAAGGCCATGATCCGGCGGCCCCACTCGCGCCGCGTCACCTTTTGCGCCTGCCGCACGCCCGGCTGCCCCTGCTCCAGCGCGCCTTATTCCGCCGTCGTTGATTTGGTGCTGGACGCGCTTCGCGGCTGGGTGCTGGCCTTCGGCGATTCCCCCGCCCCGGCTCCCGCCGCGCCCGCTCCCGCGTCCGATGCAGCCGCCATCGCCCAAAGCACCCTTGATTCCGCCCGCCGCCAGCTTGCCGTCGCCCAGTCCATGCTGGAAAGAGAGGTTTACTCCATCGACGAGTATCTCTCCCGCAAGCACGTTATCATGCAAAAGATTTCCTCCGCCGAGGCCGAATTGCAGCGCCTTCGCGCCTCCGCGTCCCCGCTTACCACCGAGGATGCTATCCGCGCCATCCTTCCCCGCGTCCGCGCCGTCCTGGACGCTTGGCCCCACGCCTCCACGCCCCAGGAGCAAAACGCCCTCCTCCGCTCCGTCCTCTTTCGTATCGACTACGCCAAAACCCACGCCTGTAAGCGCAACGAATCCGCCACCGAACATATCACTTTATCCTTGTATCCTTTGGTGACACCTCCGAGTAAACAATGAATTGTTTACCCCATAGTGTCACTAAACCCCCAGCCTCATTTTCTTCGAATCATACTACATTCATTGTAAAAAAACAAGGCGCATTTTCTGCGCCCTGTTTTTTTATATCCGATACATATCCAGCAGCCGCCGCACGTTGGCCGCGTCCTCGATCTGGCGCTCGTGCTCGTACTCCCAAATTGCTTTCATGGATGCGGGTGCCTCTGCCCCCTCCCGCTTTTTTTCCTCGATCATGGCCAATGCCTGCTTGTGCAGCGCGTCCGCGTGGCCCATATCGTCCTTGGCGATCTGGACGTATACCGACGCTAATTCCGGGTATTCGTGCTTGTGCTTTACGGCCTCCTTGGCGTAGCCCTCAGCGCATTCAAGCTCCGCTGCAATGTCCCGGATGATTTCTTTTAGCTCTTTCATTTTTATTCCTTCCTTTCCTGTCCGTTAATGGCCTGGTACAAGTCGCGCAAATCCTGCTCGTCAAAGGCAAATGTGCCCATAAATGGGATATCAATAGATAGCTTCCCTTGCGCTTTTAGCTGCGCATGCGCCGCCTCGAAAAGCGTTCCCAGGTCAATCTCCCCGTTATCCCGGATCACGCCCAGCGCGCGAAGCATGGGGGTTTTCGCCGCCTGTTCTAGCAGCGCATCCATTTTTGCGGCACCCAGGCCGTACACTGTCCCCAGTAAAAATTGGCGCAGGTTATCCAGTTTCGGCATCATTTTTTGTTGCAAATAATCGCCGATTCCCGCCTTGATCTGATCCGCCGTTACCATGCATTCAATCCCCCTTCTTAAGCGGGCCCCTTATGGGGCCCGCCGTTTACCGCGTTTAGCCGTTTTTGCAGCAGCCGCCGCAGTTGGGGATGGGGTTGTAGGTGCTCTGCGCCGTGGTGTTGGTTCCGGTGGTAACGTCGGCGACCATTTTGGGGTAAAAGGTGGCGTTGGTGTACGTCACGATAGCGTTGTCCGCGCAGCAGCGACGCTCGGCCTCCATCTTGATATCCCCCTTGAGCTCCGCCTTTACCGCCGCCAGATCGGCCTGGGCCAGGGTAAAGGAATCCTGCGTCCGCTGGTTCTGCACCTTCTGGGCCGCGTTTTCCGCTTCCACTTCGCGCAGACGCCCGTCTACATACTTATACAGTTCCAGCATTTTTTGGTCGGTGTAGGCGTTCGAGTCGCGCAGCTTTACCTCGCTCTCCAACTCCGCAATTCGCGCGGCCTGGGCCGCCTCATAGCGGCTCACAGGCTGATTTTCGGCGCATTCAACGATTGTGGTAGTCGCTGCCTGCTCTTTACCCTTCATCGCGGCGGAAAGCAGCGGGCCTCCGGCCACAGCCAGCCCGCCCAGCGCCGTGCCGATGATACCAAGCGCCGTAGTTCCCCTTTTGGCTACATAATCCATGCTTCTTTTCCCTCTTTCTTTTTTTTGATCTGTAGCGCGCTCTACGGCTTAAATTTTGGCATAAAAAAAGACCCCGGAGGGGTCAAATAGGGGCCAAATACAGGCCAAATAGGGGTCAAATAGGGGTCAATCTGTTATTTTTTTCATCTCCCTTTCTTTTTTCCGTTTCCTGCACTTCTCAATTTCCATTGCATTTTTTGTTCTGTTTTCCGACCGGTATTCGCATTTTGTATATGGCATGTATGCGTCGTAAACCTTTTTACTTATTTTAAGCTCTTCGCAAATCTCTTCTTTTGTTTTCCCCTGGTTGGATAGCCGCTGGACAGCCGCAGAAGTTTCATTCGGGCAAATACCGTTTGATACAAGGATTTTTGTTACCTTCTGCCAGCCAATGCCAATTTTATTTCCAATAGTCCTTATGCTCCTTCCCTTTTTGTATTGATATAAAATTTTATCTTGCAGGCTTCTTTTCTTTTTTGTGCGTTTTTCACTTTTTATCCACTTTCCCTTCAGCGCGTTCGCCGCATCAAATTTTTCCCAAAGTTCCGGCGGCGGCGATCCATAGATTTTTATCATTTGTTCTATAAGTTTCTTGCTCGGAATAGATGCTCCTCTCTCTATGCTAGCTAAACAACTTTTTGATAGCCCCAAAGCGTCGTTGGCTCTTTTTAGCCCTCCATGCACGCTATATTCCGCTGTTTCTTCGCGCCATTTTTTAACCAAAATGCCAATTTCCGCATATCTAAGCGCTTTTTTCGGCTTGTCATCTATTCCATAGTCTGCCAGGGACACGCCGCACGCTTTTGCCACACGTCTCATCAAATATAAACTTACGGATGCGTTCGCGTCCTTTTCCGCAACGGATACAGACGAGAAACTCGTTGTATTTCCGATCCTACGCGCAATTTCGCTGTAGCTTAGCCCCGCGTCCGTTCGCATTTTCCGGAGGATTTCCCCTCTTTCCGTTGGTTTTCCGTTTTTGTGTTTGCTTACCTGGCACCCTTCCGGCAAAAAGCCGAGAATTTCTTCGATCTTTGCCGAAAATTTATACCCCGGCGCTTTCTTCCCGTTCATCCAGCCATAAACCACATTGCTGTATGTCCCGAGTTTTTTCGCAAATTCTTTCGGAGTAATCCCCGCTTCCCGCAGCGCTTTTTTTATGGGCGGTTCTCCATCTTGCTCCTGCTCTTGCGTTTGCTCTCGCACTCGCCGCACTATTGGGCAAAATCCGAGAATTTCTTCAATTTTTCTCGCAGATTTATAAGATGGCGCTTTCTTCTCATTCAGCCAATTATAAACAGAATCGTCGGTTACTCCGAGTTTTTTCGCGAATTCTCGCGGAGTAATCCCCGCTTCCCGCAGCGCTTTTTTCATGGGCGTTTCGTCCTCTTGCGCTTGCTGCACTATTGGACAAAATCCAAGTACCTCCGTTATTTTTATTATGTTTTTTGCATTTGGAGTTACTTCTCCGCTGCACCATCCCATAACGCTTCCGTATTTAACGCCGATCTTTTCCGCAAATTCTGTTTTTGTAAATCCTGCGTCCTGCAGCGCTTTTTCCAGTTCAGTTCGTGGATTGCTTCTTTTCATTTCCGCATGCCCTCCCAGATCGATTATTGCATTACACAAAAAAGCCCTTTGATGGGCTTTTCTGTTTTCCGGGCATTTTCTTTTCAATCCACAGCGGGTTTCCCCGCTGACAACAGCAGGTTGCCCCGCCGACGTATTTATCTTATCATTCCGCAGCCGGTTTGTCAATCCCTATTTTAAAAAAATCTTTGCATCAAAAAAAGCCCCCATTCGGGGGCTACAGGTTATTGAGTTTTCGCGCCACGCTGGCCCGGTGGCGCTTGACGGTTCTTTCACCCATGCCCAGCGCCATGCTGATTGCAACCACGCTCTTCCCGCGCCGGGAGAGGGCAAGCACGTCGCGCTCGTCGTCGGTCAGCACAAATTCCGCGTCCGCCGCATCGATGCGGCTCTTGGGGATGCCGTTAAACCGCATGCAGCGTCACCGCCTTACTCTTCGGGCGGATCTTCCGTCGCGGAATATAGGGTCACGCGGGGAGAGTTTAATTCAATCCCTTCCTTGGTCACTTTCACGGAGGATGTGTTTTCCGGTGCATCCTCTTCCGTTTTTCCGGCGTTGGCCGCGTCCGCCAGGCCCTCGCCGATGATATAGGCCACCACGGCGGCCCCCGCCATAATCAGCGCCGTGATCTGCGTAGCGGTTTCCTCCGCGCCGCCGAAGGCCGTAATCATCATGGCCACAAAGCCAGCAATGGCCGTCCAAAACTTCCTCGAGGTGAGTTTTCGTTTCCAATCGATCTTCATATTCATTCCCCTTTCTTTTGCCGGTTTCTTCCCGCCGCCGTCTCGATTAGCCAGGCGTTAATGGCTTCGCTTGCCGCCTTCATTTGGTCTGCGTTTCCGTTGTGCAATGCGTGATCCAGCAGCGCCCGCACGCCCGCGCACAGGTGCGTCTGCCCGGCGCAAAGGCCGTCGATGGCCCGGTCGTGCTCGTCCAGTCTGGCCATGTCGTTTCGCAGCTTTTCCTTGTTTTTGGCGATTGCCGCTCCCTGCTCCGCGTCCCGCTTTTCCTGGGGCGCGCGCCAGGAGCGCACCGCGTCCACCGTCTTTGTGATCGTCACCAGCAGCCCGCAAAAGGCGATCACCACGCCCACCGCCGCCGCTACCCCCTCGAAAGTAATCCCTTCCATTCGTTTTTTATCCTTCCGTTTTTATATTGCGCTGTCCATCGCCGCCGCCAGCTTGTCCAGGCTCTCCTGGGCCGTCTGCAATGCCGCCCGGGCGTTGTTGATCTCCCGCTCCATGGCGTTCAGGCACGCCCGCGTTTCCGCACGCTGCCGCTTCACCGCCTCCGCCGTGTCCAGCGCCGCCCAGGCCGCCGCGTCCATTACCCCCGTTTCGTCCAGCCCGGCCCCCGCCTGCAGCGCCCGCACGGCGGCCTCCGTCTCCGCGCCAAAGCTCCCGTCCGCGCCGTATTGGTACAGGTTCAGGCCGATACTCAGCAGCCGCGTTTGCAGCGCCCGCACGGCCTCGCCCTTATCGCCCCGGCGCAGTGCCGCGCTTTGGCCCGCATTGGCTCCGTTTTCCGCGTTTTCGTCTGGCAAGGTATTTCCCTCCTTTCCCTGGTTCTCGCCCTCCTGGCCCTCGTTCCGGCCTTCCTGGGCGGCGTACAGGCCCGCCGGAACGCCCCAATGGGTAAACCTGGCCTCGCCCAGCTTCTGCCGGATCACCCCCCAGGCGTGCCCCTTTGCGTGCACCACCGTGCCGTCCCCCAGATACAGCCCCACATGGCCCATTTTCCCGGGCGCGTCCTGGCGGAATACCAGGCAGAGCTTTTCTCCGGGCAGGCTGTCAATTTCGCCCTTTTCCGCCCAGGCCGTGCGCGTCCATTGGCTGGTGGCCCCGGATACCAGCTTAATTCTCACCGCGTCCATGCACCAGCGGGTAAGCTGGGCGCAGTCGTAGGCCCGCTTGCCCGTGCCCGCCGTGTCGTCATACCAGCGGCAGCCCCTGCAGCTGGTTGCGCTGCCTTGCATGCGCTGGCAGTTCTCCCGTATTTTCGCCGCGCTGCCCGTGTATTGCGCCGCCCGGGCCTTGCGATAGGCCACCGTGCAAAATTGCCCCGTTCCGCCCATAATGTAAGGGCACCCCACCCGGGAAAGCGCCCATTCCCGGGCCTTTTCCGCCTTGTCCACGTTTATCCCCCCTTCTGCGCCAGCAGCGCCGCTACTTGGGCCTCCAGCGCTGACAACCTTTCAGCCGCGCTCTGCTCAAGCGCAACGGCGCTGTCCGCAATCCCCATCCGCTCCCGCGCCGCTGCCTGCTGCGCCGCCGTCCAGGCCGGGCCTTTACCGTCGCACATGGCGGCTGTGACGGCGTAGTCGATGTTAGTCGGTGCAATGGCTGTGGAGGATACCCGATTATCGATGTGCGTTTGCGTTGCCTTAAAAAGTCCAATCCGGCCAGCGCTGTCAATTTTTGTGCCATCCCAGCTATAAGGTCGTACAACCCCCGCCGCTGCTTCGCTTGCGGATGGGATAACCGCCACCCCATTTGCCAGCACGCTTTTTCCAGCTAATTGCACGTCCTTGACGGGCGCGTATCCCAGCGCGGATTGGATATTTTCTGCCGTGACGTTCGCGTCGCTGCCGTCCTTGCCCGGGTCGCCCTTATCGCCCTTGAATTCCCCGGCCTCCAGCCTTGCCTTTACATCATCGGCCACGGCCTGGGCGGCAGAAGCGGCCGCGCTGGCCTCCTTTGCCCGCGCCTCCAGGTTGTTGATGGTATCCGCCACCGGGTTCCCCGGCGCGTCCCCCTGACCGGACAGGCCGCGCTCGATGCGCCCTACGTATACGGCGGATTTGCGGATCGCGTCCGCCTCCACCGCACGCAGCTCGATCATCAGGCTCCCCGGCGCGGCCACGTCGGCGGCGGAAAGCGTCAGCATCCGCTTTTTGCCCTCCGCCGTCAGTTCCTTGGCGTAGGCCTCCGCGTCGCAGGCCCGGCGCAGGGCGCAGACGATCCCCGCGCCGGGAAATTCACCCAGCACGGCCTCGCAGTCGAATACAATGCTCCGGGATGCGTTTTCTCCCGTGCGCCCCACCAGGCCCAGGTTTTGGCCCTCCTGGCCAAATGCCGCGTTGATCTCCAGCACGGCGCGTCACCCCCCTTTTTTTACGCCGTCGCTCCCGTCACTTCTATCCACAGCGCTTCCGCGCCGAAGGTGTCCGGCTCCCATACGTTTTCGCCCTCATAGGCGCTCTCCCAGATTTTTCCGTGGTGCGTCACCCGGTCGCCCTTTTGATAGCCGCTGCCCGGGATCCCCGTCCAGGCGTGCCAGGCCGGAATCGTTTCTGCGGGCGTATCGCCGCCCGCTCCGCCTGCGCCGCCGCTCTCCAGCGCCGCCACCCGGCCCTCCAGCGCCGTCAAGCGCCCGGTCATGGCCGCCTCCAGCCGCGCCATGGCCTCCAGCACATCGGGCCGCTGGTTTTCGGCGGTGAGATGCTGATTCCGCAGCGCCAGCAGCGCCGCCCGCTCTTCTGCGGTATACGCGCCCTCCGCGTACCCCGTCTCGATCAGCTCCGTGGCCCGGGCCAGATCAAATTTCCCGCTTTTGATGACGTTCTCCAGGATGCTCTTTGCAATTGCCATGTTCATTCCCCTTTCACTTTTTCTGCGTTCGCGGAATTCAGTTCTGCGTTCGCAGATTTTTTCTGTTCTGTTGGCGGAGAATCCCGCCGTTTTCTTTCTTCCTGCCCTTACCCATTCGGCTTTCTTGGGAGGGCGCGGGAGGGGGTTCTTTGTCCTACAAAGAACCTCCTCCCGCAAATCCTTCCGTTCTCCTCCCCCTCACGGTATCCAGTACGCCTCCAGGGCCTGCACGCCGCCGGCCGCCACGGTGCGGTTGCTGATCTCCAGCTGAATGGTGGTGTCCGACTGTACGAAGAGCTTCTGACCGTCGCCGTTGGTAACGTCGAGGGTCAGGGTGATGGGCGTGCCCGGGGCCGCCCCCAGGTTGATTGCGCTTTCCCCCTCCAGGGTCAGCACGTTGAGCCCTAAAATGCTGATGGTCTGCGCCCCCAGCGCCACCTCCCCCGAAATCCCCGATTTGCTCAGCTTGGGCGCCACCACCACGCCCTCCAGCCGCGAAAGCGCGTACAGGGGCAGCGTCAGCTTGTAATGAATGGTGCCCCCGGGCAATACATCCGTGGTTTTCGCCGCGATGGATTCAATCACCCGCGTGCCCTCCAGCCACCAGCTGCGGGTGCTGGGCGTGGCCCGCTGGTATTGCACGGTGGCAACGCTGTTGGGCTTCAGCCACAAAATGCCGTTGCCGCTGGGCTGGGCCGAGGCCACCACAATGTTGCCCCCCAGCGCCGCCGCAGGGTTTCCCCCCACCAGCAGGCTGCCGAAATTGGCCGTCTTGCCCGTCACGCCCCCCTGATCGGTGGCGGAGAATAGATCGCCTAAAAGAATCTGGTTCCCCTCGTCCGCGCCGCTCTGGATGTTGATTTTGCCCCCCGCCGCCAGGGAGATTTCCCCCGTGGAATCCAGCCAGATGCCCGACTCGTTCACCGTCACACTGCTGGTTTTCACGCTGCGGGCCGGGTCTTCGGGCGCTGGGCTCCAGTCCGTGGCCCGGGAGCCGCGCTCCAGCTTCAGCCCGCACACGTCCAGCACCCGGCCGCTTGTGCTGTTTCGCGCCCGCAGCCAAAGTTCCTTGCCGGTGGGCACGGTCGCCCAAGCACCCATGGTAAAGGTGACCCAATAGCGCTTCCAGTCGCTGGTTACGTTAAAGGTATTGGCCCCGCCTGCGTCCGTGCCTGCCGTGCCCTCGCTGGAAACAGAGGTGCAGGGGTACGTGTAGCCCGTAATCAGCGCCTGGGCCGCGCCCGAGCCCTTGGCCCAAAAAGACAGGGTATAGCTCTCGCCCGGCTGGAAGGCGTAGGCCAGCTTGAATTGCAGCGCGTTTGCGTCCGAGGTGTTTTCCCCGCGCCGCACGGCGAAGCCGTTATAGGTTTCCGTTTGCAGCGCGCCCGAAACGGTGTAATTCGCCCCGCCATTCCCGCCGTAGGCCTTGGTATCCAGCATCAGGTTCACGCCGCCGATCTGCAGGCCGTCCAGCTCCGTTTTCGTGGCCCGGAGGCTGATTTCCGTCGCGTTCTGGGCGATCTGCGTTTCCGCCGCCGTCGTGCGCGTCTGCAAAGTGCCGATCGCGTCCGCATTCGCGTCCACGCCCTCCTGCACGCCAGCAACCGCCGTCGTTACCTCCGTTTTCGTGGCCCGCAGCGCGATCTGCTCCGCGTTTTGCGTAATGCTGGTTTCCGCATTCGTCGTGCGCGTCTGCAAAGCGCCGATCGCGTCCGCGTTCGCGTCCACGCCCTCCTGCACCCCAGCAACCGCCGTCGTCACCTCCGTTTTCGTGGCCCGCAGCGCAATCTGCTCCGCGTTTTGCGTGATGCTGGTTTCCGCGCTGGTCACCCGGCTTTCCAGGCCCTCCGCCGTCTGCCTGATCTGGCTGATGTTCCCCTCCGCGCTGGTCACCCGGCTTTCCAGGCCCTCCGCCGTCTGCCTGATCTGGCTGA
>ERZ1035037.297-NODE-297-length-16782-cov-7.046631_pt1 | contig 16782 bp, 25 predicted proteins | sample MGYA00520618_ERZ1035037 | MGnify/ENA primary metagenome ERZ1035037 (study PRJEB33766, sample SAMN09781741) | gut metagenome | biome: gut microbiome | host: Homo sapiens | place: Madagascar | study: EMG produced TPA metagenomics assembly of the PRJNA485056 data set...
CTCCTTTCAGTTTTTTATTATCAAATCGTGGCCACGATGTTGATTACTTTATAAACCCTTGAAACTGTTTCGCCATTTCTTGCAGCTGGTTCAGCTGCTGCTGGCTCATTTTCCCGCTCTGCAGCAGCTTCTGTACCTCCTGCTGCGGGTCCCCCTGAAAGCCTGCCTTGAACTGCTGGAACTGCTGCATCATCCGCTGAAACTGCCCCATGGGGCCAGGCATCTGCCCGCCCAAAGCCTGGAATAAGGGGTTAGCCATGCTCATCCTCCTTCTCCTTCTTCAGCGCCGCTACCTGGGCCGCCAGGGCGTCAAACTCGCTCCGTGGCACATACTCCACCGCAGGGGTCTGGGCCGCTCTGGGGGCCGCTGTGCGCTCGGTGTAGTCCAGGATACGCATAGAGGGCATCCCCGCTGCGTCCACCGACTTGATGTACACCGTCTGGTTCTCGCTGTCCCACAGGGGCACCGTGTTGCCGCTGGCCACCATGTAGCTCTTGGCCCCGGTCTCCCCCTGCACCCAGATCATCCCTTGCTGCGGGGCCGGCGCCGGCGGCTGGAACTGCTGCCGCATCTGCATCAGATTGTCTTGCATAGGCGGCGGATAATAAGGGTTCTGAAATCCGTAAGGTGTGAATGCCATGTCAATCCTCCTTCACCCAGTAATAAAGCGGCACCTCGCCGCCGGAATCCCAGCTGTCCCAGATCGTTCCGTCCTCCACGCATACCACATGGCCGGACAGAGCCACAATGTAGGTCCCCCGGTCATACTCCTGGGCAAAGTCCCGCAGAGTGTAGCAATCCGGGCAGGTGTCCGGCAGGATCTTTCGCACAAACCCCAGCTTCCGCAGATAGGCCCCCCAGCAGGCGTTTGCGCTGGGCATGTCCCCCATCAGATAACCCTGCATTGCAAGGCGCAGATAGGTATCGCCCCAATCCTTCCCCGTGGCCTTCGCAATGGCCCGCACCGTGCAGTCACCCACGTTCTTTCCCGTGGGGTTGGGGTTGTACTGCTGATACATAGTTACCGCCCCCTTTGGGCCTATCATACAGAAAAAAAGACCAGACAAAGGGCCCGAAAAAGGTCCTTGTCTGGTCTTTGTCATAGGTTGAAAATGTCGTCCGCGATCTTGACAAACGCCCTCCTGCGCCGCTTTTTCAGCGCTTCGGGGGAGATGTGCAGCCGCTCTGCCGCCTGAATGTAGGACAGGCAACGCACATCACACTGGATCAGGCTCTCTGCCTCCTCTTCCGGCAGCTCAAAGGATCTGATGTACGCCTCGGCCCGTCGCGGGGCCATGGCGGAGATGCGGGCCCGTATGGCCCTGTGCTGACTGTCCATGATACACCATCACATGGACTTGCGGAGTGCTTATCGCGTGGGCAAATGCCGTCCTATGCCCTTTCTTATTTTAAGAGTTTCTTCCTCGTCGCCGGTCCGCAGCTGCCGTCCGGGGCCAGCCCCGCGCTCACCTGATAGGCCATCAGGGACTCCTTGGTCCCCGGGCCGAAGCTGCCGTCTACGGCGCAGGCAAAGCCCCGGTCGTTCAGCTCCCACTGGAGCCACCGCACGTCCTCGCCCCGCTTGCCCTTGGCCAGCGTCTTGGTGGGGGCGGTGTAGGGGTTGCCCCCAAAGGTCAGCACCGTGCAGATCCGCCGGTTGCCCGCCGTGCATACGGGGGTCTTGCCTCCCGCCCGCAGGATGGTGCTGCCGCCCCCGTCCAGCTTGATGGCCTCCCGCAGCCCCAGGGCCAGCAGCTTTTTTGCCCCCTCGCCGCTGGAGATCAGGTTGCCCGTGGTGGTCTTGAGCGCCACCACCGTGATCTTGCTCCGGTCCTGGCCGTACCCGGCGAAGATGTGCCAGGTAGCATAGAGAGAGGACGCCTCCCATCCCTGGGCCTTTGCGGTGGCCCCACTCACCGCCTTGCCCTGCCGCAGTACGGGCACGCCCGCGATGGCATAGGCGCAGCCCTCCGGTGGCGCGCTCAGCTCCCCCATGTCCGCCTTGCCGCCCCGGACGAACAGGGTGGTCTCCGTCCGGCCCGGCTCAGCGTAGACCAGCTTGCCGCCGGACACCTTGCCCCGCTCCTCGCAATAGTGCCTGGCCCACTTGCTGGCCGCTTCAAATGTGCTCACCGTGTGGCCCACGGGGAGGGTGAACTTGTCCCGGCCCTCGTTGTAGTTGCCAAAGAACCCGGCGTTGCAATAGTTGCCGCTGTAGGCCGACTTCTTAGCCTTATCCACCAGCCGGACGGCGAAGTCTTTGACCGGCACCTCCACAATGTGGGCCCCGCCCCTCTTGGTATAGCTCATCCGATGCTTCTCCTCCTTGCGCTCCGTCAGACCAAATACTTCCACCAGCGCAGCCAGCAGCCCGTCGGCCACCTGCTCCGCAAAATAGGCGGTCAGGATGACGGGAACGTCGGCAGACGAGTCCATGAAGCCGCACTCAATGAGAATAGCGGGCATGGTGGTGCGCTGGAGGACGTACAGGCGGCTTTCCGCCATGGGGGTGGCCCGGTTGCCCACCAGCCCCGTGCGGCTCACCACGGCCCTGTAAACGGCCTTCTGGAGGGCTTTGCTTTTGGCCTGACAGCCGGGGGCCGTGTAGACCACACAGCCGCCCCCGCTGCCGCCGCGGATCCCCGCGTTGTGGTGGATGGACAGATACACGTCCGCGGGCCAGCCGTTGGCCGCCGCCACCCGGTCCCCCAGGTCGATCAGTTTGTCCCCGGTCCTGTCGTCCACCCGGAGGACCTGGCAGTCGTACACCGCCAGCAGCTCCTCCAGCTTGTCCGCCACCCGCCGGTTCAGCTCCCACTCCCGGGTCTCGCTGGGATCCAGGGCGGCTAAACACCGCCGCCCCGGCGTCCCCTTGTAGTGCCCCGCGTCAATGGCGATGTGCAGCATCTTCTCTCCCTTCCGGGCAGCAAAAAGCCGCCCTGTCATTTCTCTTGACAAAGCGGCTCATGTGGATATAATGGGAGATAGAAAGGGCGCTGTTGCACGACGGTCAGCCCTCTAGCTAAATCAAACTACGTTGACCGCTCGGGTGGCTTCCGGGCGGTCAACACACTTTTGGGATCATACAAAACGCGACCGCAAGGATCGCGATGATATGCAGCAACAACCGCAGGGCTTTCGCCCAGCGCCCGTTTCCCATCCGTATCACCCCCTTTCGCAAGGGAGTGGCTGACCGCCATATGTAACAGCGCCGCATTTATTCTATCCCACGCGCCGCTTTCTGTCAATTCCTGCCGCCCATCCGGGCGGCTTTTGTTTTATTCCTTTGCCAGCTGCTTGCCCACCTGGTTCACGCCCGTGGCCGCCAGGCCGCTCACAATACCCACGGCCACGGCAGTCATATAGTCCGTCGCCGGGAAGTCAGCCACCCCCAGACGCAGGGCCAGAGGGCCCAGCACCGCCCCGCACACGCCGCAGGCGATGGGGATGTACTTGTCGTCCATGTTGGGGATGGCCTTGACCACCATGCCCACCAGGTAGCAAATGACGGTGATGGCCGCCACGCTTACGATTCCAAAGTCCATGTTACTTTCCCTCCTTCTCCGCGTCCTGCTCCTCGCAGGCCAGCACGGTCTCCTCAAAGGCCCCTCGGTCGTGGGCCTTGTAGGCGTCCACCAGCTTGTGGTAGTGCCGCCCGATGAAGGAGCACAGCTCCTTCTCCGTGACGCCCTCGGGGATGGGCTGCTCCGCCTGGAGCTTGGCCAGGCCGATGATCAGGTCGGGGTCGCCGTTTTTCTCCGTGGTCTCAAAGATGTCGTAGATGTACTCAGCGTTCATTTTCACTTACTCCTTTCATATCCTGCTCCAGGTCCTGGAGCCTGTGGTTGATGACTTTTATCTGCTCTTCCACCACCGGCATACGCCGGGCGAAGTTGTTGTGCTCCCGTACCTCCCGGGTCAGTTCCTCCAGTTTGGCTTCCGTCACCGCCTGGGTCTTGCTGTTGGTGATGATCACCCCCAGCAGGGTCAGCCCCCCGGTGATCACCGCACAGATGATCGTCTCTGTCATTTCTGTCTCCTCTCCCACCACCCGGGCGGTCTTTATTTTTCGGTCACCAGACTGTCATACTCCTCCTGCGTCAACTTGCCTGCTGCCAGCAGGGCCTCCAGCCGGGACTTGTTCCACAGCCGGGGATAGTATGTCTGGGCCATCTCATCCACCGTCATAACGTCACCCCCGTCATGGCCGCGATAAAGTCGATGTCCGCCCGCAGCTGCTCCGTCTCCGTGGGGGCCGGGGTCTCAGGCTCCGGCACCACACCCGGCTCCATGCCGGTCACGGTCTGCCCCTCTACTGTCAGCGTGACAAAGGGGTAAGTTGCCGGGATGGATACGTCCGCCGGGATAATTGCCCATCCATCAGGGCAGGCCATACCGCCCTGGATCGTCTGGTTGCGGTGTGCCCCGTTGGCCTGGGGCTGGATCTCAATGATCGTCATAGTATGCTTACCTCCCTATTGCAAAGTAATAATAAGTGCCCCCTGCGAAGTTAAACTGTTGCATCGGGGTAGAACCACTATACCAAGATACAGTTTTGCCCACCCAAGAAACAGATAATGCATAATTGTTAGAGTAGTTTTGGTTATATCCAATACCATCCGACAAAGTTTGCCTTTTCATAAATACCGTCCCAGGATAAGGGGTTCCAGAACTGTTGTAAAGTATTACAACCATGTAAGGCACAAAGCTAAAAGTTAGGGTATTTTTATGACTGCTCCCGTTAGAACCCGTTCCTATGTAGCTACCGGTCTCTATCCTGGGCGCGGTCACCGCGTTGTCAAAGGGGACGCCCAGGTATTCATACTCATATCCGCCGCTGGTGCCACTATCTGGGTAGGCATTACGGTTGGAGGACTGTACATACTCCCATTGACCGATGGTCACTGTGTAGTAAGTGCATCCATCAAAATACACATCATATGTTGTCCCGCTGCTCCCCTCATCCTCTGCGCGCTGGACCGTGGCTGTGCTGGGGACAAAATACATGCTGTAACCATATGGGCTGTTTGACATGCAGTACTTGCCCTTGCACACATTGGCCCTAGTGTAGCCATTGTAATACACATCTACACTGGACGGGTTAGTCAACACAAACTGACCATTAGCTACTGTATATTCCGATGCATAATACACTGTGGTCGCTCCCGCGCTCTCGTAGTCGGTCGCGCCAGAGACCATGTAATAGCTGTAATTGGGGTGGGTAGTAATTGGGCTAGATCTGCGCTGCCACCAATACTGTGCATACTTCCCGATCCACGACAGCACTTCATCCGGCACAGCCGCCGCCGTCAGCCCAAACAGCGCCGCCGTGGCGTCCTTGAGAAACGTGGCCTTGGTCAGCGGCGCGCCCACCTGGGTGGGGTCGTCCGCCCGCACCATGTCATAGGTGTTGGCCTGCCCGGCCACCGGAAGTATTTTTACCCGCCCTGGGTAAAGAGGTACTCTGTCCTGCATAAAATCACTCCTTTACACTTCCCCGGCGTACAAGTCGCCGGAGTAAAACCACGCCGCCGCCATGCGGGTCAGCAGCTCGTCCACGTCCACAAGGATCTGCTCGATGTCGTTGGCCTCCTGCCAGGTCAGCCGCTCCATGTCCTCCGGCACCTCCGGGGTGTCTGCTGCCACCGTCAGGGCCGCACGCAGGGCCGCCACGTCGGCCAGATAGGCCGTCATGCTCTCCGGCGTGGGGATGTCCAATACTTGCCAGTCCTGCCGGGGAGACACGCTCACAGCGTAGCCGTACCCCTTCAACCGCCCCGCAACATAGGCCACGGCAGCGCCCACCCGGTTCAAGTCACTGGCGTTGTAGGCTCCTTTGAGCCCGCTCAACCACTCCGTTTTTTCGGCGGCGGTCATGTTCCCGAAGCCCTTCTGCGCCAACTGACGAACGCGGTCCACGTCCGCCTGTGTGCGGTCGGTGATCAGGTTGAGCATGCCGTAGTACAGGGTCAGGGTGTAGCTGGCGCTGGTGCCCAGCGCGTTGACCGCGGTCAGGGCGACGGCGTAGGTATCGTCCGCCGCCCTGTCCACGATGGCCTGCCACGACCCGTCCACCAGCGTCCATGTGTACGCTTTGCCGTTGACGGTGCCGGAGACATAGATGATCTCGCTGGGTAGCGAGACTCTCAGCGTCTGGGTGCTCATTCGATGGTCACCGAGATCACCATGGTGGCACCAGTGTCAACGGGGTTGGGCACGATGGTGGCCGACTTGATGACCGGCACGGAGGTGTCCAGCGTCACGGTGCGGGTGACCGTGGTGGTCTGGCCCGCCGCGTCGGTGGCGGTGACCACGATGGTGTTCTCGCCCTCTGCCAGCGTGACGCTCTTGGTGAAGCTGCCGTTGGCCGCCACGGAGACCGCGCCCTGATCCACACCGTTGAGTTTGATGTCGATGGTCACGGGGCTGCTGGTGGCGTCGTTGGTGGTTCCGGCGATGGTCAGGGCGGACGAAGCGGTCACCAGCCCGGCCACAGGAGCGGTGATGTTGAGGACAGGGGGCACGGTGTCCACCTTGTAGGTGGTGCTCTTCTGGGCAGCGCTGTTGCCGTCGTGGTCCTTACAGTCGACGGTCACCGTGTGGCTGCCGTCGCTCAGGGCCGCAGTGGGGGTATAGGTGACCTGATAGCCGTTGGTGATGGGCGTGCTGGTGATGGCGGAGGACGCCACAGCGGTGCCGTCCTGCTTGACCACCAGTGTAGACAGATCCACGCCGGATCCGTCCACCTCGTCGGTGATGGTAAACACCACCGGCTGCTTGCTGTTGCTCACATAGGCGCCCTCAGAGGGGGACACGATGGTGATCACGGAGGCCACCGTCTCCTTGACCACCAGTTTCAGCCCGTCCAGAGTGGCGGCGTCCGCCGTTCCCGTGGTGCCAGCGTCGTTGGTGGCCTTGACGGTCACGTTGTAGTAGCCGCCCGTCAGGTTGTAGGATGTCTTGCCCGGCGCGGTCAGCGTGGCCTCCCACTTGCCGGTGCTCGCGTTTTTGGTCAGACTATAGGTCTGGCCGTTGATGATAGCCTGTACTGTTTTAATTGCCATAGATCAGACCTCCCCGGCGTACAAGTCGCCGCTGTAATAGTAATAGGGCTCCAGTAGTTTGATGGTCTCTGTCACTTCAACGGATAATACTGTCTTGCTGTTGATGTTGGCGGGGTTCGGCGCAAAGGCCGCCTGGGTGATCTCCACCAGCTGCACCACCCAGCCTTCTTCCGTCTCCGCCGTCAGGGTCGCGGGATCGCCCTCGCCCTCTGCGTTGACGCCCGTCACCGTGTAGGTGTAGGCCGTGCTTGGCTGTAGGCCCGTGTCCGTGTAGCTGGTCTCCGTCAGCGTGGCCAGCAGGGTCCCATCCCGGTACAGCTTGTAGCTGGTGGCGTCGGAGACCTCATCCCAGGCCAGGGACATTGAAAAGTAGTCCTTTGCCGTCTGGCGGAAGTTCCCGGGCGCTGCTGGGGTCTGTGGATAAACCTCCAGGGCCGTGATCCTCACATAGCCGTCTCCACTGTGGCCCGTCTCGCTGGCCCCGCCCGGGGCCATGAAGGACGATGTGCCCGCCGTGGTGCTGGCGTCCGCCAGATAGTGGTCAGAGGTCAGCAGGCACCCGCTGGGATAATTGCCGGCCGTGGCCGCCGTGTATACATATCCGGAGCCACCACCGCCGCCCTTGTCATCATCGCCGGAGCCGTCTGGATAGGTGCCGCCACCGCCGTACCACCCGCCGCCGCCTGCGCCGCCGTATCCGGAACTGCGGTAAAGGCCCTCGCCGCCTGCACCAAAGGTGCCTGCATTGTTGGACCCTCCGGTGCCTCCGGCGGTCTGGGTAGCCCCTCCGCCGCCGGAGCCGTAGCCGCTGGACGCTGTGCCGCCGGTCGTACCGCCGCCCGCTGCGCCTGCTCGGTTGGCAGCTCCGTCAGAGCCGCCGCCCGCCGCAACCAGGACGCGGGCGTATAAGCTGTTCTGACCCAAGCGGATGTCGGATGCACCGCCGCCGCCGTTGTAGGTGGAGCGCTTGCCGCCGCCGTTAAATCCGCCAGCGGTTTTCCCGGTGTTGCCAGATCCGCCGGCAAACAAAAACAGCAGCAGCGCCGTGGTGATGGTCAGGGTGCCCACGGAGTAGCCGCCCTTGCCGCCGTAAGTGGTGCTGCTGCGGTATCCGCCCTCAGCGCCCCACACCTCCAGCTTGTACCGCCCCGGCGGCAGCGTAATGCTTTTTTCCGCCCCGGAGTACGGGCAATTGAGGATGTCCCCCGTTTGCAGCTTGCCCGGGGTCGTTTGGGTCAGGTCGTAGGTGCTCACACCATCACCTCAATCTCCGCCACCGTCAGGTTGGATAAAGTGATTTTGGCCGATGTAAGATTTCCAGTCATGTCCTGGCCCCAGGGCGTCGGTACTGTAATGTAGTCCAGCATATTCTGCTCTTCCCACACGATGCTGGTCTCCACGGTTTTCCGGCGCATCCAGTAGTTATACACCCGTTGTGCAACGGCCTGGGCATTGCTGGCGTTGACCAGTGTCGCGTCCTGCACAGTTTTGATGTTCTGCTTGTCGGATGCCGTCACATTGGGGTTGTCAATGCGGACTGTGCCGGTGGTGTGGACGTATTTGACGTCATTTACCGTTATAACCTCGTCTCCAGAAGAACCAGAACCTTGTGTGTAGGTGTGGTATGTAACGATGACCGCGGTGACAATGGCATCTTGCTTTACGCTGCCACCCTCGAACACGTCCCGGTTAGGTACCGTAGTAGGGTTTTCATATTGAGGAACAAAAAACCGGATCTTGTTGGTCTTGCTGGTGTCCACTGCTGCGCCGACGATAAATGCCGCCTGCTGTAGCGCTTCACGCCTGGTGCCGTCGGGGATATATCCTTTGATCGTTGCGCTGGCAAGGTCAGTCTCAATGTCAACTTCAAATGCTCCGCCGACGATCTCATTGACCACGGAAGAAAATGCCGTGTCTGCCGTATACATTTTCCCTGCCCACTCGTAGTTGTCCAGCACCCCCAAAGCATCTTGACACTCAACTGAATAGTCGCCCACACCAGTCCGTTCTGGGATGTTGTCAACATAAAAGACGCCGATCAGCTTATTGTTGTGGTATGCTTCCACGGGCTGTTTGAGCTGGAAAATGTACTCTGTGTCGGAATTGCTGCGCAGATCCCAATCAAGGTAATTGATTGAAAGTTCATTGGAAATAAGGTCGACGTCCTGCCGAATCGTTACGCTGCCGATCTCATTCCCTTGAAACTCTCGAATGATGCCAAACACGACCTGGTCCAGCCTTGCCCGCCGCAGGGGAAGGGATGTTTTGTCCATCGAAATATCCACCCGGTTAAAGGCGGATACCATCTTTTCGCAGAAATAGTTGGCGCTGTCAGGGGTAAACACTTGGGAAGCAAGCTGCGTTTCTCCCTGATACCAGGCTATAGTTACCTGGTTGCAGTAGTCGCCTGTGTCCGGGGAGAACTTCAGGGAAATGCCCAGTGTGGTGTAATTGCTGTCAAAATCGACCCGGATTTTAGGCGTCTCAGAAAACTCACAGTTTTCGTCCGACACCGCAGAGGACAGGAAGGCAATGGCTTGCCCATCGTATACCATGTGGGTGCCGTTGAGCCGCCAGAAATTGTGCTCTACGATGCACAGAGGCGGGGTGTTTGCCCCAGAAGGAAGCAGCGATACATCAGACATGCTGTGCGCACCGCTGGCGGTCACTGCTGCATCTTTCTCGGCCCCCACAGCAACATCTCGATAGATCAGCTTGCTGCTCATGAGGGCACTCTTTCCGGGAACATGGCAATGAAGTTGATCTCCAGGCCGTCCCACTTGCTGTGATCGTCCGTTTTCAGCATCAGGTTATCAGCGCCGCTCGTGACGTATGCCTTAAACTGTTTCCACACCTGCCCATACGGGACTTTGATCGTGTGGCTTTCGGCGGGGGAGGAAATGATCTCATACAGCGCATCATATTGCGCAATCGAGGCATTAGACTGGTCGGGCTCAATTTTAAGAGTGTAATTGTAGTATGTCCCGATGATATCCCGGCGCATTTCCCCCGTCTGAACGCGCCCCGTGTTGGGGCCGTCCAGAACGGAGAAAGACCGCTTCAGACTGACGATATGGACCAGGTCATAGTCAACACCATCGATAGAAATTCCGCTCATATCGTCCTCCTTACGTCAAAGATAGACCTACGCGCACACTTTCCTGGTTTCCGACATCAACGACAGCGCGACCCAGCTCCCGGCGATCGAGCATCAGGATAATGGGGCGGTTGTTGCCGCCGCCGCCCTGTTCCGCCAAAGCCTGCCGGAACGCCTGAACGATGGTCTCCAGGGGCGCTTCAATGTTGGTGCCGGACTTCTGGTCGCCAAGAACCGCCAGGAACTCCCGATTCGGGGGAATGACGGCACCTTGGGCCAGTTGGGGGATGCCCCATTCCGCCGCGTGGGGAATGTTGGCGCTCCAGCTCTTGCCGCCGATACCAGGCACCCAGTCAGGCACGGAAAAGGAAATGCTGTTGATCTTGTCGATCAGCCAGTTCAACCCACGAATGATCAAATTTACAACACTGCCGACAATAGTCAAAACAGCGTTTAACGCGCCTTTTACCATTTTCCCGAGCCCGGACAGCATTTTATCAACGTCCTGGTTGATCAGGCCATCGATAAATTCAACAACGCCCGCAAAAATGTCCTTGAAGTTCTGCATCAGCTGGTCGCCATTGCCTACCAGCACCGTAATGGCATACAGAACAGCCATGATACCAGCCACCAAAGCAGGGATCAGATTTCCCGTCAGCAATGTGATCCCAAGACCAGTTGCAATTATCCCAGCCAGGACCAATAAAGTATTCTGGAGGTTGACACCGTTTTCCATCGCATCCGTAAACCCCACGACCAGCGCCGCCAGGCCGGAAACGACCAAGCCGATAGCCGTTCCGTTTTGCCCAAAAGCAACAGTAAGGCCGACCACAAGGGCCGTTGCGCCCGCAATGATCTCCAGCAGATTTTTCCAATCAAGGCCGTTTTCCCACGCATCCTTTAATCCGTCAAACATCAGCATGAGGCCACCAATGGCAATAGCCATCCCGGCCAGTTTTGTGCCGATAGTGCCCAGCATCCCAGGAAGAGAGGAAGAGATCTTCCACATGGCAAGCCCAGCGCCGATCAGCAGCACAGCGTTTGCGATTTTCCGGAGCCGCTCATCCACCTCATCAAGGAAACTAAAATCAGGAGCAATGTCGCTGGAGCTGGCCCCGCCGCCGGATTTGGACGAGCTGTTGTCGGATAACTGATTGATCTCATCAAACGCCGCCAGGGACTTCCCGGCGTCTTTAGCTGCCTTCCCAGTGCCCTTCAATGCCTTTGTTTGGCCATTTAGGGCTTTGGCGGACTTCTTGGTGGCGTCAATGCTCTTGCCTGATACCATCGCCACCAGGCGGGCGATCTGCGTTACAACGGCAGTAAGGACCTGCACCAGCAACGTAAACGCCGGGACAATCACGCTGAGTAGCGGTTGCGCCAAAGTAAGCAGCGCCCCTTTGAGCTGGGCAAATGCGGCAGACGCCTGGGAATCGGTTTTGATCACGTCCCAGAGATAGGTTTTGATCTGACGCAGAGCGGAAAGAATGACCGTGAAAATAAAGACGCGACGAGCCATCAACGCCAGTTTTTTCCCGATTTTGTCAAGGTTAGGGGAAATGTTTCCGGCTTCTTTCCCTGCATGGGAAAGCTGTTCTGTCAGTTCTGCGGCTTTGCTTTCGGCGGTTTCAAGAGCCGCAGATTGCTTCATCACCTTGTCGGTAATGCTGGCGTATCGATTCCCGAGTTTTTCAGCATTTTTGTCTTGGGAATTCAAAAGGGCTTCCTGCTCTTTAAGGCTTGCAGTTATAGCCGCCTGCTTCTCCTGGGCTGACAAAAATTCAAGCGGGCTTGCATTTGTCTTACCGCTGGTGATCTGCTGGGTGTCAGATAGCTCCGACTTCAGGCGAGAAATAACCTTTTCAGTTTTTAATGCCTCGTTGGTGGCTGCTTCCAGTTCAGATTTAATGCCGCTCTGTTGCGTTTGCTTTTCGGACAATTCCTCGCGCATTTTGTCAATTTTCTTCGAGAGCTTGTTCAACTCTTTTTGCGCATCAGCATCATCCAATTTCGTTTCGATGATAATGGAGCCATCAGCTGCCATTTACTCACCCCCTTAGATCCATTGGGATAAAATATCGTTTTCGGCGTCGGTATATTTCCGCTTGATATCCACCAGGCGCTTGTTCTCACGGTAAAATTCCTGATCCGTTTTGTCGAGGCGCTTTCCCTTTGCCTTTAGATTGCGGATCCGGACAATTTGAGCGAAGAAGCAATCCCCGATCTCGTAGTATGCCGCGATAAAAGTCCACCAGTGAATATAGGGTAATGCCCGGACGTCCTGCCCAAAAACGCGGTTAATGGGAGCAACGATATATTGAAAATCCTGCTCCCAATCCATCAGCTTTGGCCGTTTACGGTTGTCACCCTCGTCCCCACAGTTGATGAACCACATGCACTTAGTAAGTGCTTCCTGCAAAGCATCCTCGGGAATGCGGACAAAATCAGGATAGAAAATGTCGAGCGTCGCAAGGGCTTTTTCCTCGTTGTCCAGCTTTGGGGCGGAAAGCACACCAAAAATGTCCAGAATGGCCCGATAGTCGGAGCGGATCTCGTATTCCTTCCCCGCTATTTCAAGGCTTTTAGGAAGGTCGTACATCATCTATGATACTTCTTCACATACTTGGCGATTTTTTCATTGGACAGCGCCTTTTCCCTCTTGATGCCCTCGTCAAACTGGTCGATGATCGTCAGAAGGAAATTAGCCCACACGGGCATACCGTCGCCGTATGCGTACAGATTCATGTCACCAAACACCGCATCGCATACCTGGGCTTCAAAAACACCATCAATGGCATCGCGCATTTCTTTGTCGATATGGCGCATCTGGTCAAAAATTTCCCGTCCAGTTGCGTTAGCATCAGCAAGGCTTTTTCTTGCCTTCTGCTTTTGCTCCAGTGCCTCGAAAACGTCATACAGTTTCCCGGCAAAGGCGGCGTCCGTGGGGTTGAAGGTGATCTCACATTTGCCATTGACCAGGAATGTCTTTTTGCCGTCAGAAAAATTCAGGTTTTCCATGTTGCCCTCCAGGAAGGGGCGGGGAACATCCCCGCCCCTTTTGTCGTTAGGTGTCAGCGGTAAACTCGATTTTGCCGGTGCTGTTTTTCTGGACAGTGCCCAGAGTACGAGTGCCGCCATAAGTGATCTCGCTGGCGATGTTCAGGGTGCCGCCGCCATCGCCGCCGATACTGGTCACGGCAATAGCGCAGCCGGAATACCGCTCCGCAAACTTCGCTTCGCCGGAAGTGACATAAAAGTGACCGATCATCATATCCTGGTTAGACAGGGCCTGCGCGTCGTGGTCTTTGACGGCAAGGTTCCACATCTTGACCGCCGCAGCATCTCCAGCATCCAGAGGAATGGGGTCAAAAATCTGCGTGATGGTGGGCTTTTTCATGGTTGTGAAGGTATTGCCGAGAATATCCTGGCTGCTTTCCTGCCCCCAGTCCATTTCAGCGGTGGAATCTTCCACGCGCTTGCCGATAGCGCTCCACTCAGGGGCAGAAGCGGTACCGGTGTTCAGGTAAGCGATCAAAAGCTCTCGGTCAATGGTCTGGCCTTCGGTAGTCGCAAAAGTTAGATCTGCCATTAAACATTCACCTCGTAATTCATTTTCATAAGGATTTGGTGATCCTCGTCGCCGTTCTCGTACATAGCAAACAGAGAGGATCTGGTCGTCGGCTCAATGCGAATGACGCGCAGCCCATCCCCAATATCCGGGGGTATTTCGCTTTCAACCCAATCTCCCAGGGCGTTCAGCAGCTCGTCTGCTTTGAGCCGTTTATCGTTGCTGTTCCCCGGCTTCACGCGGTAAATGACCTTGAACTGGTATTCCGCTTGATAGCCACCAAGGATGTATTTCTTGGCGATATACGCTGCCTGGATCGTAGACAGCGCCATCGCTGCGGTATCAGCGGGAAGAAACTCAAAGCGGATCAAATCGACCGGCTTATCAGGGAAAGTATTTATCCACGCAAGCAGCTTCCTGGAGATCTGATCTTCCTCCGCTGCGGACACCGTCTTTTTAATCTTTTCCGTATTTCTTCACCTCCTTATCTGCCACCCGCACCCACTTCTCCATGTTCTGCGCTTTGGAAGCCTCAAACCAATGGCTCTGTGCTTGCGGGTGCATCGTTGTGTTAAATACAAGATTTCGGTCTGTGACCACCTTGTGCCCGTCTTTGGGCGCGTATGTGCTGCCGGTTGCCGGGTCTACCATCACTTTCCCGTAGTACAGGAACCGGGCGTATGGGCCCGGGTAAATGACCTCGTTGCCTACCACCCGCGTCCGCTGCGTCAGAGAACCTGTAAGCGCAGGCACAAAGGGGATGGTATCTTTCATCACCCGTTGCGCTAAAACGCTTTCAGCGCGGCTACAGGCCCTTGCAAGCTGCTGCTTTACCTCGTCCATACCGGACACGTCAACAGAGAACTTGAGCGACATCTTATGCCCCTCCGACTTCCCAATGCTGCATATTTACGCTGCCAAAATCCTTTTCATCAACTTTGGTCACGTTGTAGCAATCATCGTGGGCACGAACGATTGTCATGTTGTCCGACACGAACTCACCCTTAACAAAGACCGTCTCTCCACCGTTCCCGTTATAGGAAAGCGTCCACAGTCCCGCCTTATCCGCGGCGGCGTTAAACGCCTGGGGTTTGGCAAAGGTCTTTGCCGTGCCTGTCTTACCGTTCACCGCATCAACAGCGAATGGGATATAAAGGTTGACGGCATCAGCCCCTTCCAGGCCGCTTTCCCGGACATTGACGGCCTTAGAGGCTTGCAGCATCACGCCCCGCAGGATAGTGATGTAGACGCTTTCTGTCTCCTCAAAAGTCGATGGGTCAACTTCCTGGACAATGTTGTATACCGTTACAGTGTGGGGAGCGTACAACCACAGCACCCCCCTCCGCGATATAACAGGCCCGTGTGCGCCAGGTATTCATTGCAGGTTCTGGCCAGCATCTTATTGGCGCTCTCGGTCGTGTTCAGCGCCGACAAAGCAGCTTCGCCGCCCGTTGCCAGGCTTCTGGAGTAGCCGCCTACCGTCTCGCTCTTTACCTCCGCATCACCTGCGGCGGCATCCGAAAGACGCTTGGTCGCCAGGGCTTTTGCTGCTTCAATGACAGCGTATTGGTCAACCAGAGCGCAACAGCACATTTTCACAGCGTCCAGATCAGCGTTGTTTTCTGCCTTGCCCATTGTGTAGTAATCGAGGAAGGAGCTGGCCCGAACAGCCAGACGCGGAAAATCTTCCTCGCTCACAGTGCCCATGTAGGTACCGGAGTAGTATTTATAATCAGCGTAGACCATGCGGGTCAGCTCCTTTCAAATCAGCTGCCGGTCTTGGGGGACAGAACGATGTTGTCCAGCACGGCGGCCTTTAGGGTGTTCTTCAGCACCACGCCTGCCACCAGCTCGACCTCGCCGGTCTTTACGGCACCGGGTGCGTTCATGTCAGGCATATAGCTGGAAATGACGCTGTTGCCGGTGGGGGAAATGCCGTGGAAGCCGTCCAGACCGATACTCACCGCGTAGATGCTGGTTGTGCCGTCGGCGGAAGCGGTAGCGGCAGAGGTGCCGATAACGTCCACAGAGGAAGTGCCGTTATAGTACTTGCCCATGTCCATCAGGGGGATACCGGCAAAGGTCTCCACCACCTGGCCAAAGTCATTCTTAGTGCGCTCGTAGTAACCAGCACGGCGTGCGCAGGAACGGACTTTCATCAGCATATCGCTGTTCATCATCAGCATAGTGGTCTCACCGTCGATGGTGTGAACCAGCTGGTCCAGCTGGTCAATAAACGCATTGGCGTTGCTATCCAGCAGGGCAGAGGTGGACAGGTTGATGCCGGAGGTCAGCTCGGTGGACGTGCCGGACAGCAGTTTCTTCAGACCGTCAAAGGTGCCGGTCACATAACCAGCACCGGTAGCGGCGGAAGTGCCGTTGATGACCAGGTTATGGAAGTAGTTGCTGGTCGCCTTGATCTTCTGCTGTGCCTGGAACGCCAGCTCATCCACAGCGCCGGAGGTGTTCTGCAGCACACGGTCAACGGAGAAGGAGCCGCCCATGATGATGGCCTTTGCGGTCTTCTCAACGCGCTTGGCCTCGTTGGCGGTGTACTCGCTGTTGATCGCACGAACAGCGGCGGTGGAAGGGGTGTTCAGCTGAATGTAGCCATAGGTCAGGGTGGAACCACCAGTGCCCGGAGAGATGGCGTTATCAAACACCAGTCTATCCAGCAGCAGAGAACTGCGGCGAAATTCGTCGACGATCATCTGGTCGACCTTGTCGGCCATGCCGACCTTAGCTTCAGCAAGAGTAATAGCCATGTGTCATTGTCTCCTTTACTTGTCGTATTTTTCGTGGAGCGCACCCAGCAAAGACGTAGGCTTTGTTTCACGAGGGCCGCCCTCAAGCGAACCCTGCGTATCAACACGAGCACCAGCCTTTACAAATGCGCTGGGATCCTCGGACTTTGCATTTTCCAGGTATTTGTCAAACCCGTCCAACGCGCCGTCCTTCATTTCGAGCTTGCTGTCTCCGATACCCGCGCGGAAAGCTTTTTCCGCAGACTTGGAGGAAAACTTCACGCCGCTGTCGGCAATCGCCTTATCAA
>ERZ1035037.298-NODE-298-length-16781-cov-15.840309_pt1 | contig 16781 bp, 20 predicted proteins | sample MGYA00520618_ERZ1035037 | MGnify/ENA primary metagenome ERZ1035037 (study PRJEB33766, sample SAMN09781741) | gut metagenome | biome: gut microbiome | host: Homo sapiens | place: Madagascar | study: EMG produced TPA metagenomics assembly of the PRJNA485056 data...
ATTTTTTATATATTGTCCTCGATTAAAGTTTACAGTTTGACAGTTTATTGTTTGAAAGTTTAACTGGTTAACTGTTTAATTCTTTAGAGTACTACTAGACTAACTGTTTAACCAAAGACACAGAGGCACCATCTCATACAACTAGAAAAAATCAGGGCTGGGGAACAAATTGTCGAAACTAACAGGCCCGGGGGACTAAAAAAATTAGTCGAAATATTTCCCGAGGGAACTGATATAAACGGCATATTCTTGCACACCGCTGTGTCCCGGAATTTCATAAGGTCTACTACCAACGTTTTGATCTCTTCGGGCCCATCTACCTTGCTTTCTCTCCCGCCTCGTAGCCATTAGCTCGTCCATCTGTTCAGAAGGCGTCAAGGGGTCATCACCCACTAGCGGTCGGACATTGCATTCGAGAAATTCATCTAGGACTACGTACTCCCATGGCCAGCCAAAAGGGTGGACTAATTTCTTCGGACTCCCGGAATTTTTCACCCCCGCCCCCCGATCAGGCGGCTCGATCCGGCGCAACCTCCGCGCAATTTGCGCGATGTCTTTGCCGGAGCAATTTTTGCGTCCGATGTAGCCCAAATTAAAAACGGCTGAGAAAAATATATTGCGTGCGTATTCTTCGCTGTAGTAGTCTTTTAGGTGCTGCTCTACGTGTTTGAGGTATTTATTGTACATCTCGGGTTGAAAAAATTCATGCAGCCATTTACGTCCTTGGGAGTTTAGATATGCCATGTCTTGATATTTGGAAAAATACATATAGGTCACCCCAGGCATAAAATAAATTTTTAGGAATTTTTGCTTTAGTTCGCTTGACTTATTATATATTATATTATATAATAAAAGTAGAAAAAGAGCAAGAGCACTAAATGAAAGGAGGATCTTGATATGAGATCTTGCCCGGTGTGCACTAGCTGTAGACGAGTGGAAATTGAGACCGCCCTGTTCAGAGTTCATTCTGATGACGGTCCTGAGGCTCTTGAAAATATCTCTAAGGCCTTCGACATTGATGTTCCTGCACTACAGGAGCACATGCTTTTCCATGCGGCTATGTCTAGTGCCGATTCCATTGCGCGTCAGATTAAGATGCGCGAAGCTGATCTGCTGACTGCGTCGGCGATTGATCAGTTCAACACTATGAAGTCTGTTGGTAAGCGTCTTCGTGATGCTATCAATGAAGCGGATTCGGAGGATGTTCGCTTTGAGAAGTGCGCCACTAAGTCCGTGGTCGATTTGTATATCGGTTCTGCGGACGGCCTCCGGCGTACTGTGCAGACGATTGCTGATGTCAATCAGCTTCTGAACGGCCCGAAGGATGACGGTCTTTCTGGTCTGGGTGCGCTGGCGAAGGCGCTTGACATGTCTCGCCAGATGGTCGCAACTCCCCAGGAGCCTGCTCCTCTGGGGCAGTTCAATAACCCGGAAGGGGTTAACGAGCCGTGATTGAATGGTCCCCCTTTAGTCCTAAATCGTTGGATTTCATTATGAACTCCGACGCGCGCTTGAACATTTGTCACGGGTCTGTCCGTTCCTCCAAGACGATTTCGTGCACGGTGCGCTGGTTAGACTATCTGGTTGATGGACCTAAGGGGGACCTTGCAATGCTGGGTAGAACTACTGCAACACTTCAGCGTAACGTGTTGAATGATCTGTTTGACATTGTTGGTCCGAAGAATTATAAATGGATTAACCGTCAGCAAGGTGAATTGCAAGTATTCGGGCGCCGAATTTATTGTTTTGGTGCTGCGAATGAGGATGCGGAGTCTAAGATTCGAGGAGCAACCTTTGCAGGTTCTTTGTGTGATGAGGTAAACCTTTATCCGCAGAGTGTATTCAATCAGTTGATGGCTCGTATGTCCGTCAAGGACGCGAAGTGTTTTTGTAACTGTAACCCTGATAGTCCCTACCACTGGTTCTATACGGATTACATTACGAATGATCAAATTAAGGATAAAAAAGTTTGGAAGTTCTTGATGTCCGATAATCTATCGCTCGATCCCGAATACGTGGAATCTTTAAAACAGATGTACACGGGTGTCTGGTACGAGCGTATGATTCTAGGTAACTGGGTTGCTGCTGAGGGTCGAATTTATGATATGTTTGATCCGAATATCCATATGATTGATACACATGCGTTCTTGAATTCGTGTAAAGTCAATCCTATGGCTATTAAGTGGCTAGTCGGTTGTGACTATGGTACTTCCACTGTTATGTCCTGGGGTTTGTACGCTAAGCTACCTAATGGTATTTTTCTAAAAGTTAGAGAGTACTATTATGATGCTGTTAAGCTTAAGAAGCAAAAGTCGGATTCTGAATTTGCGAATGACTTCGTAAAGTGGCTTGACGGTATTACTCCGTACTCGGTGTATGTTGACCCTTCGGCGGCTTCGTGGAAAGTAGAATTGATGCGTCGAGGTTATCGCGTAATGAACGCGAATAACGATGTTATCAATGGTATTCGAGAAGTTGCAAAGCATTTTAACACAGGTAAATACTACATGGATAAATCCTGTGTGAATACAGAAAAAGAATATGGTTCGTATGTGTGGGATAAGGTTGCACAGGCGTCTGGTAAAGATAAGCCTGTGAAAGAACACGATCATACTTGCGATACTGACCGGTATGTTATCTATACTGAGTCTTTGAACGGTATGTCTGGGGTTTATGATGTCGGTCCGTATAGGAGGAGATAAGATGCTGTACAATTTCAATTGGTTAAATCCTGGGCAGACTTTTCCTCCTGTGCGGGAAATGCCCCGCATCACGCGGTATCATCAGAATGCGATGCTCTTTGATGGTGATCATTTTGCATCTCCAGAGTTTCGCATTCATGATGATCGCTGCCAGCATGGTATTGATTTTTATATCAAATGCGCTAAGCGCATTTCCCGGGTGATCGGTAACTTTGACGACGTTGTTTCTTTTCCGACTCTCCTCAACTATCAGCGGCTTATGTCGCTAAAAATGTCCGATCTGGTTTGCGGTGAGTATCCTAGCATCTCTGGCGCAACTTCTGAGGAGAATGCACTCCTCAAGGACATTCGTGATCATTCTGATTTCGACGCTAAGATGTATTCGACTGTTATCGACATTAGTCGATATGGTGATGCTATTTGGCGTATGTATCTGGATGAAGAAGATCAGTACACTTTTACGTGCTGGGATCCGGCGCAATGGTATCCTGTGGTTAAGCAGGATGGTACGAATAGTATTATTGCTCATTGCCTGTGCTGGAGAGAGAATAAGTCCCTGGATCCTGATAAGCCTGACTGGTATCTGCACGTGCAGATTCACGGTACTAGTGCTGAGGATATTGGGCATTATGAAACTCGCGTGTATAAGATGTCTACTGATGGCTCTGCGATTCTGGAGCTGAAATCTAGTGGCATTGTGCCTACTGGTTTGGATCGTTGCGCTGTGTTTCATTTGAAGGCCTTTGCAACTACCAACAGTGTGTATGGTTATGATGATTACATGCCCTTGGATAGTTTGATTGCGGAGATTATGGCGCGTGTGGGTCAGATTTCGGCTATCTTGGATAAGCATGCGGATCCGAATATCACAGGTCCGGTATCTATGCTTACTGTAGATGCCCGTACTGGTGAGTATTCTCTAAGTCCTGGTAAGTTTTTCGCGGTGTCTCCAGGTGAGGAGCAACCTCGTTATATGACTTGGGATGGTCAGCTGAGTGCTGCATTCAAGCAGTTGGAATTTCTCGTGAACCAGTTGTACATTCTAAGTGAAATGGGTGCTGCTTTGTTAGGTGGTCAGGATGCTAGTGGTACTGCAATTAGTGGTACTGCAATGCGTTTCAAGATGGTCAATCCTCTCGCAAAAGCTCGTCGTATTTCCAATTCTCTTACCAGACCTGTTAAGCAGCTGTTCTCCGGACTGAGCATTGGTGAGTCTCAGATTGAGTACAAGAATATTTCTGTTCTATGGGCTGACGGTCTTCCGGATGATCCTCGTGAGAATGTGGAAATTTGTAAATTGGCAACTGGTGCAACTAAGATGATGCCTCTTGAAGAGGGCATTATGGAGTTCTTCCAGCGGTCTAACGAAGAGGCTAAGCGCTGGCTGGAGCAGATTCGTGCCGAAACTGAGGAGAGTATGCAATTGCAGCAGCAGTTGCAAGACCCGAATAAGCCAGGGCCTCAGGACGGCACCGGGGTTAACCCCGCTAAGAAGGGTTCCACTACCGGTCTAAATGACTTTCATGGAACACAAAATCAGTGAAAGGAGGAGAACATCATGAGAAAGTACATCGGCACGAAGATCATTGAGGCGGAGACCGCCATCCGTAAGGGCGGCAAGGTCTACGAGAAAACCCAGCCCGTCCCCAGGAGCATGGACCCCGAGGAGGCTGGTTACAAGGTCATCTACCCCGACGGCTATGAGAGCTTCAGTCCTAAGGCCGTGTTCGAGGAAGCATATCATCCTATCGACGGCATGAACTTCGGTCTGGCCCTTGAGGCCGTGAAGAAGGGCAAGAAGTGCCGCCGGGCAGGCTGGAACGGGAAGAACCAGTACATTGAGCTGGCAACCCGTATTTCCTACATGACCGCTGGCGGCGTCTACATGAACGTCGAGCATGAGGCCATCGGCAACAAGGCCATCGCCTTTGTTGGCACCTCCGGGGTGCAGATGGGCTGGCTTGCCAGTCAGGCTGACATGCTGGCTGAGGACTGGGAGATCGTGGAGTAAAAGGAGGAGTAATAATGGATTTTAGTTCTTTTGGTGTCGCAAGCGTTGCCGTCATCACTATTATTTGCTATTTGGTTGGTCAGATCGCAAAAGCTAGCGAGATCGACAACAAGTGGATCCCCATTGCTGTAGGTATCACAGGGGGTATCCTGGGTGTGGTGGGCATGTACGGCATGCCTGATTTCCCCGCGCATGATTACCTGACTGCTATTGCAGTGGGTATTGTGAGTGGTCTTGCCGCAACTGGCGTGAATCAAGTTGCGAAGCAGCTTGGCCAGTAATTAGAGGAGTGGGTTTCATGGAATTAGAGTCTGAAAGCATTATCAAGAGGGGCCACGAGCTGTCGTACGATAGTCTCGGCTACTGCCGGCGTCGAAGCTGGATGAGCGAAACATGACGAGGGCAGAAACAATCCCGCTCCAAGACATGCAATGGTTGCGGGTTTACTTCAACACTAAGCGTTTAAGGTCCACCGAGACGAATCTGCGGAAGATGCTTCAGGAGACTGGTGGTGACTGTATTTGCAATGGCTCTATTTTCTTGCGAAACCAGCAACCCGCCTGCCACCTGAAAGCAGACGGTAAGGTCTACAAGGCCCCCAATTACCGAGCGTGGGCTATTAGTTGGGACACTCTGGCGGACTTCGGCGTGAAAACCGTGCCCAACGGGGACTGGAATTACATGGAGTGCGTCCACCTCATCATCGACGGGAAGAAGATCAACCCCATTCACTGCGGGGCGGATATGAAGTACCGTGCTCCTCGGACTGCTATCGGTACCAAAGACGGACGGTTCGCCTATTATGTGAGCAAGGGACGGCGGTCGCCGGAACAGCTCCGGGACCTGTTGGCCGCGTCCGGCTGGGACAACGCCATTATGATGGACGGTGGTGGGTCTACTTGCTTCATGGACAAGAACGGCAAAGGCTTTACCGGGGATGGACGAGTGATCCCGTTCTTCCTAGTGTGGAAACTGAAAAGCGGAGACTCATGTGAGCCGGAAGGAGCAAAACCTATGAGCGTAGAGATCAATGCCTACAGTAAGGCGAAGGACGGTAACAAGAAGCTGTCCACAAACTTCAGAGTGGAAGAATTTGCTTGCAAGGACGGTTCCGATGCCGTACTGATAGCTCCCCGGCTGGTGATGGTCTTGCAGAGCATCCGTGCCCACTTTGGCGCGGCTGTGATCATTAACAGTGCCTATCGAACACCCCAGTACAACGCCAAAGAGGGTGGCGCGGCTCACAGCCAGCACTGCTATGGCACGGCGGCCGACATTGTGGTACGGGGAAAAATTCCAGCGCAGGTAGCGGCCTACGCTCGACAGCTGATGCCCGATTGGGGTGGCGTAGGCAAGTACAGCAGCTTTACTCACATTGATGTGAGAGAAGAAAAAGCTGACTGGATCGGTTAAGTTATTACTACATTTTGTAGCTAATAATATTTATCGTCGACGGACGTTAAACGGGAGGAACAAACATGAGTTTGTACGACACTTTGCGCAAGAGCCTGACTCCTGAACTGTTTACTCAAGTGACTGATGCACTGGGTGACGACTTTGATTATGACGTGGTTCCTCGCTCTCGTCTGAACAAGGTCATCAAACAGAGAAACGATCTTCGAAATCAGTTTGCCGGAAGTCCGCAACCTTCCGGCGGCAGCGGCCGTAGAAGTGCTGGCGAGGATGAAGACGATCCCGATGACTTTTCCAACAAGGGTGAAGGTAAGGGTACTCCGATCGTTAACGAAGAGGAACTTCGTAAGAAGTACCAGAAAGCACAAGACGACGCTGTTAAGGCAGTCAAGATTCAGTACGCAGCGCTGGATAAGCTGCGCGCCGCAAACGTCATTGATCCTGAGCTGATTTGGTCTTCTAGTATCCTAGATAAGACTAAAATCGATCTGGATGAAAGTGGCAACCTTACCGGTATCGATGATATGCTTGCTGATCTCCAGAAGAACAAGGCGCACTTGTTCAAGACTGAGAGCAATAAGCCTCCCAAGGGTACTGGCAAGGAAGGTGGCGAAGGTGGTCAGGGTGGCACTGTGGTCACCCTCGAGGACTTCATGAAGCTTCCGTATGAGAAGCAGATTGAGTTCAAGAAGGCCAACCCGGAAGCCTTTAAGTCTTTCATGGGTTGAGCAACATTATGAAAGGTGAGTGAATTTAATGCCTGGTACTTTCCTCGGTTATCCCTTCGATGAAGAGATCTTTAACCTAAACTGGCGCGCGGCCCAGGATCCCACCCGGACCGCTATGATCGACAGTGGTGCTGTTCAGCAGAACTCCGAGATTGCTCGGATGATTGCTAACGGTTCCAACCTGTACACCATCCCGTTCTACAATGTCCTTGGGGGCACTGATGACAACTACGATGGTACTACCGATATGACCGTTACTGATCCTACCGGTGGTTCTCAGACTGGTGTCGTCTATGGTCGTATGCACGCGTGGCGTGATAAGGACTTCCTTCACGACTTCAACTCCGGTGCCAACCCGATGCAGCAGATCGCTTCTCAGGTTGCGAAGTACTGGAACAAGAAGCGTCAGAACCGCCTGATCGGTATCATGAACGGTATCTTCGGTCTCGCTGATGACGAGACCGATAACTGGGATGCCTGGCAGCTGCATACCACCGATATTAAGTTCGCGGGTACTTCCGGTACTGCCGGTGAGGCGAACAACGTCGGCGAAGCTTCTGCGGCTGAGGCTATCCAGAAGGCCGTTGGTGATAATGCCGGTATCTTCAGCATGGCTATCATGCATTCCAAGATCGCTCTGAATCTTGCGAAGCAGAACCTGCTGCAGTTCCGGAAGTACACTGATGCTGCTGGCATCGAGCGTACTATCAACATCGCCGACTGGAACGGCTACACCGTTATCGTGGACGACGGCGTGCCTGTGGGTACCAATGCGAAGGATACCTCCGCTAAGGATTACACCACCTATCTGTTCGGTACCGGCGCCATTCAGATGGCTTCTGCCCCTGTTGAGCACCCCTCTGAAGTTGACCGTACCGTGCTGACTGCCGGTGGTTATAACATCCTGGCGACCCGCCTTCGTGAGACCCTGCATCCCAACGGCTTCAGCTACACTCTCCCCACTGGTAGCGGCGGTGCGATCGTGAGCTCTCCCACTGATGCTCAGTTGGCCGCTTCTGCTCAGTGGAAGATCGTTGCTGATGCTAAACTGATCCCCATCGCTCGTATCATCTCCAACGGCTAAGGAGGCAGCTATGTTCTACGTAGCTGGCGAGCACATCTATGTGGCCAACTACAACGAGGATTTGGGCATTTACCCCGAAGTTCATCTGGTCAATGGTAACGTAAAGATCCTTGATACAGGTGTGAGTCGTAAACCTGCAGAGCGCACTATGTGTTCTCTGCAGGAAATCCTCGCCCAGTTCGGTCGCAACCATCCCGCGAAAACGCCCCCGCGTACTACGACTAAATCCAAAGATTAAGGAGGTGTCTATATGGCGAATATCGGATACGTAACCGTTGAGTATGCCGACGAATATGTCGCCACGCACTTCTTATCTACGGATGAACTTCGAACTAACTGGGAAGCGCTAACTGCAGACGATAAAAAAGTGTTGCTCCTGCGTTCTTTCGAGTCTATCGAATCTCTGGCTTATATTGGTCACAAAGCCGACTTCGATCAACCTACAGCATTCCCCAGATGCTGTGAGACTGAAGTACCTGAAGCTGTTAAGGCTGCGCAAGTAGAAAATGCCGTAAGTCTTTCGGATAATTCTGCGTCTGAGGATGCTGCGTTTTACGAGAGACTTTGGCAGTTCGGTGTAGAGTCCTACAGCATCGGTAATCTATCAGAAAAGACTAGTGAAGGCGCATGGGGTCGCGGGTCGAATGCAGCTGCGGCAAATGGCATTATCTCTGTAAAAGCGTCCAGGTTGCTGCAACCTTACCTCCGAGGTGGTTATCGTATTGGGAGGGCTCGCCCATGAGTCGTATGACCAAATTTCTAAAGCAGACCTGTGTTTTCGAACGCATGAAGCGTAACGATGAAGGTACTGCGGTTTTAGATAAGTTTGGCGAACCTCAATATGAAGCCCCGAAGAAGTTAAAGTGCCGGCGTGAGAAGTTAGTTAAAGATATTCAAACTAACACGGGCGCAATTCTTCGAAGTACTACTCGATATTTTTTAGACGAGTCGCAACCTATCGAGACGGAAGACATTCTTGATGGTAAGACTATTCTGAGTGTCGAAGAGTACACTAACCAGCTTGGAGCAACCGAGGGGTACGAGTGTTATGTCTAAGGGAAATTCTGCAATAAGTCAAAAAAGCGTACAAAATGCTATCAAGGACTTAACCCGTTTTATTAAGAAATTGGATACAGTCCCTGTTAAAGAGCTAAATCGTACTGCTGAGGCTTTGAAAGCAGAAATTATTTCTCAGACACCTTATGAATCGGGTAACCTTGAACGATCTGTGTACGTTATAGTTTCTAGAGATAAGAGAAGACCTGGTCTTCGAGCAGGTGCTTCTGCAAGATCTCCCGGAGGTTATAACTACGCAGGTATTCAGCACGAAGACGAAAGTTTTCAGCATCCGATTAAAGGTAAAGCCCATTATATCAGTGATCCGTTTACTGCGGCTACCGAAGAACTTAAGGAAAGACTTAGAGAGGAGTTGAAAATAGAGCATGGTCGCTGAAGCTATTTTTGATTTGCTCCCAAATGACTGGCCTAAAGTTATCGGTGATCTTCCTGCCGCGCGTTCGCATGTCATTGGTATTGTAGAGTATGATGGTGCAACCTCCACCGAATATTTCGGTCCGCAAGCTTCTAGTTCGATTGTTAGTCCTATCGTGAAAATTATTATTCGTGCAAAATCATATGAAGAAGGTCAAACATGGGCAAATCAGACTAAGAACATCTTGCATAGATATCATGATGATACTTTTCTAAGTATCCTAATGATAAGTGCTCCATTGTACTTAGGCAGAACTCCAGAGAAGCTTCATGAATTTCAGGTGACTTTCAAAACACAAGTAAAGGAGTGATTTAGATGGCTGAGAAGCCTTTTACCGGCTTAACTGCAGAGCTTAGGATCGGTGAAGCTGCTAGTGCTAAAACGCTGGCTTATGTGTCCGGTGTTGATCTGACTCTAGAAAAGGACATTATCGAAATTCTTGCTTTCGGTATGACCTATAAGGAGAAGGTGCCGGCTATTAAGGACTGGTCCGTTTCTATCGACGGTACGGTCGCGCTAGCTAAGGAAGGCACCCAGAAGGAGCTGTATGATGCCTTCGAAAGCGGTGCGGCAATCACTGTGGGTATCTATCTGGATACCACTACGTACTTCACTGGTACAGGCTATGTGTCCAGCTTCAACATCAGTGCTGCGCCTGATGATAAGATCTCTCTGTCTTCTGAGATCGCAGGTTCTGGTGCAACCACTCTGAACCTGCCTACCTAACAACTATAGGGGCAACTCTCCCACAGAGGGTTGCCCCTAAACTAAAACTAATGGAGGAATAGCATGAATATCGTACTTAACGGCATTGAATATCCCCTGGCAACTAATCTGAGAGTTGCTTACCTTGTTCAGAACCGAAACAATCATAAACCTTACAGTGAAGTCTTTCAGAGCATGGGTGATATGGTTCTGGAAGATCAGATCAGCATTATCCATTGCTCTTTCGTTGTGGCAAATCCTGAAGCTAAGGATATGTGGCCTCTGCAGAGATTTATGGACTATTGTCTGGACAACATGAATCTTAAGGATCTTCTTAAGACTCTGGAAGCCCTTGTTAAGGGTATCATGGGTGAGGACAACGACGCGACTATTGCGGACGCACATACTGAAGGCGGCGAGAACGGCGTAACCCCTCAGTAAGTACCTGGCTCGATTTATTTCGAGTAGGCATGCAAATTGGGTTAAAACCTGATGAAGTGTTGGACATGTCGTTTGATATGCTCCAGGCATGTATTCAAGGTTATTCAGACCACATGTTTGACATGCAGTTGCTCGGAATACAGCAAGGCTATTGGGCTGGGTACTATTCAAACTCTAAGAAGCCTAAACCTCTAAAGTACATTCTGGACAAGATGGCTCGTGCTCACAATAAGCAGGGGGCAGAGATACCTGATGTCGATGTCGATGCTTTCCTCCAGATGGAGCGCGATTTCAAGCAAAAACTAAAACAAAGGAGTGAGAATATTGGCGGATGAAGTCGAGAGAGTAGAATACGTATTCGAAGGCGACGTAAGTTCTCTTCGATCTGCTTCTTCTACTGCTATTGAACTTTTACGACAATACTCAGACTCCATGAAACGTGCATCTGAGACGGATGCATTTGCAGCTAGTAAGAGAGCTACAACTTCTATGAATGCCTCGTTAGGTCGTCTAAACAAAGACCTAACTAAGATTCAGTCCAAGTTGAAGAATGTTGGCGATGTAAAGCTACCTACTGGTAGCGCGCCAATGCAGGCGATGGTTGCAACCTTATCGACTTTAGGCGATCAGATGCAACAAATGTCTACTAAGAGCTCTATTACTTCTAAGGATCTTAAAACCTTCAGAGATCAGATTGAGTCTACTCGATCTACTCTTCAGTCTACTGCACCTCAAGTGGACAAGTTGGTTCGAAGCGAGCAGCGTTTCCAAAATGTCCTAGATACGGTTCAGTCTAAGGCTGATAAATTCCGCCAAACCATGGAAAGTACTAAGGAAAAGATTTCTGATACTTTCAATCCGGTTTCTAATAAGTTGAGAACGTTCTCTTCTCTCTTTGACGGAATTAGTCAAAAGGTTCAATCCTTTAAGGATAAAGCAGCAATTGCGTTTTCTCGGGTGAGTCAGCTTGCTGATTCTTGTGCTTCTGCATTTAGACGTACAGCTCAGGAGGCCGACAATACTGAAGATGCACATTCTGGTCTGAGTGGATTGCTGGATAAACTCTCGGCAAGGTTTAAGAAAACTTCCACCAGTGCCGAAACCGAAGCTGATGCAGTTGAAGATACTGGCGATGCTGCTAAAAAGGCTATTAAGAAAACCACCGGACTTTCTACCGCTCTGGGCAACCTATCGAGCGCCTTTAGTCGTGTAGCACGCTCTGCGATAGCGTTACTCGGAGGTGTTAAACTAGGTGAATGGCTCGCTAAGGGCGCTAAAGAGTCTATTAACCTAATTGAAAACCTGAACCTGTTTACCGTCGCGATGGGTAAGTCCTTAAACAAGGGTTTACAATTTGTGGATAACATGTCGGAAATTTACGGCATGGATCCCAGCAACCTATATCGCTACGCAGGTTATTTCTATCAGCTAACTGATGCTATCGGGATGGCTGATAGTGCCTCTGCAACGATGTCGTTGTCGATGACTAAAGCGGCAAACGATATTGCTTCCTTGTTTAACCAGGACATTGAAACCGTCGTTAATAATCTAGCATCTGGTATGCAAGGTATGTCTCGTGCCGTGCGTAAGTACGGTATGGATATCCGAGCAACCACGTTGCAACAAACCGCGCTTCAGTACGGCTTGACTGGACAAGTCGAGAGTATGTCTGAAGCGAATCGTATGGCGCTGCGTTACATTACCATGATGAATCAGGTAAGAAACGCAACGCAACAGGTTAGTAAAAACACCAAGAATGCTAGCGACATTGTTGGTGACTTTGCTAATAACATTGAAACTCCTGCAAACCAGTTGCGTATCTTCAAGGAACAGATGCAGCAACTAGGTCGTGCAATCGGCAACTTCATTATTGCACCGCTCAGTAAAGCTATGGCATATATCAATGGCTTTATTATGGCGCTGCGAATGACTATCGACTTTATTGGTAGTCTATTAGGAGTTATCAATACTCAGACGCAAGAAATTGCTGTCGGTAGTGATTTGGATGATGTATCCAAATCGGTCTCTGGAATAGGCACTGCAGCTGCTAAGTCTAAGAAGCAAGTTAAGGACTTACTAGCACCGTTTGATGAACTGAATATTCTGCAAGAGCAAGCAGCAACCGGAAGCGACTCTGGTGCTGGATTAGGTTCGGATGTCCTTGATCCCAATCTGGCCAAGGCTCTTGAAGATATCGATCTAGGCCTGGATAACATTCGGATGAAGGCTAATGATGTTCGAGATGCTATCTTGAACTTCCTAGGCTTTGAGCTGGATGGTTCTAAAATTATCAAATGGAATCCCGATAAGCTATTTGCTAATATTAGAAATTCTTTCCAAGAACTGTTTTCGGAGATACCCAATTTCCTCTCGGGGCTAATGCCTATCTTCGATTCTATTGGAAAGTTCCTAAAGCCCGTCATCGATACGGTATCGTCTCTTCTGCATAATGTTTTCGATATAGTTTTGAGTACTGTCCAAAGTATTCAAAAGCTGTACGGTACAACTATTAAACCTGTACTCAATGCAATCAGTACTGCAATCCAAAAAGTGTTTGGGATTCTGCAGGCTTTGTGGGAGCAAGTACTTGGGCCTGTAATTGAGTACGTTGGTAATGGTTTGTCGCAACTATGGCAAAGTACGATCTTGCCTATCTTCGAACTAATCGTACAGTCTGTCGGAAATCTTATTGAAGCAGTTCTAGGATTGTGGAATAACGTTCTAGCACCCTTTATTAAGATGCTTATTGAAGCGTGGGGTCCCTCCATTCGAAATGTTTTAATGACTGTCTGGGATGTCATTCAATCTGTATTTAGCAGTATTGGTGGCGTCATTCAGGGGTTGCTGCAAGCATTCAATGGTATCACGGACTTCCTTGCAGGTATCTTTACGGGTAACTGGAAGCGTGCACTCAAGGGACTGGTTAATGTTTTTGTCGGTATTGCCAATACGCTAATTGGTGTAGTCGAAACCCTTGTAAACGGTATTATTAGTATTATCAATAGTGCAATTTCGTTGATATACAACGCAGTTTTGGGCTTGATCAATACTGTTTTAAGTGCTGTTGAAAGTATTGCAAAACTACTCGGCAAAGACATTAGTCTCACGATTGGATCGAGGCCCCCTGAGATCCCTGCTCTTAGCATTCCTCGGATTCCGATGCTTGCTACCGGTGGCGTAGTTACTTCTCCTACTATGACTATGGTTGGTGAAGGTAAATATTCTGAAGCTATTGTACCTCTGGATGACTCGCCGCAAATGCAGAATCTAGTTCAGCGTATTGCGGATGCGGTTGATAAAAAGGATACTCCGAGTGGTCCTGTGGAAGTCAGAGTGTATATCGGCGATAAGGAATGGGATGCATTCACTTATAAATCCGCGCAACGAGGCAGTAAGCTCGTTGGATCTCAACCAGTGGAGGTGCTTAACTGATGTACACGAATGTTGCTCCTGTAATCGAATATCAGCATAATATGTACGCAGTTGCATCTGGTGCAACTACCATCTGGTTGCCCAATCCTGAGACTACCTCGGGCGAAGGAATTATTGCGACCATGGTAAATTCTGGGCGCAACGCTAACGCAGTTGTAACTGCGCAAAAGATTGGGCGTGACCAGGATAAAACTACCATGGAATGGAACTATATGAGTAAAGCCGAATGGGAAGAACTTGTCGGTTTCTTCGATACGAACTTCTATTTCGACTTTACTTATTATAGTCCCGTAGCTAAACAAAAAATTACTCGGAAGTGTTACGTAAGCGACCGTAAATGGAAACCTTGGGATATCGACTCTAATGGTAATCCCATTGCGTACAAGAATTGTTCGCTAAGCATTGTAGATACGGGGGAGGGATCGTAATGCTCAATGTTTCGGCAGCTTGGCAAGCCGAGTCCATTGCTCAGTTTCGATATCCCGCGTATCTAAAATGCACCATTCAAGTTACACCTCCAGGAATCGAGGAAGGCGCAGCAGTCACTAACAGTGATACGTTTTCAAAGTCGAACGTATCAGTAGTTGTTGACGGTCATGATGCCTCTCCGCAACCCTTTGCGACTCTAGAGCACAATCGCTGGGTGCTATCTGGCATCTTTGATCTGATGGAGGACGATACTGAAACTACTGATTGGTGGTCCGAAGATTCTAGTGAGACTACTCTTCAGTTTGTGTTCGACTCAATATATACTATTCCCGGAATTTATATTGAGTGGGATCTCGTCAATGAGACATTTCCATCTAAAGTAGTCTTTATAGGCTATGATAGTAATCATCAAGCTGTTTCCACTGTAACAGTTACAGATATTAGTTCTGCTTCCGGGTATATTGCAATGCCTATGGAGAACATTAAATATCTGGATGTAACTATTGAGTCTTGGAGTTTACCTAGTTGGAAATTCCGAATGAACTCTATCGTCTTCGGATTCTCTGCATCTCTAGATAGCATCAACAACGGCCGTATTAACTCCGCAACTACTACGGATACGTCCAGCTTGCTGAGCGCCGAGTTGCCTAAGCATGCTATCAGCATTACGTTGCGCAACCATGATCTATATTTAGATCCTACGAGACATCAAGGTTTAGCCCGATATCTTACAGCCAAACAAGTTGCTAAGGTTAAATGGGGCTTTACGACGTCTCCAGGAAATATTGAATGGTCGGATAGCTTAGTGTATCTGGTAGATAGTATTGAAATTCCTTCCGAATCGCGCGAGGCAGTTATTTCGTTCTCCAGTAGATTAGACCTGCTTACTGATACTTTTACGGAAGGTAACTATACTGGATCGGATAGAACGTTCAAAGACCTAGCAGAGTACGTGTTGCAGCATAGTGGTATTCTGAAAACTAAATCTACCGAGGTACCTTGGATTATTCCGAGCGTCCTCGAAGAGTATGTTACGAATGCTCCTATCCCTGCACAAAGCATCAATAGTATTCTGCAACTGGTTGCCGGGGCAACGGCTACGATGCTTACCACGTATGCAACTAATGGTTTTGTACAGTTTAAGGTTCCTAGTAATTCGCCTACCGACCTAACGCCCATTACCGAAAAGCAGGCGCTAGGTGATCCTAAAGTCGAACTGGCGCAACCTCTAAAAAGTATTACAGTCGGTTTGTATAGTTACACTCCCGAGACTACTCAAACTGATATTGGTACTTTTCAAGCTGTTCTAAATGGTACACAAACTTTGCGCGTACAATACAATGTGGCGTTTGCACAGAATGTTGCCGCAACCATCACGGGAGGTACGCTCGTTTCCGCAACCTATTACGCGTCCTACGCAGTACTAGTAATTACAGGCACTGGTGCTGAAATTACTATTACTCTTAAAGGGTACGAGATCAAGCAGAATGTAACATACATCCAAACATTTTCGGATGCCAATGTTGTTAACGGTCTTAATGTACAAGTGGACAATCCTCTGATTACAAACAAGACTGTACTCGACCTAGTATCTGAAGCTGCTAAAAGTTATTACAGACTACGTGATAAGTACCAAATTAGCTATCTAGGTTATCCGCAACTAGAAGTAGGAGATTGTATTAAACTATCTTCTATTTATGAACAGGATGCCTCTGTAGTTGTTGAGCAGAATAACTTAACGTTTAATGGAGGCTGGAACGGCACTGTAAAGGTGGTATAACATGGTTACAGGTACTGTACTTAACTTTGAATACACTGGTGCTGTTCAGTCTCAAGTACTTCCTCCAGGTCGCTACAAATTAGAATGTTGGGGTGCTCAGGGCGGTTATCGCTCTAATACCACTTATGGTGGTAAAGGAGGCTATTCCGTTGGTGAACTCACTCTCAATGAAGAAACTACACTTTATGTTCAAGTAGGCGGTAGTGGCAACACTGGCAAAACTTCTGGTGGTTACAACGGTGGTGGCGAACGAAGTACTTATAATGGCGGTGGTGGCGGTACTGATATCCGTGTTGGAAAAGATGATCTTTACGCTCGTGTTATTGTAGCAGGCGGCGGCGGATCGGATGGTGCTTCCAATAAAGCTGGTATGTACGGCGGCGGTGAAAGCGGTGGTACCAACACGGCAAACTATGGTACTGGAGGCGGTGGAGGTACTCAGACTTCTGGCGGTGCAGGTGGTTCCAGCAACTCAGGTACCTTTGGTGTTGGTGGCAAAGGCCTTTATCGTTCTAATGGCTACGGTGGAGCAGGCGGCGGCGGCTGGTACGGAGGCGGAGGCGC
>ERZ1035037.300-NODE-300-length-16612-cov-11.562481_pt1 | contig 16612 bp, 29 predicted proteins | sample MGYA00520618_ERZ1035037 | MGnify/ENA primary metagenome ERZ1035037 (study PRJEB33766, sample SAMN09781741) | gut metagenome | biome: gut microbiome | host: Homo sapiens | place: Madagascar | study: EMG produced TPA metagenomics assembly of the PRJNA485056 data...
ATGCGAACATTTGTTCGGATTACTATTGACAAATACGAACAAATGTTCTATTATAAAAAACAGTCAAGCGATTCAAACGGTGCGCCAACACCTTTCTACCTGACTGTTTTACTACATACACGGCAGAAAGCCGCTTAACAGGTATTGTTACATATAATTAAAATTTTGTCAATATCTACTAATCAAAGCGATTCTGCTAATATTTCAAAAAATATAATTAAATAAAGGAGTGATGAAATGGCACAATATGTCATAACTGATGGCACTCGATGGATTATGCGAGATAGAAAAGGCAAATATGTTCCCACATCTTGTGAGGCACTTGCTGACACATTTGGGAATAAAGAAGCCAATTCTATTTTACAGAATAATTTATCGAAGGCTTTGAAATCGTGCTTTCATTTGCAAAAAATTGATAAGCCGCCAGAGTTGATAAAACAAATTACACAAGAAAAGGTCAATGAAAATACTGAAACTCCATCACATTTGGAAACTATTCAATATTGGGTTGATAAAGTATCTGACTTAAATGGATTAGCATCAGAAGCATTACATAGGAAAGATGATTTGTTAAAGCAATTAAGTAAGGTTGATCAGGAATTATCAGACATAGCTCATTACATAGAATTCGTTAATTTGAATGCTGCACAAGGTTATAAAGCGTACAAGATGATTAAAGTTCGGAGAATAAGAAGAAGAAGCATTAAAAACGAGTTGGATGTTCTTAACATAATTCTCAGCAAGAAAATTTCTGAAACAGCTACGGATGAAATTGAAAAAGCTATTGCGGGAATGGACAAGCGAAAGTATGAACCAAGAGTTATGCATGAGCTATTCGATTTTTAGAGGAGGTAACTATATGACAATTTGTAATATTTGTAATATTCCAATGATTCCAGTTATGTCTTTTTCAAAGGACAAACATGAAAAATTTTGTCGTTGTCCTAAATGTTATAGAGAATCTAAACATAGCAAGATCAATGAAGATGAATTGGATTTTGGAGAAGTATTAAATAAAACAATACATAAGGGTGGTAATAGATATGGTAACTGAAAATACGATAGAAATTATCAATTCTAATCCAGAGATGCTTCAAATTATTAATTTATACATGCAAGATGATATGAAAAAATTGAAAAAAATATGTCATAAAGTATGGATGGGAAAAGTTAATGTTAGTGAATATGAAGACCTATACGATGTAGCAACAGATTGTCTCATGGAAGCAGTTATTAATTACGATAGTAAAAAGTCTGGATTTGAAACATTTTTAACTGGAAATATTATGAGAAAGAGTAATACATGGTTTCGTGATACTAAATATACTCTTAAATTAAATAATTTAGTTAGGGATAAAAATGGGAAAATTGTTAGAGACAATCATAAAAGACCTATAAGAGTTGAGAATATATCATTTGATATGCCTACAGAAGATGGGAATGATTTAAAAGATATAATACCAGGAGCATTTAAAAATCTATTTGATGAGTTGTTTTATGAAGATTTAAGCGACATAAAAATAAGAACTTACATAAGTAAGTTGTCGAACATTCAAAAAGAGATTTTGATGCATATGATTAAGGGTTATAAAGCTGATGAAATACGAGAATTAATACATATGAGTGAAAAAGAATATTCACAAAATTTAGCAGCAATACAGGCTTATGAAAATGTAAGAGAACTTATGTAAAAGAGAATAATATAGTGTGATATAAATTATCACACTACTTAGCAGATTAGTGTAGTGGTTATCACACAAGAATTTAACTCTTGTAACAAGGGTTCGAATCCCTTATCTGCCGCTATGTGCCATTAGCTCAGTTGGGAGAGCACACGACTTTTAATCGTGAGGTCATGGGTTCGAACCCCATATGGCACATTAAAAATAAAAAGTAAAATAATTTTTAGGAGGAATTTATTATGGCAAAGAAAGTAAGAGAACAGACGGTATCATTATCTTCATATTTAGCAAGTGTAAATAGTGAGGATATTTCAGAAAACCAGGATGTACAGAGAATGTTTTGTTGGGAAAACCCGGCAATAAATGAACTTATTGTTACTGTACTTACAGAAGACTACATTCCTCCTATTATATTAGGAGAAGAGGAACTTGGTGGAGATCTTACACAGCAGTACATTGTTGATGGAATTCAAAGAACTACCGCTTTGAATAAATTCAGGCATATGAATTGGAAAACAACTAAGTCATTTGAAAATAGTGTTATTCAGTATCAAGCGAAAATGAGAGATGATGAAGGACACCTTATAAAAGATGAAGATGGTAATATTCTTTGGGAAAACCGTGAGTTTGATATTAAGAATAAGACGTTTGAACAGCTTCCAGATGAATTAAAAAAGAAATTCGATGATTATCAAATTCGTATAGTAGTTCATCAGAATTGCACTATGCAGGAAATAAGTAAACTTGTAAGACGTTACAATCGGAACAAGAGCATGGGTTCAAATCAAAAAGCCCTTACATGGATTCCTACATATGCCAGAAAAATTAAAAATATTGCCAATAATGAGTTTTATAAAAATTGTGTTGCTTACTCAAAATCAATGAGAAAGAACGGTACATATGAACAAACGATTGCAAATTCTGTAATGGCTACATTCCATCTTAATGATTGGAAGAAGACACCAAATGATAGAAATGAATATCTTGAAGAGAACTCTTCATTTGATGAATTTGAAAAGGTAAATGAATATGGAAATCGTATTGCAAAAGTATGTTGTGATAAATTCCAGAATGTATTTGTATTTAAAGATATTCTTTGTTGGATTGCTACATTCCACAATTTTACAAAACTCGGTTTTGAAGATGGTAAATTTGCAGAGTTTGTAAATGCTCTTGTAAATGAATTGCATGATAAAGTAGTGGGTGAATGGAGCTATGACATACTTGATAAAGAATCTGGCACATCTGATAAAAAGATTGTCCAAGCTAAAATTGATACTTACACTGCTTTGATGATGGATTATTTACATATTGATGCAGAAGTATTAATAGAAAATTCAGAAGAAACAACTCTTTCCTTTGTTCAAGACAATGCAAATCCTGATGCTACAGAAGAGGATATTGAGTTCTATAAAGATATGGTTGAAGATTGCGTAAGAGTGGACGAGCCTATATATCAGCAGTGTGAAAGAGCTGTAATTGCTATTATGGCTTATGCTTGTATGAAAGAGCAGGATGAGGAATTTGAAAAGTGGATTCAGAAATATAAGAATCAGACAAATTTCAGTCCTTCGCAGAAAACAAACTTTACATATATGAAAAATAGTTTTGATAAATATGTACAGAAAGGAGCAATAGCATAATTATGAAGAAGATTAGAATATCAGATATTATTATCACAGAAGCTTTCGCAAACTCACATCCTTTAGAGGAGAAAATTCAGAAATATAGAAGGAAATTTGCTAAAACTGGTAAACAGAGCAAGTTCTTAGTTATCAATAAATATAATGTGCTTATGGATGGATATATTCAGTATCTTATCTTAAAAGAAAACGAAATTGAAGAAGCAGAATACATTAGATCGAATAGAAAAAATGTAGAAAATTACCGTAACGAAATGACTACATATATTTACGGTAAGCATGAAAATAGTAATTGTGATAAGGAATTTATATGGAGAGTCCCGAAAAGATGGGATGATTTCAATGTAAATATTGGTGACAAAATTTTCTGCTATACAAAATTTGGTATTGCCCCTGTTATTGTAACAAAGATTGAGAGGTTGGAGAAGTGTCCAACTGATTTGAGAGTCAAAAAGGTCGTAAAGAGAAGGAGATTATGAACATGAAAACAATAGACAATAAATTTGAGATAGGCGAAGAATGCTACACATACGCAAAAGAAAATGTAGAAATTATTTGCCCTATATGTAAGGGAACTAAGAAAATTCTTTATAACGGTTATGAAATTCCATGTAAGCAGTGTAATACAATAGGAAAGATTATAGGAAAGCAGACAGTTGTTGTACCTCACAAGGTTAGAATCAGAAGAATTGTGGCAAGTATTTGGAACGATGTAGTCACAATCAAATACAAAGTCGATTCTGTTGGAGAATATATTAATGTCAGAAATAGAGGAGAGAGTTCTTTATTTAAGACATTAGAAGAATGTGAACAGAAATGCAAAGAGATTAATCAGGGTGAAAGTAATGCTACATTTTAGAAATAAAATTTTCTTTCTTTGGATTGTGAGGTGAAAAAGATGTTTAAAAGAAAAACAAAACTTGAAAAAGTATTAGATAAGAGAACAAATTATGTGACATTTAGAGATTTTCTAAAATCATTATCACGAAAGGAGTTACATATCTTGGCAGAAGAAATTATCTGGAAAGAATATGATGGATATAATGGTTCATCTTGTCGTATGGAACAAAATCATTATGACTTAATGAATAGGTGGCAAAAAGAATTTTATATAGAGGAAAGAAGTTATTTATTGTCACAGTAAGTCCGATTTCTTTGGAAAAAATGAAAGGAGAAGATTATGAGTCAGTGGACACATGTAGCAGCAGTTTTTAGATTAGATAGTTTTGGAAAGATTTCAGATGAAGATATTTATAAGGTATTCGGTAAAGAAGTAACTTGGAATGATTTATACGATTATAACGAATCAGATAATACAAAGACATTACCTATGGGTAGCGAAGGAACATTAGAAATGAGTATATGGCATAATCCAGATAAAGGTTGTATGGCTTCTACAACAGTATCAGTATTCGGAGATTTAAGAGATTATGGTGGAAGCGACATAGATAAGCTAAAAGAGTGGTTTAATGATTGTTGTGGACAATTTATGATTAGACAGGCAGTAATGCATGTGATTGACGAATATGCCGATGAACCATTAGTTGTACAGTATGTTGAATAACAAGAAAACTTCGTTTCCTTTGAAAATTTAATAGAACAGGAGAGATTATAAAATGAGAAAAATAACAGAAACACATACAGGAAAGATTGTAACTGATACAGATTTAACCCTTGAATATTTATATGTCGGTGATTATGGGAAAGAGAATAACATTAAGGCATCATTTCTTGGATATGATAAAAGAATTGATAAGGTAGAGCATAAGCCTGTAGATATTACTGATAAGCTTGTAGTTACTGTATCTTCGCAGAAAGGTTGTCCTATGAATTGCAATTTCTGTGATTGCCCTAAACTTGGATTTAAAGGCAACGCAACTTTGCCAGAGTTGATTACAGAAATTATGTCAGGTGTTGCTTTATCTGGAATTAAGCATGGACAGAGATTAAATGTGCATTATGCAAGAATGGGTGAACCGACATTTAATCCAAATGTTATCACATCAGCAGAGTTTATTGCACAAATGCTAATGAGTGAAAATTCAGATGTAACCTTTGATACATACCATCCTGTAGTGTCAACTATGATGCCAAGATCAAATAAAAATCTCAAAGAGTTCTTATATAAATGGGTAACAACTGGATTTGTATACGGTGGAGAAGATGGTTTTGGATTACAATTCTCTATAAATACTCTTGATGAGAACGACAGAAATGAAATGTTCAGAAACAGATCTTTATCATTACAGGAAATCAGTGACATTATCAAAGAACTCCCTTATCCAAAGAAGAGAAAATATACATTAAATTTTGCAGTTACTTCCAAGAGTAATCTTGATGTAGACCTTATGAACAAGTATTTTGATAAGGAAAAATGCATTGTTAAGATGACACCGATTCATGAGACAGTCGAAGCTGTTGATGAAGGATATGAAATTGTTCACGATTTTGATGTATATGAGCAGTTTGAGCAGCCACTTGTAAATGATGGATGGGATGTGATTGTCTTTGTTCCGTCAAAAGAGGAAGATGAGGACAGAATTACATGTGGAAATTCATTGATTGCATTACAGAATAAGTAGTAAAAAGTTTTACTCTTAGAAAGGAGATAACATGTTAAATGTAGGAGATTATGTAGGGCAAATCAATAAGGATTCATCTGGCATATGGAAGTTATACAAAGATAAAATAAATAAAATCACAACAACAAAGAAATCTGGCAGAAGATATTTTACCAAGACGGTGTTTCGACCATTAGACGCAGATGATGTAGACAACAATACAAAAGATATGGAAGAGTCGGTTGGTAAAGGATATATCATCGTAAGAGAAGTGTTTGGGTTAAATGAAAAGACTAAACCTTATGCTGAAAGATGGATAAAATGGGCTAATGAGAACCCAGATAGGGTAACTGGTTTGATATAAAGAATCGCACATTTCATAGGAAATTTTGGAGGTTGAGACAATGACAATTGAGCAAATTAAGGACAAATTAAAATCAAAAGAGTATGACTTCCTGAGAACAGATAAGAATTTGGGTAACAATATCATTATCTTAACTCTTGGTGGAAGTCATGCATATGGAATGGATAAAACAGGATCTGATTTAGATGTGAGAGGTATTGCACTCAACAGCAAATCAGATATTTTACTTGGGACAGACTTTGAACAGGTCGTAGATGTTGATACAGATACAACTATGTATTCGTTTAATAAAATGATACAGCTTTTAGCATCAAGCAATCCTAATACAATTGAACAACTTGGCTGTCTACCAGAACATTATTTACATTTATCTGACATTGGTAAAGAATTATTGGATAATAGAAAAATGTTTCTTTCTCAGATTTGCATTCACACCTTTGGAGGTTATGCAGGTTCTCAGCTAAGACGTATGGAGAACAAGGCTGCAAGATTAGTTGGTCAGGCAGAAAATGAAGCCTACATTTTAAAAAGTATCAACAATGCAAGATATGAATTTAAAAATAGATATTATCCTCATGAAAATAGTGATGTAAAACTATATATTGATAAGGCTGTTCAGGAAGGATATGATAGCGAGATTTTTATGGATGTAAACTTGCAACATTATCCGTTAAGAGATTGGGCTGGTATGTGGAACGAAATGAAGTCCATTGTTAGTAGTTATAGCAAATTTGGTAAAAGAAATGAAAAGGCTGTAGCCCATGATAAATTAGGAAAACATATGGCTCATTTGATTCGATTATATATGATGTGTATTGATATTTTGGAAAAGGAAGAAATTATCACTTATAGATTAGATGAACACGAATTGCTTATGAGTATTAGAAACGGAGAATATTTAGACGAGAATAGACAGCCTATTTCTGAATTCTATGATTTATTGAATGAATATGAAAAGCGTTTTGAATATGCAAAAGCAAATACATCTTTACCTGATAAACCAGATTATAAGAAAATCAATGAATTTAAGATATATGTAAATGAGCGAATTGTGAAAGGAGATATCTGATGGAAATATCAAATAGAGCAAAAGAAAGATTCTGTAAGGATTGCAATATACCAATTAGATTATTCCAAGAGCCATATTTTTTAGATAGAATTAAGCTTTTTGATGATTTTTATGGAACTGTTGACAAGTGGATTAGATTTGCAAGTGAATTGCAAGAGTATAATTGTGAGCAGGACTATTTTGAAGAATATAATCATGTAAAGGATGCAGCTATTACAAGCATCAAAGAGTCAGGGGCATATCAGAGATTTAATATGGAAGATATGAACAAATTCACCGTAACTCATAAAAATTTACCTAATAAAGATATATTTAAACCGACTAATGACAAAAGAGTTTTTATCAGTATTGATATGAGAAAGGCTAATTTTTCATCTTTACATGAATACAATAGGGATATGTTTCGTGGAACTGATACATGGGAAGATTTTATTTCTCAATTCACAGATAACAAACATATTACAAATAGTAAATATATTCGCCAGGTTATTCTTGGTAATTGTAATCCTAAAAGACATATCACCTATGAAAAATACCTTATGGATCAGACATTATCGTTATTATATGACATCATTGGTGAAGAGAGAATTGTATTCTTTTCAAATGATGAAATTGTTTATGATATGACAACGGCAAGTAATTTACACATGTTAAGTCTTGTGAGAAAATGTGTCGAAGAAAGATTAAGTACAAAATCTAATATTCCATTCAGAGTTGAATTATTTTCGCTCCACAAAATTAATGGTACTGACGGGTACTGTAAGAAAATCTACAAAGAAAATGGAGAATATAATATTGAGTTTAAGTGTTTGGATAATTATATGATGCCATTCGTACTTAGACACTTCTTAGGAGAAGAAGTAACCGAAAGTGACAAAGTATTTTATCATGAAGGATTGCTTGCAAAGTTTGTTGGTATACCAAAAATTGAGGTGAATTTGAATGAAGAAATTGAAAATTGAAATTCCATCTGGTGCAAATGAAATTATTCATACTTTACAAAATAATGGGTATGAAACTTTCTTATGTGGTGGTGCAGTAAGAGATAGTATTCTCAACAGACCGATTCACGATTATGATATTACAACTTCTGCTACACCAGATGAGATGATGGAAGTATTTAAGGATAAAAGAATTATTGAAACTGGCTTACAGCATGGAACAATAACGATTGTCATTGATGGAGAACCATATGAAGTAACAACGTACAGAATTGATGGTAATTATTCTGATAACCGTAGACCAGATAAAGTAACATTCACACAAAGTCTTGAAGAAGATTTAAAACGTAGGGATTTTACAATCAATGCAATGGTATACAATGATGAAGTTGGTCTTGTAGATCCGTTTAATGGAATGGAAGATATTAAATACCACAAGATTAGATGTGTTGGTAGAGCAGAGGATAGATTTTCAGAAGATGCTTTAAGGATTTTACGTGCTATTCGGTTTGCTTCACAACTAGGATTTGTGGTTGATTCTGACGTAAGTTTGAATATTCATAAAATGTATAAGAATTTAGAGAATATATCTATTGAGAGAATTAACAGTGAGTTCTGTAAGATTGCATTATCAAGCGAGTTTTATATACAGATAGGATTATTCCGTGAAGTATTCTCGTTATTTATTCCTGAAATAAAAGATATGTTTGGCTTTCAACAGAATAATCCATATCACATCTATGACGTATGGAATCATACAATACATGCAGTACAAGCTTATGAATGTGATTGTGAACCCGACTTGAATCCAAGAGATTTGATTACATCCTTGGCTGTATTTTTTCATGATATTGGAAAGCCACATTGTTATCAAGATGGTGAAGACGGTATTAGGCATTTCAAAGGTCACGGAAGAGTCAGTGCTGATATGACCGATGAAATAATGAAACGATTAAGATTTGATAACGACACAAGAGAAAAGGTTGTTGAACTGGTTTATTATCATGATGCAACTTTTGAAGTTGGAAAGAAATATGTCAAGAGATGGCTTAATAAAATCGGAGAAGAACAGTTCAGAAGATTATTAAATGTTCGTAGAGCTGATATTAAAGCACAAGCAGACATGGATCAAGAAACAAGATTACAAAAGATTGATAATATTGGATATATTTTAGAAGAAGTCTTACAGGATGATGAATGTTTTTCTCTAAAGGATTTAGCAGTTAATGGAAAAGATGTAATGGATACAATGCTCATTAAAAGTGGAAAAGAGGTTGGCTACTGGCTCAATGAAATCTTAACTCGTGTAATAGATGGAAGATTAAAAAATAATAGAGAAGATCTTATTTATTGGATGACTGGTATTACAGATGGTTGGATTAAATACTAAAGGAGTAGCTATGTATAATACAGGAGACATTTACAGAATTATTCAAGATGCATTAGACGCAAATCAGATATATTGTACAGACTCTAAACTTGGTGATGGTTCAGAAGATACTTATGTGACAGATACGGAATTTGTTTCTGGCAATGATGCTCACTTGATTGCAACTGTCCGTCATCAGCATTTTGATTATAATCGTCCTTATAAAGAAAACGAACATATAGAAACAACAAAATTTAGAATTAAAGTTGAGATGATAGGGTGAGGTGAAATAAATGGCAAATGAATTTACATTATATGGTGTAATGGATAAATCAACAGGAAAATTAGTAAGTAATCTTACAAACCCACGACACAAATATTGGGAAACAAGAAAAACTGCTGAGAATGCGGTTAGAAAATTTATGTCAGAACGTTATAACGCTGATAGGCAGCTAGAAGTTGTAGAAATTGAATGTAAGGTAAAAGTAATAAGTGAGGTGAGAGAGTGAAATTAAAGGACAAAATACGAGACAAACTAAGACATTGGTTATTAGAGGATGATTTGTTTCAAGTGGAAGCAGCCAAGAAATCATATAATGATGCAGTAAGAAAATGTGAATATGCAAATATGCAACTATCTGACGCAACTATTACATATAAAAATTCTCATAAATTAGTTGATGATTGCCATAAAATGATGAACTCGATGATAGACGTTGGAACTGATGTTGGTTTTTATTCTGACGACCATTCTTGGGCTGTTGTATGTATAAAAGGTCGCCCTGAATATGTATCATTTATTCCATTATCACATAGGGATGCACATGAGGTACTTGAGTTTTTAAAGCATTTCAGATATTCAAATAAAGTGATTGATTCGCCTTTTGCATTTAGAGATATGGTTGACCATTGTATTATGGAGAATCCATTTGGAAAGTAGAGTGAGGTGAGAAAAGTGTTAGATTATAGTAATGCAAATTTTCCACAAGAAACTTATTACATAAGACATCCCAATCGTATATATTTTTCTACAGACTTTGAGGATGGTGAAAAAATATTCTATTACGGTAAACATGTTAAACCAAGTAGTAATGCGAGAGGATATAGGTGGTATCGAAATGTGCATGGTTTAATGAAACTTGTTCATTGGACTGATATTAAACATGGGAAATTATTTCAAAGATAGTTAATATAAATAGAAAATAATCTAATATAGAAGCAATTCTATTCACGGCTGATCAGCCAAATTTTCCAAGCAAAGTGAGGTAAGAAAATGATTTATTGTAACAATATAGATGCAAGATATAATGGTACATATAGAAATATCTTTAATGATTTACAATACATTGATGACGGAACACATTATAATAAAGATTTTTGGGCTTTTGCATATAAGGAAGATGAGAGAGCATTAAATCTTATGTGTAAGCCTGTAAAGGGTAGAATCAAAGAAGATAAATATTTCTATGAATATAAAGCAAATGGTAAAGATTTGAAAAAGAATGGTGTAACTATATATGCGAGATTCTTCGCTGATACATACGAGGAAGCTGTAGAAGGATTTAATAAATTGGTTAGAACCAGAATTAAATCCCTAAAAGATGAGATTTATAAACTGGAAGATATGCTGATTATATGTAATATGTAGAAGGTGAGAAAAAATGAATGAACAGAGTGCAAGATTAATAAACGCAAATGAATTTCAAGAAAAAATTCTTAATTATGCATTATCTGATAAGCTAGACAAGATGATTGAGAATACAATATTTTCAAATGATCAGAAATGTAGGTCAGCCATAATTCAGGGCATGATAATAGCTTCTATGATAACAAGTGAATGTAATAGTATTTACATAGATGCTGATAGTATGATACCTATTGATAATTTTGAAAATTCAGTCAGAGATGAAACTATTGATGAATTTGCAAAACGTATTTTCACAACAGCAGCTCCAATTGGAAAAAATAACATTGAACACTTACAAAATATTGTTAAAGAGATTGTAAGAAAAATGAAGCAGAGTAGAGAATAATATAGTATAGAAAATTTTCTTAACTTGGACATTCGTTCAAGTATTTCCAAAACAAATAAAAGTAACAAGAAATATTTTTTTCCTATAGTTTTTGCAGACGTGCAAAGTACATAGGATTTTACAACAAAATAATATTAATAAGAAAGGATTTAACAGTAAATTCTAGGATAAATGATTGCGCAATCTCTGTAAATTAAAGGATTTTGACAGAGAATAAAGAAAAAAATAATTATTGTGAGTTAAGTGTGTTAAGTTTATGCGATGGTATGTCATGTGGACATATTGCATTAGAGAAAGCAGGATTTAAGGTTGGTAAATATTTTGCCTCAGAGATTAAGGATGTGGCAATTAAGGTAACAAAAGACAACTATCCTGAGACAATTCACATTGGAGATGTGAACAAGATTACATATAAAGATGGCGTATTACATACAGAAGTCGGAGATTTTAAAACAGATATTGATATTGTAATGTTTGGTAGCCCTTGTCAGACATTTTCGGTTGCTTGTAAAACTGATAAAAGAATAGGTCTTGATGATGATGAAAAATCAGGATTGTTCAAACAATGTTATAGAATTTTAAAAGAAGTACATCCGAAGTATTTCTTTATGGAGAATGTTGCTTCTATGAAAAATGATGACAGAGATTTTATCAGTGAATTAATGGGTGTAACACCATATAAAGTTGATGCGAAACTTGTATCGCCTGAGTTAAGAAAGAGGTATTATTGGACAAACATTGAAGTAAATAATGAAATTGAAGAAAAACATATTTTTTTACAAGATATTTTATCAAACGGATACACAGATAGGGATAAAGCGAGAAATTTATTAGTAAGTGATAGTAGACCATTAACTACACCTGTGAAAATGTTTCATAGATATTATTCAACAGGATTTACAACATTGATTTTTAAGGATGAACAGCATTATAAGAAATGTGTTGATGAATATGAAAGATTGTCAGGTGGAAAAAGAAAAATTACAGCAAAGGAATTGGATGGATATACAGATAATGTGTTTGACGGTGTTAGATACATGAATCAAGATGAATTGGAAAAATGTCAATGTGTTCCATCTGGATATACAAAGTGTTTAACCAGGAACGAAGCAGCAGATGTACTTGGTGATGGTTGGAATATTGATGTAATTACATACTTCTTTAAAGGAATGAAGTTTTAACAGAGAATAACATAAAAGGAAGGGGTAAGAGGTTTGGTATACCGAAAACGCAGCGTTTACTCCTGATACATAATGATAATAAATAGAGTCTGGCAGATGCCAAATAGTAATACATTTTCAATTAAGCCAATCAAAGAGCTGATTGAGAAATATGCAATAGGTAAGATTGTTGATCCATTTGCAAATAGCAATAAATTAGCAACAGTAACAAATGATTTAGATACACAATATGATACTGATTATCATATGGATGCACTGGATTTCTTAAAGATATTCGATGATAACTCAGTAGATACAGTGTTATATGATCCACCATACTCGCCACGACAGGTAAGCGAATGTTACAAAAATCTTGGACAGACAGTAAATATGCAGACAACACAAGCTTCATATTGGTCTAAACAGAAGGAACAGATAGGAAGAATTGTAAAGAAAGATGGCATTGTAATTACTTGTAGCTGGAATAGTGGTGGTATTGGTAAGAAGTATGGCTTTGAAATTCAGGAAATTTTACTTGTTCCTCATGGCGGTTGGCATAATGACACGATTGTTGTGGTTGAGAAGAAGGTTGAGTAGAGAATAACAAAATATGAAGTTCGCAGGAAAACGGAATTTCTTGTGATGAAAGGAGAGAGAATATGTATCCAGAATACGATGATTTTTATGAGCCAAGTGAAGGCGAAATGTTTTTTGATGAAATGAAAGAAAAGTTCAGAGAGATTTTACGTGAAGATGTAAACTCTGAAATTAACAGATTAACAAAAGAAAATGCAGAATTAAGACAGAAAGTTAAAGAGTACAATGATAAAAATTTGGATCTTTCTTGTAGAGAAAGAGATTTACAGTACAAGATAGACAATTACAAACGAGAGGTAGAAAACGATTTTTACAATAAAACAATGGAAGAAGTTTTTGAAAAATTATTAGAAGACTCAGAAGTGTGGTATGCAGAACATGTTCCTCATAAGAAACCAAAATGTAATTTATGTAATGAAGAAAGAAAACTTGTTGCAGTATATCCAAATGGTGAAACTGTGACAAAGGAATGTAAATGTTCTCGCCCAACATATATTTATGAGCCAGTTATTTCATTGAATAAAGAGATTAAGTTCCATAAGGCGTATAAGCCAAGATACAGTGATAAAAAGAAAGTTTATTTTACTAAAAATCACGAACCAAACAAGGATTATGCAGATGCATACGATTATTATAGTGAATTTAGAATAGAGAGTATTTTTGATGATTTTAACGATGATGTAATCCTATGTCACAATGGTAAAAGATATGGAGAAAAAATTGCATTCAGGAGCAAAGAGGCTTGTCAGAAATATTGTGATTGGCTTAATAAGGAGAATAAGTGAATGAATAAAGAAAATTTTACGCTGGATAGAGTAGATAGAAAAGATGAACATGAAGATTATTGGTTCAAAACAGATAAAATATCAGATAAAGAATTGTCTGATAAATATATGGAAATGTGCATGATTGGAGTAACTGAGGTCGTATATTCAAAGGATGAAGATATAGTAGGAATCAAGAGACAGTTCCCATTTAACTATGATGTTGTGTTATCAGACGATGAAGATTTAAAGAGAATGTTAAAAGAACTGTCAAAGTAAACATAGATTTCTTTTGAATATGAGAAGAAGTGATATTTGTTGAAAATAACAAGACAAAAGAAGTCTTAGAGGTTTATATAATAAATTTTAACAATAACAAAAAGATAATAATATAAGAGGAGGTGACATATGGATAAAAATACTTTAGATAATAGTATAAAAACTTGTTTTGAACATCTTGATTATATTGAAGATTTTCTTGAAGATTATGATGAGATTACAGGACTTGCTTTTTGTAACATTGATTATGATGAAGCAATAGAGATGTTAAGAAATACTCTTCATTATATTATCAAATGTAGCAGATAAATATCTTTATGATATGAGGTAAAACTAACTGAAAGCCTGAGATGGTGAAAAGGTAAAGGAGAAGGCTGAAACTCATTTGAGAATATAATGCCTTGGAACAAACCTCGATCCTAACATGTAATGATGAGGAATAAGGATGCTCTCATAGAGTACAGAAATGAATGTACTCTTAATATGAAAAGAGGTGAAGTTTTTGAAAATCGTACAAAATAAATCACATTATGATTTTAGAATAAAAATCGGAAATAACTGTGTAACTGTTGCAACGCTTCATCCGTGGTTATTCAGTAAACATAATCATAAATACAGTCTGTATTTTTATTATTATGGAGCTGAATATGAAGAAGGAACGTATGCTTGTTGTCATAGAAATGGAAATGAAAAGATGATGGTATATGAACAAGAAAATGAACTTCATAAAGAATTTCTTGAAAGAGTGAGAAGAATAATTTCAAAGAAACTGTATGTCATAGGAAGTTCGATCTTGGAAGAAATAAAGTATATTGAAGATTAAGAGAATATATTAGCAGGAGGTGTAAAATGTACAGTCCATGTATGGAATGTAAATTAAGATACAATAAAGAATATTCAGCAAAATGTGATAATAAGTGCGATTATGCCAATATATCTCGAAGGTTAAAATCTGCTAACAATAAACTTGAAGATTACTATAATCAACAGAAAAATAATGATTATTTTAGCGATAGTGGAAAGAGATTGATTTGTAGGGTAATTGAAAATTGTCAAAAGATTGTAAATGATACTTTTGAGACAGGAGGAGAATAATATGGCAGGATTTGTATCAAGGCAACCAAATGGATTATATTGTAGATTTTCGAGTGTCACGGATTGTCCTACAGCATGGAACATGACACGAGAAGATTATATCAATATGAAAATGCAGGAAGCAAAAGAAGATGCTGAAGATGTATTAGATAATTATTTGATGCCATTTGATATGGTGGTAAAGTATTGTCCAAACAATATGACAAAAGAGGAATTTGATAAATTCCTTGAAGAGACTGGATATAGTAAAGGAGAATAAATACTATGAAGAAACAAAGAAAACCAAAATGGGGTTATCAATTTGATAAATGCCCTATCTGTAAAACAAAAACATTTGAGTATTGTTCTTATTCTGAATTTGAATGGGGGACAGTAGAGCAGCATGGAAGTTGTAGTAGGTGTGGTTTTATAGTTGAGCAAGCATATTCGCCAACACTCTGTTGTTTTTGGGATATTAAGAAAGGGTTCAAACATCCAAACGGAACATATTATGCTAAAAATGTTAAAAAGCATAAAAGAATAAGAAGAAAATTTGGTATCAAAAATATGGATTATGAAATTAACCCAGAGTGGCTTAATCACATTTAAAGGATGACAAGAATTTTGTCTTTTCTTCGGAGGTAATATATGAATAAGAAATGGATTTTATGTAATGACAATATTCCTGATGATATGAAAATCGTCCTTGTCACTTATAAAAAGTATATTAATTGTGAGAAGACAATGAATAAAATAACATTAGCATATCATTATCAAAATAATTGGTATAACGAAAATCACGAATTTCTTAATGTGATTGCATGGATGTATGTGCCAAAACCATTTGAAATAACAGAGAATAATTAACTGTGAGGTGAACGCCATGTTTGGTTATGTTAAAAAGAAAGAATATGATGAATTATACAGCTATTATCAAGCCACATTGAAAAACATAAAGGGATATCAGAGGTTTCTTGAAGAACAAGAAAAGCGTACAGAATTAGAGTACAAACGAGCCGAGTATTGGAAAGCTAAAGCGTTGTACCCTAATTCAGAGCCTTATGTTGAAGGCGATA
>ERZ1035037.302-NODE-302-length-16553-cov-8.206570_pt1 | contig 16553 bp, 31 predicted proteins | sample MGYA00520618_ERZ1035037 | MGnify/ENA primary metagenome ERZ1035037 (study PRJEB33766, sample SAMN09781741) | gut metagenome | biome: gut microbiome | host: Homo sapiens | place: Madagascar | study: EMG produced TPA metagenomics assembly of the PRJNA485056 data set...
CTGTTTCTGTTTCAATAAATTCACCAGATATCCTTTGGGCAGATGATAGTTTGCATCCTGGCGGCTACACCTCAGAAGATTGGGATGAACAAGCTAGTGACGCAGAAGATAACACTAGAATCACAGTTAAGTTTTTAAGAAACTTTAAACAATTAATAGAACAACTAAGATAAGTTGAGGTAATAAAATGACGGTTAATGAAAAAGCTGCACAATGGGCACTAACAAAAGTCGGTTACAAGTATAGCCAGCCCAAACGTTTGCAGGAAGATTATTTTGACTGTTCTTCTCTGGTTGCTAGGGCGTATAAGGCAGTTGGAGCGCCTTTTACCTGTAAGGGCGCGCCAGTACCTCTTTCTAATCAGGAAGTATATGATGACCAGTTTGAGTTGATTTGGCCTACTACTTATGCTGAGATTGGTAAGAGGCTGGGTGGTAGAGAAGTTGCGCTAATGGCTAGGGAACCTGGCTCATTACAGTTTTTGCGCACTTCAAACAGCTCTAGAACTAATAGAATTACGCATATTGCCATGGTTGCGGATAAAGATAGAATTGTCCATGCGCGTGGTACTGCTTATGGTGTAAGAACTGATCCTATTACACTGTATGGTGACAAAAATATTATTTGCGCAGTTACTCGTTATAATCCAAACTGTGAGTTGAGACTGGGGCATAAGGGTGATAGAGTTCGCAAATTACAACGCGAATTAAATAGTAAGGGCGCGAATCTTACCGTTGATGGCGACTATGGCGCTTCTACTGCTGCGGCAGTAAAGAAATATGGCGGCGGAAGTGTAGCTCCTTCTCCTTCTACTCCAAGCACTCCTAGTGTTCCGGAGAAAAAGCCTTATTGGGGTGAGTGTACTGGTGCTACTGTAAATGTGCGTAGCGGCCCTAGTACAAAATATAGTATTATTGGGCGAGTAAACAAGGGCGATAAGCTTCTTTTCTTAGGAAATGAAGATTGGCCTAGAGTAGCAGTAGAACTAAACGGCGAACTAAAGCTTGGTTATATGTCAAAGAGATACATTAAGGAAGTAAAGTAAAATATATGAAATTTTCTCCAGAAGACCTTCGTAAAATTGAAGATATTTATGAGGAATATGAAGAGGAAGAGCAAGAAGCTCTTTCTCTTCCGAAAAAGAAAACAAGTAAAAATAAATGACTTGGGAGGTGACTAAATGGCTACGCCTAAGAAAGTCATTGATTATGTCATGAATACTCCCTGTAATACCAATCGTGCAGTATTAAGAAGCCTGCTGGATGGACTTGGTGAAGGTGGAAGTTCGTTGGTATCTTTAAAAGTTGGTAAAACAATAACTGGCGAACCTGGGACTAACGCCGCAGTAGTAAATTCTGGAACAGAAGAAAGAGTAGTTTTGGATTTTACTATCCCTCGCGGCGATACGGGAGAAAGTCCTCAGATTGGTGAAAATAATAATTGGTATATTGGTGGAGTCGATACTGGAAAGCCCGCATATGGAGCAGACCAAGAAGCAAGAGATTCTATTAAGAGACTAGAAGATAGTATAACTCTTGCGACTGGAGATGAGATTGACGGGTTATTTGTAAATTAAAAAGTAAGGGAGGAGATAATATGGCAGTATTTCCATCGCCAACAAAAGGAATTACCGGAAACGATAAACTAATTGATTTAGATTTATTAAGCCGTTATCATTCTAAATTAACTGAGAACGTTCTTGATAAAAAGGTAGATGCAGTAGCAGGAAAGCAACTATCTACCAACGACTACACAACCGAAGAGAAGGAAAAGTTAGCTGGCGTCGCAGCAGGCGCGCAAGCGAATGTTAAGCCTGATTGGAACGCTGAAGCTGGTAATGCCGCAGAAATCCTAAATAAGCCAGAAGCGATGAAGGCCAACGGCGGTAACGCTGACACTGTTAATGGACATACTGTGTTGGCTGATGTACCTGAGAATGCAAAGTTTACGGATACGATTTACGAAGTATTTAAAGGCGCTTCCGCAACTCAAAAAGGTACAAGTGGCTTAGTTCCTATGCCAATACAGGGTAGCGAAAACTCTTATCTGCGCGGGGATGGTACTTGGGCAGAAATTGAAAAAGTTACTATCGGTGAAGCCGGTGAAAATCTTGGCGTAGTAAAAACTGGCGGCAATGTTACAATTGCTGGCGGTATTATTACTGTTAATGATAATGGTCACGCTCATACTATTGCGAATATAACTGGTTTACAAGAAGCACTAGATGGTAAGGCCAATGTTGGAGATATTCCAAATATTGGAAATGCGACTGCCGTAAAAGACGGTCTCATGTCTTCCACAGATTTTACCAAACTTCAAAATATTGAAGAGGGCGCGAACAAGACAATTGTAGATGCTTCTCTAGATAGTCAGAGTGACCATGCTATTTCAAATAAAGCAGTTACTGCGCAGCTTGGTAATTTTGTAAGTAAGGCCACTAAAATTAACGGAGTCGCGCTAGATTCGGAAAACATCACTCTTACCGCCGATACTCTAAATACTGTTAGTAAGGATGATAAGGGCGTTGCAAATGGTATCGCAACACTAGATGACGCTGGTAAGGTTCCTGCTTCTCAGTTACCCTCTTATGTAGACGATGTTCTTGAAGGTTATCTAAAGACAGAAGATGGTAAATTTTATAAGGAAGCAGCTTACACAACCGCTTATACACCAGAAGATGGTAAGATTTATGTTGACCTAAGCACAAATAAATCTTATAGATGGTCTGGTAGTGTTTATGTTGAAATTGCAGGTGGCGTTGCGCTAGGAGAAACAGAGCAAACTGCCTATCGTGGTGATAGAGGTAAAATCGCTTATGACCACTCTCAAACACCTCATGCACCAGCAGATGCGGAAGCTAATGTTATTAATAGTGTAAAAGCTTTGACTAGCGATAGTAAAAACGTAGTAACATTGGCAGACAAAGAAGTTACCATCAATCTAATTGACTACTACAATAGTAGTGATCTAGTTATGGCCACCACAGGCGATATCGACGCTATGTTCTCAGAATCCTAACTCACGTCTTTAAAAAATCCTACCGCGAGAGCGATAATTCGCTCTTGTGGTAGAAAAGGAGGTAAAAATGTCAGAAGTAAATCCTGTGAAGGTAATTACAACAGACACTCTTTCTTATTTTAAAGATAAAATGTCTGTAGATTTCGTCACACAAGACGCTCTTAATGTCAAACAAACTAAGCGCTTACTTTTCAAAAATGTTTCTGTTATTAGAAGTAGTTGGAAAGCTGACTCCACATATACCAGTTATGGGTATGTCGCATCGGTCAAACTAACAGGAGTTACTGCCAATCATTTTGTAGAAGTGGTATTAAGTAATGATGATGCTGTTAGTGGTCAGTTTGGGCCAGTAGTAGATAGTTATGATGGCGGCGTAAAGATATATGCAGCAGATATTCCACTAAAACAAATAACTATTCCAACAATTATTGCATGGGAGTGATAATATGATTGGAAGTACGAATGTTAGAAAATTAAAGAAAGGTGAACTTCTTTTCGGAGATGGTAGTGATGGTGATTTAGTAGTTCCTGCGAATACTACCATGGAGTGGGACGTAAAAGAAGATATTGGAAGAATATATAAGCAGTATAATACACTTACCTTAGAAGAAGGTTCAACTCTTAAACCAAAACATAGATGCAATGGCGCGATAATACTGGTGAAGGGCGATTGTATTATAAGAGGACATCTGTCTATGGATGGATGTGCGCCACTGCTAAATGACTATGAGAATGAAACACTGAATGACCGCCATGTAAAATTAGCAGGCGCACTAAAAGGCGGAAATGGTGGTAAAGGTGGAGCTGGGTACTGGATTCTTAGCACAAATGAATTTTCCGCTCCTACTGATGCTGATAGAATTAGTAATTTCGGTGGTGTCGGCGGCAATGGTCATCGTTTAGGTGGCGGCTTTGGCGGTGGAGGAGGAGGAGGGGAAAGATATAAATCACAATTTGCTAGCTTCATGCCAGAATACGAGTATAAAGGTGGAGCTAGTGAGCCTCGTCCTTCTTTTGGAATAACATGGCCTTGTACCACCAATGGGGCTTATGGTGCAGGTGGAGGATCTTATGGTGATTATAATAATTCAAGTTCTTTCCACGCAAGCGGTACGGTAAAAGGTGGCGCTTCCCCTGGTGGCAGCGGTGGCTCTCTTGGTGGTAGTGCCTTTGTAGAAGGAGGGGGGCTTTTTTATGGATATTCTGGAGCAGCAGGACGCGCTTATGGCGGCGGGGCTTTATGGCTATATGTGGGTGGCTGTGTGATTATTGAACAAACTGGAGAAATAACTGCGAATGGTGGCGTTGGCGCGCTAATTGGAATGAAGAACGATAGAACTGGAGAATCTCGCATAACGGACTGTGGTGCTTTTGGTGGTTGTGGAGGTTCTGGCGGTGGCGGCATAATTTTCATTTGTTATGGTGCGCAAACTAATACGCATTATTTAGGGTATGTTAATGACGGAACTGTAGCAGCCAGTGGCGCGCCATTAGTTAATTTTACTGGAATAATAAGAAATATAACAGGCTCTTCAGGAACATATAACGACCTTTGTCCACTAGGTTTTGGAGAAGCGGGTAATACTGGAATAGTCACTATAAAACCGCTAAGTTCTTTAAAGGAGGTATTATAGTAATATGATAGGAAAAATCAACTCATTATCTAGACCTCCTCTATCCGATGCTCTTTTTGGTGATGGTAGTGATGGCGCGCTCGCTGTTGCTAAAAATAAAACCACTACTCTTGATGTTGTGGAAGATACTGGACAGATCATAAAACAATATACCTCGTTAACCATTGAAGAGGGCGCTACCTTAAAACCCGCTCATCGTTGTAATGGAACAATAATCTTAGTTAATGGAGATTGTACTATAAATGGCACTCTTTCAGTAGACAAGTGTTCTCCACTTGAGAATGATGCAGAAAGCGATTGCTATAACAATGCAAATATTGCTGTTTGTGGATTCTTAGAGGGTGGCGTAGGTGGTACTGGAGGGGATGGATATCAATCGCCTATGGGCAAAAAATACAATTCAGAAACAGAAAAATTTGAATTATTTGATGGTGAGATTTGTGGTACTGGCGGCACTGGTACTGAAGGTCACGTCTTCGGTGGAGGTTACGGTGGCGGTGGCGCAGGAAGTAGAGGCGATACTATAAAGTATTCTTATAACGAATCAACCAAAACTTTTGATGAAATTCCTCTTGGTGCGAATTTTAATTGTAACGGTGGTGGCTATGAGACTCGCCCAGTTAAAGGAATGACTTGGCCCAATACAACATCTTGTACTTATGGCGCGGGAGGACAATCTTCTAACTCTAGCTGTGGGTACTACTATAAAAGTTATCCAAGTGATAACGGCGGTACTGCAACAGAAAAATTTCCAATTGAAGGCGATAAACGTTCTAATGGCGGTGCAGCACCTGGAGGAAGTGGTGGGTCGGCTTATGAGATGGAAACAGAGTCTGCTGTTACTGGTATTGGCACGATTGAGGAATTACCAGGCACAGCAGGAGATGCTTATGGCGGAGGAGCACTATGGCTTTTCGTAAAAGGCACGCTTACAATTGGAGCAAAAGGTAAAATTACTGCTAACGGCGGAAAAGGTGGAGTTATAGCGCCAAGAGATAGGCAATACGCAAATATGATGCAAGGTTGTCCTGGTTCAGGCGGTTCGGGCGGTGGAGGAATAGTAGCCATTGTATATGGAACTGACTATGTAAATAATGGTACGGTTGAAGCTAGAGGGGGAGAAAGCGTCTTTTTTGATACTTCAAAATATCAATATAGATACAATAATTCTTATGATAAATACTTTATGGACTCTTCCGGCGAAATTAAATCCACCAAATGCCAATTCATAGAAATCGCCCCTCGTACCACTGGCGGCGCAGGAAGCATAGGTACGGTATTCGTCAAAAAATTCACAGACCTATAAAGGAGAATAACAGATGAGGACAACTCAACTACTAGTCATCACAGACATTGAAAATAAGAATTCAAGAGAGATACTTTCCCAATTAGACGGTTCTCTTCCAATTCTACAAATTCCTATTCAGCGCGCGAAATCTATCCTACCTGGCATCTCTGCAACCCCAGCTATTGGCGTATTATATTGGAGTTCAGACTTACAGGGTGCGCTAGCAGATATCAAAGAATTTAACACATACATTACTCAAGAAGAGCAAAACAAACAGGCCATCCAAGATGCACTTGCACTTGCCGAAGCAGACATTAATGAGGAACTAGCAAATATTGATGCGGAAGGTGAGTCTAATGTATAAGAAGTTAAGATTTTTGATTAAGTATGGTAGAAAGAATAGAGAAGAAATGGGCGCAATTGTAGATAAATTTTATGCGGCTGGGCGCATAACTCAAGAAGAAAAAAAAGATTTAGACAGACTACTCGGTAGAGAAGAGTCCAATTGAGGACTCTTCTTTTTTATTATATATAAATTGATTTTTAGAATAAAATTAGTTGTAATATATGTAGAAAGATGAGGAAAGGGGTAGTAAAAGATGGATTTGGATTCGCATATGACGCAAGATGAACTTAACAAAATCTTGGAAGCTCATAAGAAGTGGTTGAATGGGGATAAAGATGGCGTTCGAGCTAATTTGCATGGCACTTTCCTGCGTAATGTTAATCTATACAACACCAACCTGAGCGATGCTGACTTAAGTTGTGCCTATCTTTGTGGCGTTGACTTAAGCCTCGCACGTCTGAGGGGTGCTGACCTGCAAGGCGCTTATTTAAACAGTATTAATCTTAACAACGCTGATTTAAGTTATACTAACTTGGATAATACTACCCTGACCCGTGCTGATTTAAACTATGCTAACTTGAGTGGTGCTAATCTGACTGGTATTGATCTAAGACATGCTGATATTAGGGGTTCTAATCTAAGCGGTGCTAAGGGTCTTTTGAGTGTAATTGACTATATGAAGCTCCATTTTGAACGTGTTGATGATGGCTATATTGTCTATAAAACTTTTCGTGGGCAATATACACCGCCTGAAAGCTGGGAAATCAAACCTGGATCGGTACTAACTGAAAACGTTAACTTTGATCGCACGGAAGACTGTGGTTGCGGTATTAATGTTGCGCCACTAGAATGGGTGCGCGTAGTTTATGGCGGAGAAATTTGGCGTTGTCTGATTCGTTGGGAATGGTTGTGTGGAGTTTGCGTTCCGTATAATACAGACGGAAAGATTCGCTGTGAGAGGATTGAGTTGTTGGAGGTTGTAAAATGACAAAAAACAAATCATTCCGCTTAAACAATATTACTATTCGTATAATGCTCTTCACCGTAATTGTTGACATAGTTTAGCGTCGATAGAGTTAGTTCGTGGAAATATCAATGTAGTATTGATTTATATGTGTGTCGCGAATTCATTAAATATTGCAGCTCAAATATTAACATGGGATTTACGGCGTGACTGACTTTACTTATGATATTATCATGATTGTGGTGGAGATGGAGAATAAAAATGCACAAGATGACGCAAGCAGAGTTTAACACACTAAAACGTAATGAGAGTGGTTATCTAGTGATCCCAGACAACACTGATTGCACTGCTATCGAGTTTAATACTGCGGATAGAGTAATCTTCGGCAATTGCTGCAAGCTGGGTGATTATGCTATGCTGGGAGATGAATGTGAATTCGGAAACTGGTGCAAGCTTGGCTACGGGTGTGAGTTGGGTGACTTTTGCGTGCTAAACAGCAATTGTGTGTTAGGAGATGACTGTGAACTCGGCAAAGGGTGCATATTGGGCGACCGATGTAAACTAGGCGATAGATGCACACTTCGCGATCGGTGCAGACTAGGCGACTGGTGCGAAGTAGGCCATGGCTGTGAGTTAGGAAAACAGTGCAAGCTAGGTAACAATTGTGTGCTAGGCGGTTGGTGCCAGCTAGGTGAGCATATTAGCGTGCGTGCAACATTTGAAGACGGATGTGTGCAAGACGGTCTATATGTGCAGATCGGCAATATCGGTAGAGAGCATAGGACGGCCTATTTTTACATCGATAAGGACGGAGCGATATTTGTCCGCGCCGGGTGCTGGTTTAGTGGAATAGAAGACTTTAAGGTGCGCGTCAAGAGTGAACATGGCGGCACGATCTATAAGGCGCAGTATATGGCAGCGTGTGATTATGCAAAGGCGGTGTTGCCGCTGATGCTCAAGAAAAGCGACGCCGAAAGAAAGGATTATCATGAAAATCAATGAATTTTTACGAAATTACCGAATGCAACGTAATGGCATACAGGTCGTTCGCCCGCTTTGCAAACTCAATTCTGAAATTTTAGCATCGTACTTAAACAGAGAGAATGTAGAGGAACAGAAGAAGCGCGCAGAAGTCGTTAATATGATAAAAAGTATTGCCACGATATGGAATATTAATGCAGAAGAAGTTTTCGGAGTGAAGCTGAATGTCAAATAATAGTGGTAAAGAATTAATTAATCTGTTGCTTTCAGAAAGTGCCAATTATAGCAAGTATTGGATTACTGAAGGACTTGGCGATTTTGGAAATAAAACTCAATATTTAGCAGGGTTTTACGCTGCGCTAAAGATTGTAAAAGAATATTTTAACGAAAAGACAAATGATAACGATTGAATTTTGAAGCGGCTAATCCACACAAATGAGAACATTATTCACCATGTACAAAAATAAATAAGGGAGAAAAACACATGAAAAAGAAACTGATTGCGGCGTTGGCCGTGTGCCTTGTGATGGTGCTTACGGGATGTACTGAAGCCGATAAAGTCAACCATAATATGTCCAAACAAGCGTCGTATTTTGAATCTGAGCGACGTATCACCGTATATAATGCCCGCACCGATCTAGTTATTCTATATGCCGAAGGTTACATGGACATCTCCAACAATAGTACCAATGAGCTGGTTGTCACTGTCAAGACTGGCCCTAGCACCTACAAGAAGAATTACATCTATCTCAATGATTACACGATGTATGTTGTTGAGGATATCACCGGCACACACGCCGACCCGTACCATTATGAGCTACATTTCCACACTGAGTTCCCTGTTTCCGTGGGTGTTAAACCATAAGATCGTAAAGAGATTTTCTGGAGGGATGGCAAATGAGACTTGTTGATGCTGATTTGATGCGCGCCCATATTAGACCTTATAGTGTAGTTGATGAAGGATGGTTAGTAACAGGTGGGACGTCGATTCGACTAATGCACACCTTGATAGACGACGCGCCAACTGTTGATGCAGTACCGGTGACACGGTGTAAGAATTGTGATAATCACCGTGAGTTAAATAGAGAAGATAGTCGAGAGAATTTGTACGTTGAAGGAGTTCTATGGTGTAAGCAATGGGATGAAGGCGTATATCCAGATGATTTTTGCAGTTATAGTTGTAAGAGAGAGATTTTTTAGCCCAAGACAAGAGGTGCTAATTATTGGTAACGAAACGAGATATTGATTTTTATGAAGCACTGTCCGGCTGTAAGTTTACCAAATGGCAACGCCTACGCTTAAGGTTTTGTGCGCTATGGGATTTGTTTATAAAAGTGTGTCACAGTGGTTATAATGCAGCAATCAGCAGTGTGTCTTCTGATGATTTTTGTAGTTATAGTACGAAAAAGGATGAAAAATAATGACTAAAACATTTTGTGATAGGTGTGGAGCAGAAATAGAAATCACAGGCAGCGCTCATGGAGGAGCGAGACTTAATTATCGAAAGAATGTAGAAGGGTATGAAGGTCTGGCGAAGGGGTGTGACCTGTGCATGGAATGCTACTCAGAGCTGGTTAAATGGATGAAGAATAAAAAATGAAATATTGTCCCGTCTGTAACTGTGAACAAGAGATACTTCTTGTCCAGAAAGAAGAAACATATCCCGTAAAAGGAGAACCGATCACCATTAACGCAACCGTCTGTACTTGCGCTCATTGCGGTGAGGAAATCATGTCCATCGAATACGATGACGACAATCTCCGTAAAGCCTACGCAAAGTATCGCAATCGCCATGGGCTTTTGCAGTCAGAAGAAATCAAAGCAATTCGTGAACAATATGGTGTTTCGCAAGTTGCATTTGCTCGTATGGTTGGAGAGGAAGATAATGCCATTGCTCGTTACGAAAATGGCAGTTTGCAAACCAAGGCCGCCAATGATCGAATTATGTTAGCGCGCAGGATGGAAGATGTCAAGAACGTTTGAATATACTAGTTTAGTGCCAAGATTATTGTCGTACTAGTGTCTAATATTTAATGAAAATATTGAGGAGTGAATGTTGATGAAAGTAGAAACAAAATATATTTGTGAGATATGCGGTGCTGTGTACAGTGATAAGAATGACTGCGAAGCGTGTGAGCAAGGTCATTTTGCTAACTTGAAAATTGTATCTTTTAAACAAGGTAAACCATATACGAAATGGCCACAATATATTACGGTTCAGATTGAAGAAACTGGTGAGCGCGCGGTATACGAGGCAAGATACTCGAAAGCCCCTGATTAAAACATATAGGAGATAAATAGGAATGACAAATACCTGCATGAAATGTGGTAAGGTATTCACCCACAACGAACCTATATACATAGCATACGGTGACGTTGTAGATTTCTCTTCTGTGGAGAAAGATGAATTTACTAAAGGTGGAATGGGCGGCTCGTCGTCGAATCTTCAGATTTAGGGATAATGTGTAGACATTGTTATGAATTAAGGATGTGGGAGGCAACAAATAAGAATGACGAATGAAGAATTAATTGCAAAGCTTACTGAATATGCAGAATGGTGCGATGAGAATGAATGGGAGATTCCTATTGACATGGGCGATCTGCTGCGCGAGGCCGCGCAAAAGGTCAGAGATATGGATGATTATATTTGTAATATTCGCGCCGTATAAACTTATCTCTATTATATACTTGATTTTCTAATAAAATTATTATATACTTATATTAGAAAGTGAGGGAAGAATATGAGAAAGAAAAAGCGTAAAACCTATCCATATGGCGACGTTCGTTATTATTTTTTACACTACACCTTCCTTGGAAAAATCAAGCGGCTGCCTAAACTAATCAAGTATGCGTGTCAGCGTATTACAAAAGGATATTGTGATGCTGACGTATGGAACGTGAATGCTACATCCACTTATCTTCTTCATCACCTGCTGATGGACTTTAGTAAAATGGCAACTTCATACCCTCAAGGATATACTTGGGAGAAATGGAAAGAAGACCTTTACGATGCAGCAATGTGCTTTCATTGTAAGGATGAAAAAGAATGGGACGTTGATGATATTGACGATGCGAAACTTAAAAAAGGTCTTAATTTCATCTATCAGAAGTTCTTTGATTTGTGGGACTAAGGAATAGAGAGGAGCGCGAAAAAATGGAAAATAAGCAGTTTTTCAAGTATAAGTGCAAGTATGGCGAATATGTGGATGGCGCTTATGTGAGAAATGTTTGTTGGGGAGTAGTTCTTGCAGACGATTCTACTAAAGCATTTGATAGAGTGCAGGAATGGCTTTCTTCTTCCACGATTGAAATTGAGAAAATTTCTATTTGTCCAATCCCTGATTATGATGGAACTAGTGATATTGATAAGGACACTGCGATTGTTGCTCTAAAGGAAAAGATAATTAAAGATAAGTAAATAAGTGAGGTATATGTAGTATGACTAAGAGAGAAAGAAAGATTCGCAATCGTTGTCATAAGAAGCTGAGAGAATGGAATAAGATTCTCGAAGAAAATACAAATGGACGCTGGGGATTTGATTTTGTGAAGTGTAGGTGGTATGATTATCATTCTGGTAGTAAGTATCCGCGCCTTTACTTGGTAATGCTTATGCCAGTGTGTAGAGAAGACCCATCAATTAAGTTTCCTCGCCCAACACCATGGTTTAATGAGTTTCAGATTGAAAGTAATTCTTTCGTGCGAGATATCAATAACATGATTAATGAAATGCGCGAAATGTACGACTGTATGTAGGAGGGTTGTGAGTTGGGGTATTGCATCTTTCATCAATGCAATGTTAGTCGGAAGAAATATTATACAAAGTGCTATTGCCGCAGAAACGGTGTGCGCCAGTGCCGATATTTCGTTAAGTTGGAAAAGAAGCTAAAGGGTTAACATATTAAAAACGCATACAGATGATAAAAGTGCAGGAGGCTTTTGAATATGAATAAATATTTGCGTGGTACTTATCTGCTTGGCGCGACTGATGATAATGATCTGGTTTTTGTGGATATTTGGACTCGTACTATCGGGCAGGGTGATAACTATATTGATATTACTTTAGAGGTTGTAAAACCCATTAATGAAAGTCAGTTCGATGTTAGATATGAAGTAGAAGATTTGATGGATACTCTTGCTGAAGACGAGAAGTATCGGTTATGTAAGACTTTTGACTGCGCGCCTAGTCAGCTAGTAGATAACTACATCGCTGAGAATGGTACTGATCCTAGAGATTATCTCGATTGCTCTTCGTACCCCGAGTGCTATGAAATCAATCAGGATTTTTGGTACTTTAAAAGTGAAGGTTACGGACTGCTCTCTGGATTTCTAAGTTGCATTACCCGCCCAGTATTCGATAAAGAATCTATTACTCTTATTTATAAGATTCAGAAAGAATGCAGGTCGAAACAGTTGGATAACGATGTTTTTGATTTGTTTTGTAATGAACTAGATAAGTTTAGAGCTAAGTATAGAGATTTTGATGAAGAAGAGTGGATTACTTCCTATATTAAAGATGAATTCTATTCGTAATTTGAAAAACTTATAAATTTTTGTTATACTATATATAGAAAATGAAGGAAGAGACATAAGAATTCTTCCTATGCGCGCCAGGACGAAATTTTGACCAGTATAAAATGGAATAAATATTGGTTGATTTTTCGTCCTTTTTTTGTTATAATAGTAATAGAAAGTGAGGAAAGAGATATGTACAACATTTATGAGGTGTACTACGAAGATAATAAAGAAGTCCAGAAATTGATTGGAATCGCGAGAACTGAGAAAGACATTCCCCATCTCCTTCGTAAGTATTGGACTTTCGTCTTCAGCCCTGAAGTTCCAAAGTATTGGCGCGGATGGGTAGATGAACGTGGTCAATGGTGGGATTTGGGTTCATGGAGTACGCTTTTTCTGGTAGTAAGAGTTAAGTAAAGGAGAAACCATTATGCTTGAGAGATATACATTGTCGAAAGAAGATACCAATGAGATTGAAGAATTTCTGCGTGATTTGTATTGGCATTATGGATTTTCTTTTGTTATAAACAATCAGCGTAGTCGTGATTCCTTTTATGCGTGGTCGCGCGATAGAAAAAACGATATTATTGATGATTATTTCGATTGCGACTTTGATATCTGCTCTGGCGCGGCAAGAATGGTTATCCTGTATAAGGATTGGGCAATTAAGATTCCGTTTGACTATGATAGAAATACTGCTAGCAGATATGGTAACTTTTGCGAAGAGGAACTCTTAAATTATGAGAGCGCGCGCAAGGAAGGTATGGAAGATTTCTTTGCACCGTGCATTAAGTGTGAAAGAGTTTATTTTGGTAAGCATGTTACTTGCCCTGTTTATGTTATGCCGCGACTGTATGTAAATGAATCTTTTGCAGGTAGTGTTGCAGAAAACTCCAACAGCAAACTTTTTGATAATGATGAATATTCTGGAAGTTCTGATTGCATGAACGTTATTGAAATTATGTCATCTTGGTGGGATGACGAAGATGTTGAAAAGCTCATTGACTTCTGTGATAGTCACGGAATTAATGATCTTCATTATGAGAACTTCGGATTTAACAAAGATACCAATCAGCCGTACCTGATTGACTATGCTGGATTCTAAAGGAGGAAAGTGTATGGAGATTAATACTGTTTACTTCAATAAGAATGATTTGCTTGAAGTGGAGAATGAGAAGAAGAAACCTCTTACTTTTACCTACATGATGGGATTTGACCTTCAGTATATGGAGAGAGTGGCGCGGGCTTATGTGAATGAAACTAATACGATTTATGTGCAAAAATTTGTGGAGATTGAGGAGAATCTTTCAAAAGGTAAGAATGTCGTGTATATGAATGCGGCAACTTCTTGTACTTCGTTCCTTCAAAATGAAGTCCAGAATGAAATCGCAAAATTTTCCACTCGCGCGCAGGAACACATTGTGAAGAATTGTGTCATTTGCCCTACTCGGTTCGATGAAAAAGACCCTCTGTTTAGTATGTCTGTGGCTAGCGCATTTTCTTGGTGCAACCCTTCTTCTAAAGATTGGGATAGTATTAGTATTGCTATTGACAATCCTTATAGTATTGAGCTTTTCCTTGCCAAACTCCTAGGTTCTCCTATCCATGACGTGAACTTTGGAGATGTCGCTTTTGAAACTTGTCACATTCTTACCGATAAGAAAGAGTCGTATGAAAAGCGCTTGGCCGCCCTACACTCTCAGATTGGGCGCGTTCTCCAGAATTCTTTTGAGGAAAAAATGCCAGGATTCTCCACCAGTAAAGAGGACTGGGCGAGCCTCTCTTCCTACATTTTCTTGAATACGAGTACCCCCTCTCTTTCCACGAAGCAAAAGCTGTATGTAGCATACCTGATTGAGAATATGTGGGCTAATGAGGTGGGATTCAAAGAAGAAGCTGAACTCGCATACACAAAAGTGGTCAATAATGAGTCATATTTTAATTTCAAAAATTCTACGAATAACATTGAGGTAGAGAATGAAAATGAAAATTAGTGAATGGGTTATGGCTATACTGTTGGTTTTGCTTGCTGTTTTGGTAGTGGCCGCGCCTATTATGCTATTTATAGAGAATTTAGTAAAGTAAGTGGAGGAAAAGCTTTGATTATTATTGAACCTAGGGTAGAAGTGCTGGATGAGCTAGATAGAGATAAGGTGTATGGGGCAGTTGAGAGAGCTGCGCGCACTTGCTATAAGTCAGAAGATAAGATTGCTAGTGGTAGCGCAGAGCGTATGGTGCGCGCCCTCATCAAAAATGGTCATGAAGCAATGCTTGAACATTATTCGTTTAGTGTGAAGTTTGTTTGTGATAGGGGCGTAACTCATGAGCTTGTGAGACATAGGATGTGCGCCTTCGCGCAGGAATCTCAGCGTTATTGCGCCTACACCAAGAAAAAGTTTGGTTCAGCTATCACTTTTATTCGTCCTCTCTTTTATCATGAGGGAACCATGGAGTATGAGGTATGGAAGAAGAGTTGTGAAAATGCGGAAAAGTCTTATTTTGCTCTCATTAATGGCGGTAGTACTCCTGAACAGGCGCGCACTGTACTTCCCAATTCCACAAAGACAGAAATTGTAGTTACTGCTAACCTTAGAGAATGGCGTCACATTCTAAAGCTGAGATGCGATAAGGCCGCGCACCCTCAAATGCGACAGGTAATGGATGCGCTTCTGGAGGTATTGCGTATGAAGATTCCAGCAGTAGTAGATGATATTGCAAAAGATGGAGAGAACGATAAGTAAGGAAGAGAGCGATTAGTTAGATGTCTAACTAATGCGGAATAATTAAGACTTTCAGTAAGTATTCACATAGTATAGGTAAGGGGTTATTTCCAGATTTACTCAATCATATAGTAAACGCCATATGAATGTGTAATTTTCAAATCCCAAAAAAGTAGTAGGCGCGCACTAAAGAGAATCTGCAAATTTATCATGTGCGCGCTACTACTTCTACTACTACTTTCTTACTCATACTGCTCTTCCGTTTTCGTAGACGAGAATGTGGTTTTAAACGGTGCGAAAATTTTTCTGCTGACCTACTTATCTCACTAAGCTTTTCTGAAGGCTAGAATCAAGGTAAATCAATACGAAATAAGTGTATTTTTCTTCAGCGAAAGGAGGATTTCCCCATTCATGGACTTATGTAACGAGAAGTGTTATGCTAATTGTGATCTTTGCCAGTATGCTATCTTAGAGGACGCGCCCATTGACGAAGAACTCCTTATTCAATATAAAGATGCTGTTGGATGTAGGCTTGGCGATAGTTATTATCTTAGTGCTTGTGAGAGAAGAGAAGGGCTCTTTTGTGACATGTTCAAGTGCGTGATGTTAGACCATAGTGAGTACGCGCGCACTCATATCCATACTTCACTAGAAGATTACATTAATAGTATGAGATAAATCGAACAAGTGTTCGTTCCGCTCCTTCTCTCCTGCTTATCTTTTCTTGTTTATTTTCTTGGTGGGCGCGCAGATACCTTTTCTCTTTTGGGGAGAGGGGTCGGCGGAACTGGGGGAGAGGGGTCTTATACGCAGAGCTAATAAGAAAATAAGTAAGGTAGTAAGTAAGCATTCGCTTTATTATTTCCTTACATGAACTAAAAGACAGAGTAAGGAATACTAATAAGGTAATAGTAAAGGTAATATGTACTTTATCTTCTAGTAAAAACTATACTGTTCTTTTAGTAAGAAAAGTAATATTTTCTCCTTTAGTAAAGAGTTACTTTCTTTCTTACTTAGCGCGCCTACACAAAAATTTAAGAAGGAGTAGATATGAAGTATCAATTAATTTTTCTCATTATATATGGCAATT
>ERZ1035037.304-NODE-304-length-16516-cov-17.036085_pt1 | contig 16516 bp, 43 predicted proteins | sample MGYA00520618_ERZ1035037 | MGnify/ENA primary metagenome ERZ1035037 (study PRJEB33766, sample SAMN09781741) | gut metagenome | biome: gut microbiome | host: Homo sapiens | place: Madagascar | study: EMG produced TPA metagenomics assembly of the PRJNA485056 data...
GTTCATCTCAACATTTTTATTCTAAATTTCGCTAACCGCTCTTTAATTGATTTTTAATAAAAATTTTTATATAATATATATATAAACAATAAGAAAATAATTAACAACAGTTCAACTACAACTAATCAGGAGGTAATAAATATGAATGCTGGCTTTTACCGTTTCGACGTCCATTTCTTTGATGGCGCAGAACAGAATGCCCACGGTTTCGTATATGCGGATAACTACGCAAATGCCGTTGAGAAGGTTTGTGATATGGTTGATGATGAAGATATCGCGGACATCAAGATTGAAGGAATGGAGCCCAGTGAAGTCCTTCTGATGCCCGACTGGATTGCTGACAAGATTGTCAAATATGACTACTTTACCAGCGACTATGCGCGCGAGGACAAAAATGTTCAATTTAAGAATGTTAATTCTGTGTTGCCCGCGGAAGAAACTGACGAAATTATGAAGGAGATTGCGAAGCATCTGACCGCTAACAACTACGGCCCCTCTGACAAACTCCCTCTGTCTCAGAAGTCTATCGACTATATCAATGAGTGCGTAAACAACGGTCTCCCTGTCGAAATGCCGAGCCATTGTGGTGAAGAGTAATGTGGCAACGAACCTGTAAGGAATGCGCTTATTTCGATGATATGCACTGTAAGATTAGCGGACGGCCCGCTACTTCTCACGATACGGCTTGCGCGTCATTCAGTAGCCAACGCTACGAGTGCGATGTTTGCCATCGTCAAATTCACCATACTGAGGTAATTTATGATAGCAAAACTAATAAGATTGTTTGTTCAGATTGCTGTAATCGTTTGTCTTCGTGTGATAATTGCCATAATGGACATCTCTGCCTTTTTGAAACAGACCCATCGCCATTGCCGAAACAAGTTCAAAAACAATACCGTCAGGGAAATATGTTCGGACAGACGATAATTAAGAATCCCGAGAGAGTCCGACAGATTTGCGAAGTCAAATGTTCTTGTTGGGACAAAGAAAACCAACAATGTTTAAAAACTACTTCCCATTATTGTCCCAATATTCAAGAAGTAATCTAACGTTGGGCAAAACCTATTAAATAATTTATCCATTTTACGAGTAGGATGAATCGAAATAACTTGTAATTTGGAGGAATTATTTATGACAAATTTAGTTGGACAACGTTTTGGGCGTTTAACGGTATTAGAAAAAACCAATTTACGCAAACATAATAATATCGTATGGAAATGTTAGTGTGATTGTGGTAATATCCATTATGCTTACACTAATCTATTAACAAGCGGAGGGTGTAAATCTTGTGGTTGTCTTCATCAAGATACAATAATGAAACAAACGGCAGAAAGACATAAGGATTTAATCGGACAACGTTTTGGTCTTCTAGTAGTTCTAGAAAAGGATCTCACTAAAAGGGCCCCTAACGGAGGCTATATGATGAAATGCCAATGTGATTGCGGCAATATCCATTATGTTTCTCCTACGGCTCTTCGCACGAGACATACAAATTCCTGCGGATGTTTACATATGTCAGTAGGAGAATTAAAAATAAAACAATTATTAGATGAAAATAACATTCCATATGAAATGGAAAAATCATTTGATACTTGTCGAAGCCCATTTACTAACCATCCATTACGTTTTGATTTTTTTGTTAATAACTCATATCTCATTGAATATGATGGAAAATAGCATTTTGATGAAACGGCTGGATGGCATAGAGAACCATTATCCGTCATTCAAACAAGAGACGAGTATAAAACAAATTGGTGTAAAGAAAATAGCATTCCCTTAATTCGCATTAATTATACAGATTATGATAATTTAACAATAAAAGATTTATTGTTATAAGGAGGTTATATGATATTTACAGTAATGCATAACGGTTCTCCTTACTTCACCGTCGATGCCAGCGAAATCATTGGCGTTGCCAAAGTTTATAATGGCGAGGTCAATTTCAGCACAGTAATGCTCCTCAAAAATGGTGGACAATATGAATTCCAGTTCCCAATGGAGGATTGTCAAATCGACAAGATTCGCCAGAATTGGCTTCTTGCTCGGACTAAAATAAATTTTCCTTCGCCTGATGTGGTTATAACAGTGTGAGCACGTTGGGCAAAATTCTTAAATTTAACAAAACTGACCAGGAGGAGCGTATGAAACGTAAGGGCTACGACATCTACATCGGCAAACGCGGAGCGATTTATTACCTCGAAACTATCGAGGAAACCAATCCTCTCATCGCAGATACCTATGCCTATGACAAGGCACTCGACAAGTTTGGCGACATTCCAGAAGTAGTATGGAAAGCAATCCCGGCAGTAATTTGGATACCGGAGGATGGAAGAGAATGACACTATTTAAAATTAACCTTGAAGACAGCGGCTGCTTCTGTATTGACCTCGACACCATCAGTTCATTCTATATCGGCTTCGGCAATAAACTCAAAATTCTCCCTATCGGAGGGTCTGAGTATATTGCCCCTATTACAATTTGCCCTCAGGATGCCAAGCGTCTCGTCGAGGCCTGGGAAAACAGACAGGAACATATCTAATTAAAGAGGCATTTGAAAATGGAACTCTATAATCTCTATTCATATATTGAAGTGGTCGATGAGCCTAACCAGTTCGTCTATCTGTGGTCGGCCCATTACGACAATGTTGATGACGCCGAGTCCGATGCTTGGAACGAGACTTGTCTCCGTTATGAAGAGAACGCCAAAGAATTTCAGTTGCCTGACTGCGATGAAATGATTGAGCGACTCCAAGAGTTCGAGCGATCAAGAGGTAGGTCAGACACAATAGATAAGCAAATGATGGACCACGCAATTGAGCTAGCCATCGACGCACGTGATGACTACATTGATTATTACGCGATAGCCGCCCGACTCGATGACCACGATTACGAAGACCTCGTAGTGCTAGACGCCGACGAATATAATCTATAATTAAATTTGCCACGATTTTCACCACCTTATATTTCTATTATCATTATACCAAATAATTTTGGAAAAATCAATACAAGGAGAATTGAAAATGGCTGTTAAAATCCGCAAAGCATTTGTTGTCGAGCCCGATTCCCTCTATGCTGACCAGCGCTATATTTTCCACGGCATCGACCGCGCAGAGGCCGAAGAGATTTGCCTCGCATTTGTCGAGGAACTCCTGGATGATGATATTCAGATGTGTCAGCGCGCTGAACATTATCCTGAGATTACATACTGCCCCGATTGGTGGAAGGATATTGAGCCTGACCTCCGTCTCTGTCAGTACGATTCATTCGTATACGAAACCTCAATTTATGATTTTGGACACTAATATATAAGAGTATTTGGCGATGCCAAATACTCTTATTTGATTTTTTTATAAATTTATAATATAATATATATATAAGATGAAGAAAGGAAATGATACAAAATGAATGATATTGTAATGCGTTTTAGAACTGAGCACGGCCAGACTATTGAGATGACTATGAACGACCTCAAAGATGCATACGACGAGTATCGTTTCCTTACCAAGCGCGATTATATTCTTGAAAACTATCCTGAGTCCGAGGCTTGTGTGGACAGAATCGCCGCTCGTGCCATCGAACTGGAAGACAGTTATCATTATCGGGAAGACGACGCAATCGAACAGGCGTTCGATGAGATTATATGAGGAGATTACCTATGAAGTGGCATTTGATTTCTGAGAAGCAGCCTGAGATTGGTACTGATGTTCTCGTATGTTTCGAGCCGGGCAACCCTTTCTCCTGTGATGTATGTAGCCTTGAAGAGGAAGGCGAAGGCAACTATGTTTGGTGGCGCCTTGAAAAAACTTATCCTGTTGATGACACTGATTATTGGGCTGAAATTCCGATGCCTCAGCCGAGAATTCCCGCATATAAGGAGGAGGATTAACTATGATTGAAGGTCTCTACCAGCCGTTCCAGCACTGGGGTGCGTCTGGGACCACGTGGATTATCTCTGATACCCATTTTGATGACCCCGACCTCATTCACGTATATGCTGACCGTCCTTCCGCGGAAGAGCAGGTGAAACTCATCAATGCTAAGTGTGGTCGTGCGGATACGCTGATTATCCTCGGTGATATTGGCGATATCTCCTATGTGCGCCAGTTGCGTGCTAAGTATAAGATTCTCGTGATGGGCAACCACGATGCTGGTGCCTCCAACTACAAGCGTCAGATTTTCAAGCAGAAGTTTGATAAGGGTCTGTTCCAAAAGCACGAAGCACTGGATGAAATGAAGCGTCTCTATCCTGATTGCGCTTATTCTGTCAGCGATAGTTATGATTTTCTCGACAATGTTCCTTGCTGGGAAGTCAGTGCCGATAATCGCCTCTTCGACGAGGTATACACGGGCCCGGTTATGATTTCCGAGAAACTCCTCCTCTCTCACGAGCCTATCAATATGATTCCTTGGGCGTTTAATATCCACGGCCACACGCATGACCGGCGAGTCAAGAACAATGGCAACCATTTCAATGTGTGCGCTGATGTGATTGGTTATGAGCCTATCAACTTTAACAAGTGGATGAAGGAAGGGCATCTCGCGCATATCGTATCCATTCACCGAGACACCATTGACAGAGCCACTTCTAACGCGAAGAAGCGTGGCTATAAACTGGGGAGGAAACCGCAGTAATGTTTTTTAATATTTTGAACCAATTTCTTTTATTTATTTTCGGTCTTATGCTGTTCGCTATTATGCTGAATAATATCGAAGAACCTTATTTCCATAGTAAATGGGGCATCATTCTCCCGTTTATTGGGGCTCTGTCTTGCGCGGCCTGTATCATATATAATCTGTTTCAGGGGTGATTACTATGTCTATTACTGGCGTTATTACATTTATTGTTTGTATGATTATGATTTTTACTTATCTGTATCAATCTTATCATATAGTTAAATATTATCGGGAACAGGGTAGATGGTGCGTTTGGGCAATTTTGAACATTTTATCTATCCTAATTATCGTGGAGGCCACTGAGGTTATGGCGGAGGTAGTTCATTTATGCTGATTACTATTTTGTTTGTAATTGTATTCATCATCAGCGCATCTTTGTGCTATAAATTCCGCAATCACGATGTTTCTATGGCTCTTCTTTTGCTTGCGGTTATCTGTGCGGTCGGTCTTATTGTATGCGGCGCTATGTGCGCTTGTACGCCATTCGATACCGACGTCCGCACACAAGACGCGATGGACAAGGAACGTATGCTTCTCGAACTGCGCATCAATGATGATTATTGGCGCAAAGACGCACGTCTGACCGCAGAACTCGTACACGATGTGGACGAATATAATGAACTGGTTATCAGTATGCGTGATACCTATAACAGTGAATGGACTTCTTGGTTTGGTCGCTCTTGGATGGCTGACCTGGCTACCGTAGAATTTCCAGAAGGAGGATGGAAATGATTCTCTTATTGCTACCTCTTGTAGTATTTGTAATTTGTAGCATTCTATTTCATAAGATTCGAGATGTTGATACAAATGAATGCATTAGTGTCATCGGAGGAGTCGCTCTTTGTGCTTTTCTCGTATTGGGCATCGTTTGTTTCTTTATACGCTTTTGCGATTATGACAAGTTCCAGATTGATGCGGAACGCGCAAATATCGTTCGATATATTGAGAAATATGGCGATGATGCGGATACTAATGAAGATATTTACAACACTATTTATAACAAGGTTTACAATTTTAATTATCGAGTATATAAATGTCAGAGAGCTCGGTCAAATCCTCTCATTAGCTGGTTCAGAGCCGGATGGTGGATGGAGATTGAGCCGATAGATTGGACGCCATAAGGAGGTACAATATGGATTCTTTGTTTGATTTGATGTTCGGCATTATGAATAATGATTATTCTAAGGCTGACAAGGCTGGCCACGACACTGTTGGCGACTACACCATTGACACCTGCGATACTGTGGATCAGGGCTACGAGACTGCTATGTGGAAGGGCGACGGCGATATCATCATCGTTGAGCGGTACCCCGATAAGGAACGCGCTGAGGCTGGCCATACGAAGTGGTGCGAGTTCGCTAAGACGAATCCTGAGCACGTATATAGTGTTCAGGTAGACGAGCACGTCAATTTCTAATAACTAAGTCAATGGAGGATTTTACCAAACGTAAAATCCTCCATTGATTTTTTTTAAAAATTATTATATAATATATATATAAGGTAAAAGAGAAAGGAATTGATGTTTATGATTATTTTTCCCACCTTACATATTGAGTTTGAAAAGTGGAAATTTAATAAGGAGTATGGAGTTTGGGTTTCCAACTTCGGCAACTTCAAGGATATTCATAAGCGTCCTATTCCTAAGAAAATCTTCCAGCAGAATGGCTATGTATCTGTAAAAACCAAGCACGGCAATCGTATGGCGCATCGCTTGGTTATGTATACGTGGTGCCCTATTGAAGACCGTGAGGCGTTTACTGTTGACCACATTGACCACAACAAGCGCAATAACCGCGTTGACAATCTGGAATGGGTCAGCCAGGCTGAGAATCTGATTCGAGCCCAGGATGACATTGTGGTGAGTGCTGTTCCTACTATTAACAATGCGGGCGCCGAACCCGCCGGTCGGGATACTGGGAAAATTCTGGAAGAGTGCGACAATACTCTGGCTAAGTGGCTTGCCACTACCACGGACACCACTTGCCGTTCCTTTATCGTTCAGGAGGGCATCACTCTTGATACTATTTTTACCAACACTGATGGTTTTAAGGGCACGGCAATGGAGGCTATTGACTGGCTCCAAAAGCATAACTCTAAGGTCAGCACTACCGAAGAGAAGTTCTTCTTCAAACTGTGTAATAGCATTCGTATGGACGGTTTTATGTATTCTCGTAAGTGGAATTTTTTGAGAGGAGTTAAATAATGAGAGTAGCAATTTACGCAACTGAGCCTTATTATGGCGGGCTCCACGGGTATTTCAATTGCGGCATCTACCACATTAATACTTTTAGTGAGGCCGATGAAATTGGTCATTATCTGTGTGATGAACTGATTGACAGTTATACTACACTGACCGACCTGTATGAGGATGGTGAGCGCGAGTATGATTATGGTATCTATGAGATTCCTAATGCGTTCGATGATATCGACGATGACCAGCTTGACGCCGACCTTTATGACTACGGTTTGAGCGGTTTTATCAAGAAATATTCTCTCTAATTGATTTTTTTAAAAATTTATAATATAATATATATATAAGATAAAGAAAGGGTGATTTCTCAATGAGAACTGTTTATGTGAGCTATTCCGTTCTCGATGTAGTTGAAGTTCCTGATGATTGGACTGACGAAGAGGTTGAGAAGTTGCTCGAAGACAATGCCCCTATTAACTACAATGATATGGAATGGGAGTATAAGGAGGACCGCTATGTTCAGGACTGTTGAAATTTGGGACGATGATGATGTTGTCGAGACCGATTTTGATACCTATAATCAGGCATTTGCCCTGTACGCGCATCGGTTCTCCTATGGTACTCTTCCCTTCGTTGATTTTCTCATTGTGGATATGAGCACCGGTGAAGTAGTGTTTCAGGGCTCCACTGTAAGCGTTCATTAAGGAGGAATATATGGCTCGTCGAGAATTTAACCGTCTTGCTGAATACTGTGAGGAGACTTATGGTTCTCCTTATAACCGTGATGAGGCCTGGTTCATCTGTCCCGAATGTACTGAGCCGATCTATTTTGATGATTGGACTGAGGAAGAGACTCACGGCTGGACTGATTGCCCCATCTGTGGAACCAATTTATATGAGGATGTGGAATAATGAAGATTTGGTATGAGCGCACTGTTCGCAATTACATCAATGTCCCGTGCGATTGGCCTGAGTCGAAGATTTATAAATACCTTCGTGAAAACACCTGCGGTCCGTATGATGATTTGGCTTGGTGGTATGATAAGGAGATTGTTGAAGGCGATGAAGATGAAACTTTCTGATAATTTTAATACGCGCACTTACATCGACAAACTGATGAATCTGGATATGGCGTTGGAGCGTCTGGACGGTTTGTTTGACGCGATTAGCGTAGCGATGCACGAAAAGGAAATTGAGGAAGCCGAGTATGACATTCAGCGTATCTACGAATTCCGCAATTATATCGACAAAATGATGGAGGGCAAATAATGAATATTCCTACCACTGTTAATAAGACCGAAGCCAATGCCTGTCTGATGAATATTCGGACTGAGATTGAAGCCTTGGTTAATCACGGCGAACTGGATAATGACGAGGGCCATTATATGGCTCACTGTCTGAATATCATTGATACCTACATCAATCGGGGTGATGTGGAATGATGACTAAATACTTCCACATTACCATCACTACCGCGCTCAAAGACAAGGATGAATTCTATGTCTATTTCAGAGGTAATACTGAGGACGAAATCTATTATACGCTTCACGACTTTATTGAAGATAACTTGGACGAGATTGCGACTAAGTATTTTGATAGCGATGAAATCGTTAAGCGTGGTATGACCGAAGACTATTACTTTCACGAAGCCGAGGCCGACTATGATGAAATCACCGAAACCGAATACCGCGAAGCAATGAATCAAATTTTTGGCAATCTCGATTAAGGAGGTAGTCAAATGAAGAAAATAGATTTAGACCGTTTTATGATATGGGTTTGTCTACTATTGCTCTTGGGTATGATGATTTGGGTAGTAATCAAGACAGTCCATAAAATGGAGCAGAGTCGTGTAAACGGCCCAGCAAATGAAATGGAAGAACTCCAAGACGGAAGTTTTTTCCCCGTCGATAGTGAGCGATTCTTGAAAATAGACAGTGGTGAAGTATGCGGACACGCCGCCACAGTGTATGCCGATTCTGTTACTGGCGTTATGTATATTTTCGTCGGTGGATACGGTAGTTTCTGTCCGTTATATAATGAAGATGGGTCATTGATGATATATGACCCTGGTGAGGAAATGTTAGATGTGGGATTCGATTAAGAAACATCTTGGAACTGCGTGCTTGACTGCGGCGATTCTGTTGGTGGCGATTATGTTTATTAACATCTTCTCGTCATTTAAACCCAGCGTCGTAGACAAGGGCGTAGTATTTCCAGAAGATAGGGAACTATTTATTCCAGTTGATAAGGGCGAGGTGCTAGGTGGAGACGCATATGCGGTTGTTGACCGAAATACAGGCGTCGTATATATTTATACAAATGGAGCACTCTCGCCCTTATATGATAAAGAAGGGAATTTGATTATCTATGAACGTTGAAATTAAGAGTGGTTGGGTGAATGCCCTTGATAGCGTGCCCAGTGATTACCCGTCTCTCAAAGATAAGACGAGAACCTATGTTGTTCATACCGCTCCTATTTATCGGGGTCGCCCCGATATGACCGAAGAGGGTTATTCAGTAAGTTATTGGGATTATGATGGACAGGCCTGGGGCAATATTTGCGAGGGCGATATTGTTCTTCACTGGATGCCGTTTACCAAATGGTGGGAGGAGACTAATGCGTAAGTTTCTGTGTGCGTTGATGGCGGTTTTGATTACTCTGATGTGCGCCGGCTGTGTAGGTGGGCCGAAGGGCGAGACTCTCGGCGCTGATAAGCCAGAAGATGAAGCAGTAAAAATCACTTTCAATGCTGATTTTTACGATAACGCCGGCGACCTGTGGCTGAGCGCAACCGGCTCTACTTTCAATATTGAGCCGAATAAGGTGAAAGAATATACTTATAGCACCGAAGGATATTGGGAATATAATTGGACAATGTCCTCTGTAATGTCTGTATATATTGACGGCAAGCAGATTGATTCGTGTGGTTCAACTATTATTTTTGCCGATAACCGCCTTGAAATTTTGAATATGAATATTCCTGAGGTCATTAATACTCACGCCCGCACTAACGACGCTTATATTGATGCCAATGAACCTTGGTATAGTATGAATTGGACTGACTATTGGACTGTTCAGTGGTGGTGTATTAACGAGCAGTCTCACGGGCGCACGGTGAAGCCTCGTGTTGTTGTGATTCAGTCTCAGACGGGCGAGCCTATCCGAATGTATAGCGGGTCTGATGTTAGTTGGGAACTTTGTAAGAATTTGCCCAAGACCACGCATATCACAATTGATGGTATGGATTTGTATGTTCATAGAGCCAATTTTTCAATCATTGATACAAGTATTTTGAAGGGATGAGGTCTAGCGCCTCATCCCTTTTTTTGATTTTTATTAAAAAATATTATATAATATATATATAAGATGAATGAAGGGAATGATACAAATGGTAGCGAAGTCTTTCCAGTCCTACGCCATTGTGAGCGAGGTATATACTGTTAATGGACGCCAGTATGTGAAGGTCCAGAATCCCCGGAACGGTAGCACCAGACAAGTAAGATGGTATAGCGAGGACGAGGACAACAAAATGTATGGCGTCGTTGAACCGCAGAGCATTCCCTTTAAAACTCAGAAGATTGTTCTGGGTTTCATAAATGATTATATCACCATTTTCAAGAATGGTGGAATGGACGAAAACAATGAGTATTTCAAGTATTCTCCTGCTCGGTATTGCCGGCTATGGGGCTGGTATTTCCCTTCTGATATCGACCTTCCTGAAAACTTGCCTACTGACTGTAATCCTATGAAGTTGGAGTGGGCGCTGGTTGGTAATGATGACGAGAAGTTGAAGACTGATGCTGAAATCCACGAGAACATTGATGCTCTGTTGTGGCCGGAACATCCCAGTCAGTATCAAGGCGCCGTTGGTGAGCGCATTGACCGCAGTATCGTGGTTATCCGCAACTATAAACTGGAAACCAATTATGGTCATTCCAATATGATGACTTTTGAGGACGAGTCCGGCAATATCTATCTCTGGACTACTACCGCGAAGGACTGGCCCGAGGGCACCAAGCATCGTATTCGTGGAACTGTAAAGAGCCACAATCTCTACCATAACATTCATCAAAGCGTATTAACTCGCGTCGCGGAGGTAAGATAATGAAGATTTATGTCTATACTGTTCAGCACGACCTGATTCATTTCGATAAGCACACATTCATTGCCGACAATGATAAGCAGGCGAATGAGTATATTCTCCATCTCCGTGAGAGACTGTTGGCTACAGGAGAAGCCGAGGCTATCAGCGGGCCCTATAAGTTGAATAGTGCCAATTTGATTGACCTGTTGGTTCCTACCAATATCAGCGGTAAGCCGTATGAATTTACGAAATTCGACTATAAGATTAAAGAAGCCAATAGGAAGAGTTGGAGGAATATGTGATGTGTGATTATTGTAATCCCAAGATGTATGACCACGAAGTTTATTATAATCCCACTGATGATGCTTGGTATTTCGATATTGAGACCGGTGAGTGGAGTGATTATGATGATGATTTCATTCATATTCAGCGTCAGATAAATTATTGTCCATATTGTGGTCGGCGTTTGCGCTGTAAAGATAAGAAGAACGAAGTCCAAACTGATGATTATGGTCCTGACTCTCCATTCATTCCCAATCCTACAAACTGTGGTTCGAGTTATTTGAATTATAATGCCTGGACTGGTGATGAAATGACGATGTGTAGACTTGATTATAATCATTGTCCAATAGCAGAGAAAGACGAGAAATGTCCATTTATTCCAACTTACGAGGAGACTGTTGCTTATGAAAATCCTTGTTGATGAAATGCCCAAGAAGGTCGAAGATTGCCCTTGGTCATATCCCACTGAAAATCCTTGGAATGACCGTACAATTTGGTTTTGCCAGTGGGCGCAGAGTAATGGCGAAACTTGTCCTATGGTAAAAGGCGGCGAGTGTCCTTATTTTAAACAGAGCGATTTTTACCGCATTGTTGATGCTTTCAACGCCGTTCCTGCGGTCTATCCTTTTCGCACCCAAGAGGTAAAAGAATTTATTATCCGTAATCCCAATAGAAAGGATTGATTGATATGAATATCTATATGTGGCACGTTATTCGATTCAAGGACGCTTATGCTCTGTGTAAGTGGGCTATCAAGAACTATGATGTTGACTTCTGGGATATGTGGGATATGCTCATCTCCCAGTGTGAGATGCCTAATGAAGACCTTGTCCGCATTGATTTCATCGAGGATGGTTTCCTCTCTATGGACGAGAATCTGGACAAGGAAGAGTTCGATTACAACTGTTTGTTCAATCTGATTATTGGCACTATCCGCAAGGAGTGTCTAGCCAATGATAATTGGACGGGCAACGAAGTGTATGTCGAGATGAATCGATGAAATTTTATTTTTCATATGGAGAACGCGGTAAGCGCAGACGCAATGTTTATGATTGCGTTCACGATTTTGAAGACCGGCAATCCGCTGAACGATGGTTGCGCGGTCAAGCAATTCGGCTCTATGAGCGCGTGATGTTAGAAGGCAAATCATATTATTTTATACCAGATTATGATTTCTATTACAACAAAAACATTGAGAAATATGAGCAAAAAGGTATTGAAATCACTGATAAAGTAAAAATATGTATTGAAGAAAAATCATATAATGATTTTTTCAATAATCAAGTAATAGCTTATGTTTTTGCCACCTGTTGGACAGATGAAACACCATATTATAGGAGATAAAAGAATGATTTATTGCGCGTTTGACCCGCTGAATATCCCCAAGGACCCGAATACTAATGAGGATATTCACGTTTGTAAGAGTTATGATTCATTTCTGTGCGCGAAGTGCCCGAGTCGATATGACGGCGACCGCATTAAAGAATATATGGAGTCTCACCCTCGTGAGCATTAACATACAATAGGGATAGTTATACTATCCCTATTTTTTTTTATTGATTTTTATTAAAAAATATTATATAATATATATATGATAGAGAAAGGGAATGAGCTTATGGTATATAGTGTTGAATATGGTCTATATGATATACATTGTGGAGGACACACATTTATTAGTGCTTCTAATATGGAACAGGCTCAATCCCGAGCGGTAAGGTTAGCCCATAAATTATTTTTTCGTAAAGTAGATGATAATCAGATTCGATTTCTTAAACAAAAACAATTATATGAAAAAGTAATAAGTGATTTACATTTACCTAATACTTGGGATAAATGGGATGCTACTTGGGAATATGTTAATAATTTACACTGGTCAATGATTGATGATCGCGTTTGGTATAAAGTAGAAGAAGCATCTGATGCGGACCCTTGTGTAGTTTATGAAGAGTGGGGGGGATTTTAATGTTCCAAAAATATTTACTCACCTACGGTACTTATGATGTGGGCGATATTATAACTATGGTTCGTTATAGTACGAGTCTCGAAGAGGCTCTTGAAGATGCTCAAACTTATGCTCGCAGTTATTTTGAAGGTTTGGCTAGAAAAAAGAAAGTTCGATGGAAACATTATATCGGCGAGTTCATTGAAGAATATCGAGATAAAGTAAAATATTTAACTGGCATACGCCCAGTAGGTGGAGATTACGAAGGTCAATCATTTTGGAACCTTGGGTACAATAAATATAAGGCTGTGCTTGACGATCATATTTGGTATCAAGCCGAATTAATTGACATTAAAAATCCATTTGAGGAGTTGTAATTATGAATTACCGTTATCGTGTTAAATATGGTTTGAGGTCTGATGACCGAGCTCGTTCCGCATTCATTGTCTGCGACCCCGGCGTGGTTAATATGCGCGCTCAGTATATTGTAGATGCCTTCTATGATAATTTGGTCGAACAGGGTGTTATTTTCGATAATACTATTGACTATTATGTTGAGCAGGTGCGCGATGAACTGGCTGAAAAGAAGACGAAGTTGAGTGAAGAGGATATTTGGAGCGAAGCATATACGCGCTATTACACTCATCGTTCTCTCGCTACTTGGTATCAGGTTGAGGAGGCATACTAATGGATTACAAAGATGTGTTTGCTAGCATTATCAAGGAGGCTGTTAATGCCGATTTGGTTGATTGGTATGTAGATACCTATTTCTACGGTAATTGGCATGCGTTCGAGGACGCATTCCGCAGAGAGTTTGGCAAAAATCTATTCGATTGATTTTTTTTAAAAAATATAATATATATATAAGATGAAAGAAGAAATTAAAAAAGCATTTGAATGCTGTGTAGAGTTTCTGTGTGATGAATGCCCCTATCAAAAATATGATGGTGGCACACAGATGCCTCTGAAATGTTCCCATAAGATGATTGTAGACCTCTATAATGAATTGAAAGGAATTGATGGATATGATTAAGGTCTTGGTTTTGGATGATGGTTATCACGAGAAGGAAGCCGTGATGTTTTATGACAACAAGACTCTGTTGAAGACTAGTCTGGCGTATTTCATCAATATTCACCTGTGCGTTCCTCATCACGAGGACTATCAGGTTAAGACTATTCATTATGAGGATATGGAAGATAATCATCTCGTTGAGATGTTTGAGGAACTCAATCGTATGAGATCCTCCGCTCATATCAGCGATGAAGATTTGGTCTGGTATTTCCAGAAGTTGTATGACTCTGATGAAGTTGTAGATGGGTGTGATATTTACTAATGACTATCTATAAGATTAAATACCTCCTTGATATGGATGAAGATTATTACCTGTTCCTCGATGATGCTATTGACGCTGGCTATAATTACATTGATAGAATTGCCGAGGAAGAAGGCAATTGGGACGAGGTGATGATTGCCTACGCCAAGAATTGTTTGAAGCATAACCACGAGTTCAAAGACGTGGTTAGGATTGTTGAGACTGAGGCACGCGCTTCACGAAATTCCGCTAACTGGTAATAAAATGTCCGAAATTTCGATAACGCAGGAGAGTGATAAGTATGTTTAATATGAACGACCCGTTTTGGCCCTATGCGAAGCACACCCAAGAGGTAGAGGATATTATTGACGCGCTGGTTCACGCGGACGCGGGCAATTATACCATTGATGTCGATGATGACCTGTCGCAGTCTGACCTCGACTATATTAAGTCCGAAGTAATGCGACGTAGGTAGGAGGAAAGTTAATGGCAAAAATTAAGCGCCCCATTGTGAACGTTAGATGTACTCAGCAAGCGTTCAATGAATTGTTTGAGAAGTTTAATGACGCAGTAAAGCGTAAGCAGTATAAGAAGTTTGATTATGATGATTGGTGTAAGATTCGCAAGGTAATGCGCGAGCGTTGTTCTCCCGCTGTCAACGATACAATCGTTTCAACTTCTGTCCGCTTCGATATTGATGCGAATGAAGTATCCGTTGATGAGACTGTTTCTAAGTTCCATCTCAATGATAAATCCTTCGGTCAGTTTCTTGCCAATGAGTTGACTCCTCGATTCACTGCTGATGTTTTGATGCGGAATGTTGAAGTAAGAGAAGTTAATGATTATTTCATTTCTATGACAGGTACTTCTCTCGCAGAGAAGGAGTGGAAAGCAAGAATTACAGCTAAGGATAGCTATTACTACAAGAACATCATTAAACAGTGTAAGGAAATTACCAACTATTTTAATGATGTAAATGAGCATTATGAAAAAATTTATACTGACAGTGAGAAGTATAAGCCCAGTTATGCGACTGCTCAACCTACCGTTTTGAATTGGGATGGCATTACAGGCGGTCCGATTGGAGATAATACCGCAACTAAGGCGATTGTTTCTAATGCTGCGGAATTGGCAAATACTGCGACAGCGAAGCCAGGAGGTCTCACTCTCGATTGGTTTGCCAGCACTGGCACTACCAAGCCTGTGAGTGCTGATGATTTGGTTGATATTACAAAACTCAATACCAAGGCAAGTGTTATTAGTCCTTGCGCTGACCAGGTGAGTATTTGTACTGATGACCTGTGTAAAAACTGTAAGAATTACGAAAAAAAGGATAATGAAGAAAAGGAGAATAAAATGAAGGGTTTCAATTTTGATTTCGGTAAGATTACCAATGATTCTATCCGTATGTCTATGTACGGTATGGCTGTTAAGAATACCTCTGGTGTCTGGACTGCTTATGACAAGGCTACTGGCGACCTGATGGACGTCGATGTGTTCAATTTCGATGGTTCCAATTTCCTGTTCAAGATGCCTGTGGCTATCAAGGATATTGCGGTGGGTGACGTCATTATCCACGCACGCAAGCCTATGTTCGTGGTCAGCAAGACCGAGGCCGGCGACCTGGTTGCCATTGACCCCGTGGCTGGTGAGAAGAAGACTATTATGCCTTCTAAGAATATGTTTGGCTTTAATTTCGCTACTAAGGTTGTGTCTCTGTTTGATAACCTGATGGGCCAGACTCCTACTTCTGAGAACCCCTTTGGCAATATGTGGATGCTGATGCTGATGGATGGCAAGTCCGATATGAAGGATATGTTGATTCCTATGATGCTGATGAACCAGGCCAATGGTTCTACTAATATGTTTAACCCTATGATGCTGATGCTGATGAATGATGGCGATATGAAGGACCTCGCCGTTCCTCTGATGCTGATGAATCAGGTTAAGTAATATATCCCCTCAGTTTGATGATTTAATCATCGAGAATAAGGGTCTTACCTCTCGGCGGTAAGACCCTTATTTGATT
>ERZ1035037.305-NODE-305-length-16466-cov-4.034245_pt1 | contig 16466 bp, 25 predicted proteins | sample MGYA00520618_ERZ1035037 | MGnify/ENA primary metagenome ERZ1035037 (study PRJEB33766, sample SAMN09781741) | gut metagenome | biome: gut microbiome | host: Homo sapiens | place: Madagascar | study: EMG produced TPA metagenomics assembly of the PRJNA485056 data set...
TCGAGTTCGGACAGGTAGAAAAAGAACAGTTTGCCTCAGATGAAGATGTTATGTTGATATCTAAACGATTGATTGCAAAAAATAAGCAAGCATATGAGGTGCTTGCAAAATGAAGAAGCTGACAAAAGAACAGATCATCATGATTCATAGTGAACTAATCCGTGAGACAGGCGGTTTTGATGGATTGCGTGATGAAGGACTGCTGGACTCGGCTTTGAATGCACCGTTTCAAGGGTTCGGAGATGTTGACAATTTCCCGTCCCTTCAGCAAAAAGGCGCTCGTCTTGGCTACGGCTTGATTTGTAACCATGCATTTATTGACGGGAACAAACGCATCGGCGCACACAGTATGCTTCTGTTTTTATCATTGAACGGGATCGAGCTTGTATATACGCAGGATGAATTGTCGGACATGGTGTTGAATATCGCGTCTGGCAAATTACAATTTGAGGATATGGTCAAGTGGATCATTAAACATCAAACTTGAAAGAGGTGAAGTTTTTTTGCCTTATGCTCATCCTCCAAGCGATTCTGAATGATACGAGTCAAACAAATATTGACGGCGTTGTTGCAGGATGGCTACCGGGTATTCAAGGGATCGAACACTTGCAAGAATTACAAACACCATAAAATTAAGCACTATCCATCAGGATGGTGCTTTTTATTATGTAGGGGGGTGCAATTATACTTTTATTCGGAATGTTAGTGATTGCAGATTTGGCGATGTTGTGGGTAGTTTGGTTTATTACTTATCATACAGATTATGAACCGCCTATACTCGTTCTTACGATTATTACTACGTTTGTTCTCGGAGTGGCTTTGTTTGTCATTTTTTTGCTGGCGTTTGCTGGGTATTTTCTCAGCTAAATCTTTATGTAAAGGAGCTAAATAACATGAACGTATATTTTACCAGTGACTTGCATTTCGGTCATAAGAACATCATCCGCTACGATCATCGTCCGTTTTCCTCTGTGCAGGAAATGGACACTGAACTGATCCGGCGGTGGAACAACAAGGTGAAAGATGAAGATTTGGTGTACATTTTGGGCGATGTAAGTTGGTATAATCATTTCAAAACCTGTGAGTTGCTGGATCAGATGAAAGGCAAAAAGTGTCTTATCCAAGGTAATCACGATCAGTTTAACAAAGATGTGTTGTCTCGGTTCATTGATGTTCGGCCATATGCGGAACTTAAAATGAGTGGAAACCGGATTATTCTGTGCCACTATCCGATCATGTTTTTCAATGGTCAGCATCACGGCGCGTATATGTTTTATGGTCACGTTCATAACAGATATGAATGGACGTTGTTGGAGCAAATGCGTGAAAAGTTTCTGAAAACTGGTAAACCATGCAATATGTATAATGTAGGAACGATGTTGTGGAATTATGAGCCGGTGTCGTTTGAAGAACTTACGGGGGCAAGAACATGATTTTTATCAAGACGAATATGAAGCGGCTGCCCAGCACGTGCAAAAGGTGCTTATATAATGAAGACAGGCAATATTGTCGGGCGACCATTAACAACATGGCAATTCCGGACATGATATTTGATGAGCAGAAGCGAAATTATTGCTATCCGCCACGACCAGATTGGTGCCCATTATGCGAGGCGGAAACACATTATATTGTGAGGGGATAAATATAAGTTACGATATTTCGTTCAAAGTAAAAGTTGAGGGAAGCAATAAACAAGTTCCGGTCGGAGATTGTATGGCAAATACCACATGGAATCTTCGTGAGATGATCGTACAATCAACTGGATTGGAATGGATCAATGAAGCTGATAATGGAGCCTGTGTGGATATTATCCCCAAGATTCGTCACGGATTGCAGGAATTGACGATGCATCCGGAAAAATATAAACAGTACGAGTCGCCGAATGGATGGGGCACAATAAATGGGTGCAAAGAGTTTTTCACAATCATTCTGACTGATTGGGATTACACAGTTCGCATGGTCCCGGACGACATAATTCCGTTGATTCGATTTTGGATAGATTAAGGAGGATTTGAATATGGAAAAGAAATCACAGCGCGAGAAACGTGCAGAACAGCTGAATCGAGATGCGGCAGGGTTTCAGCTCGGCCAGTTTATTTGGGTTTTGGCCGGTGAAATTCCGTGGTCAATGACGAACCGGATCAGTGCGCGGCTGAGTAGAATCCGAAAAGCAAATCCGGGTCGATACATGGACAAATAATCAAATGGGCGGTTCCACGTGAGCCGCCTTTCTTTTTTGGAGGTATATATGCAAAAGACAGATGTTTGTATCAATTGTAGATTTTATCCCCCGTCGAGCAACGTCGGCAAACCGTGTTCGTATTGTGTTGCGGATGGGCGGGAGGTTCAGACGCGTGTGGATCAGATCCGGAACATGAGCGATGAAGAACTGGGCGCATTGTTATGTGAGTTTATCCCAGCAGAGCACTGCGATCAATGCCCGGTCACGTGTTATTATGGACATAACGGTATGAAGGAGTGGTTACATGGATCAGCAGACCTTTGAAAGCTTGAAATTTGTTGATGGACAACTGGAATTGATTGATGATATTGCAATTGATTATGATGGATGTAGAACTGCAGAATCGTTGTGTAAATTGGTTGATGAACTTGTTGACATGACTGTCGTAGCACGTCGGCGTTTGAATACGGTTTTAGATGAAGTAAAAGGCGAGAGTAGATATTCGTATTGGATTCATGAATTTGATGATGGTGACTGGAACAGGTGGAGTTGTCCATGCTGTGGATACATGAAACGTACTGATGCTCATGTGAGTCTTGGATATTATCATTGCCCAATGTGCGGGGTTAGACTGTTTGGAGGGAGTGGTTATATTGGTAGAGTATGTTGACAGAAGCAAAGTTTTGAAAATCCTAAAAAGGTATTCGACTGAAAATGGCAGTGCCCTTGGCCTCCATAGCGGAGCGGTCGATTGTGCGATGGAGGAAATTTGTATGATCGATATTATGGACGTCGAGCCTGTGGTACGCTGCAAAGATTGTAAATGGGATCGTCCGGACTTTCTGCTTAACAAGCATTGGTGTACCAATTTCTTGGGGTGTTTTGAGGTTTTGGGGGATGATTTTTGTAGTCGCGGCAAGAGAAAGGATGAAGTAGACAATGGAATCATGGATTCCGGTGAATGAAAGATTGCCGCCTAATGGAGATGATGTATTATGCTGGTATGAATATTTTAGATACGGAGAATATTGTGCAATGCACCAAACGTATGGGATTGGATATCAATACAACGGTATGTGGGGTGGTGAGGTAGCGAATGGGCGGAAAGCAAAGGTTTTAGCATGGATGCCGCTACCGGAACCGCCAAGCGAACTGAAGGGAGGTGAAACAGATGAGTGAAATCAAATTAAAACCTTGCCCGTTTTGCGGCGGGAACGTAAATTTCCTTGTACTCGACGATGAATTTAACGTTCGTCCAGAAGATTATGAAGAAGATCCGTGGAGTGGATTGCAGTATGGACTAAACCACGATGATGCCAAAGCGGGTTGTCCAATTGCAACGCAAGATGGTGAATTGCTTGGTATTTATGGATGGGACACCAAGGAAGAAGCCGCCGAAGCATGGAATTATCGTCAGGAGATGTTTGAAGATGCATGATGATGTTATTCGGAAAAACCTTCAACTGGCTATTAAGGCCCAAATAGAAAAAATTTTTTCCAATGAAAATCATGAGTCTAATTTGATTGTTCTTCCTATAAGTGCCTATGTGTTAAAGGGCATTGATTACAAATCAATACAAGAGTGAGCTTGTAGTCAGAGTCGCGCGTGGACAAATACATTCGCGGCTCTGATTTTTATTTGAATGTTATTATTTGAGAAAAGAAGAAAATATACTATAACGATTGACGGTTTGCAGATAATTGCAGGCCGTCTTTTTATTTACTATGAATATAATCGGCGGGCGAATTTTGCGCCGTGCACATATATGTCTTTGTTTCAGGAGGCAAGACGGAGACATTTTCAAATTTTTGTTTGAGTGTCTTACGATATTTTTTAGGAGTGACGCTTTATGTCAAATGAAATGCAAGTATTCAAGAGTGAACGGTTTGGTGAAGTGCGCACGGTAAGCATCAACAATGAACCTTGGTTTGTGGCCGCAGACGTGTGTAAAGCGTTGGAAATTGATGCCACCGCAACACGGCGTCTCGATGACGACGAGAAGAATACCCTGCGTTTAACGCAGACTATTGCTGGAAATCCAAATGTTACAATTGTAAGCGAATCGGGGCTGTATTCGTTAGTGCTGGGATCACGCAAACCGGAAGCAAAGGAATTTAAGCGCTGGGTGACTCATGAAGTAATTCCATCCATCCGTAAGCATGGCGCGTACATGACACCTGAAACACTTGCAAAGGCCGTGTTGAACCCAGATGTAATGATTCAGATCTGCACAGCACTCAAAGCAGAACAAGACAAGAATCAGAAGCTGAACGCCCAGTTGGAAGAACAGAAACCAAAGGTTGCGTTTGCAGATATGGCTGTAAAATCCAAAGACAATGTGCTAATTCGGCAAATGGCGAAGTTGTTGTGCAACAATGGTATGAACATCGGTGAGAAACGGCTCTTTGCATTACTTCGCGAGAAAAGGGTTTTAATGCAGAATAACGAGCCATATCAGCAGTATGTAGATCGTGGCTATTTTGTTGTGGTTGAACGGACAATTGAAACTCTGTATGGGTGTCAATTAAAATATACGACCAAAATAACTCCGGCTGGTCAAATTTGGTTGACCAATATGTGTCCGAGATGGAATAATGAATCAGAAAGAGGGACTGAAAATGAATAATGAAATGAAAGTATTCAACAACGACCAATTTGGAAAGATTAGAACCGTCGTGCAAAATGGAGAGCCGTGGTTTGTGGGAAAGGATGTGTGTGAAGCACTCAATTTATCAAAATATCGTGATGCGTTGAGTCATTTGGATGATGACGAAAGGATGTCCATTCAGGTGGACACCCTTGGTGGTCTGCAAAATATGAGCTGTGTGAATGAATGCGGCCTTTATACATTGGTATTGCGTTCCACAAAACCGGAGGCCAAAGAGTTTCGTCGGTGGATAACACATGATGTTATCCCGTCCATTCGTAAAACAGGCGGTTATTTGGGCAACGTGGACGGAATGAGTGATCTTGAAATTCTGGGTCGCGCCATGATGATTTACAAACGGACGGTCGAGGAACAGAACAAGCAAATTAAAGAAATGAAACCAAAGGCGGAATTTGCTGACCGTGTAACCAAATCCACTGACAACATCCTCATGCGCCAGATGGCCAAGTTACTGTGTGACAAGGGATATTCGATTGGTGAAAAGCGGTTATACCAGTTGCTTCGCGATCAGAAAATCTTGATGAAGAACAATGAGCCATACCAACAGTATGTGGATAAGGGATACTTTGTTGTTCAGGAAGGAACGTATAAGACGCCGGACGATAAGCAGCGACTGTATCACACAACGAAGGTCACTCCGGCTGGTCAAATGTGGCTGATTGAAAAGGTAATTCCGCGAATGGAAATTGCTTAAACGTAAATTGTGAAGTAAAGGGGGGGTTCCGAAATGGAACCTCCTTTTTATTATGAAAGGATGTAAAATTATGAGCGACAAGTTAGACATTATGAACGTACAAGGCATTGACTGCTATGAGAAAAATGGAACGGTTTATCTCAAACTTGAAGCAGTGGCAAGAGGACTGGGATTTACGCAGACTCAAAACAAGTTGAGTGGACAGTATACTTCTATTCGTTGGGATCGTATCGAGCAGTATCTGTCAGAAATTGGTTTCCCCCACAAGTGGGGGAAAGATGATTTTATCCCTGAAAACATTTTTTATCGTCTTGCCATGAAAGCAAAGAACGAAGTTGCTGAAAGATTCCAAGCTAAAGTTGCTGATGAGATCATTCCGACAATTCGGAAACACGGTGTTTATATGACATCTGAAGCGCTGGAGCAAGCAGTTTGTACCCCGGACTTTTTGTTCAAGGTAGTCAAACAGCTAAAAACGGAGCATGATGAACGTGTACGACTGGCAGCTGAAAACGCGGAAATGAAACCAAAGGTCGAATACTTGGAGAAAATTTTGCAATCCGACGAAGCCTTAACCGTGACGCAAATTGCCAAAGATTATGATATGGGGCCAGCGGCGTTCAATCAGAAGCTTCACGAATTTGGCGTACAATATAATGTAGGTGGGCAGTGGGTACTATATCAGAAATATTGTGGTAACGGGTATACGCAGAGTTACACTGCCACATACAGAGATAAACAAGGCAATACACAGACCAAAACATACACAAAGTGGACTCAAGCTGGCGGAAAGTTCCTATATGAGATTCTTCGGAAACATGATATTTTGCCGGTAATGGAACGTGCGGTGTAAATTATAGTAAAAAAGGAGGTCAAGTTATGTCCAATAAGGTCCGCATCGGACAAGTCTATTGGATGCTTTTTCCAGGCGGCGAACACGTTCAAGCGGGTCGTCGTCCGGGAATTGTTTGGCAGAATAATGTTGGCAATGAAAACAGTCCGAATATTATTGCGATTCCGCTGACATCGAAATTGAAGAAGATGAGTATGCCAACGCACGTTGTGCTGGATACATATACTTCGGTATACGGAATCAAAAGTATGGCGGTGTGCGAGGGCAAACAGTCTATCCCCAAGTCGGCAATACAAGGATATATTTGCGATCTAAGTTCAGAAGACTTGGAACGAGTTGCTGTTGCGGACTTGCTGACCAGCGGAGGACTGTGCTTTGTTACACCAAAAAAACTTTCGGCTCTGATTGCAACATCAGTTCGATTGAATTCAGTTTGAAAGAAGGAATTAAACAAATGGAAGAAGAAAAAAGAATCATCTTATACGATGTGGTGTTTGTATGTGAAAATTTCAAAACCGTAGTATTTAGCGGAATAGATGATCTATATGAATTGCGCTTGTCTAAGGTGATTCAATACCGACCTAAACGTGAAACACTGGAGAAACAAAAGCTTCCCGGTGTTTTTTCATTTTTGAACGATTTTGAGTTTGTAACAACAAAGAAACGGTTCTATGCAGAGGGATTACAGAACATCGATCCGAAGAATATCACTGGTGCGTTTATCGGGGATGCTTTTTACTACATAGCAGACCCCGAAATCCGCATCGAGACATCAGGTGACAAAATACGGTTCTGTTGCCATAAAGGTGACGCTCCGGACCTCTCAGAATTGGAGGAAATCGATGAGAATCATCCATGAATTGTTCCCGAAAATCTGTTTTCAGAGGGCAAGATGGAAACCTGTTTCTCCGTACGTTGATGAACTGTCCTGTCCATATTGTGGCAGACTGATTGCACTACGTTATCCCGACCAGTCGGAAGACGGGTCATATCAAATATTAAACTTTTATTTTTAAGGAGTGTTTTACAATGGCAAACAGATTTATTTTTATTGGTGAGGTTAGCAAGATCAAAGATAAGGAATACTTCGAGCATTTGAGCAAGTCTAAGGCTGGAGATCCGTTGGATATGAACCGGTTTAGTTGTAGGGTTCGGACAGGCACAAACACGGTTTTTGCCGAAGTTTCTGGCTTTGCACGGGATGAAATCCGATACAAAAATGCAGACAAAGAAGATGTGACGATCCTGTGGGCGGATCGTAAAAAGGAAGAAGTGCTGAAACAGATGCCGAGCAGCCGCAAGTATTATGCGGACTTTGGCGAAGAGAATGGCGGCCGAAAAGAGTTTGCGACCGATTATGATTTTGCTGCTTATCTGGGTGAAATGTTCCCGAAATGCAGCGGTCGTGTTCGCCTGTCGGGGCAGATGACCAGACGGTTTTACAATGAAAAGTGGACAAATCAATTCGCAATTACGAGTGTCCGAATGGCACGCGAAGATGAGCCTGACAAATTGGTAATTTCCAATGATATTTACTTCACCCACGACTCTCTTGATACCGCAGATTTCAAAACTACAAAGACGATTCATGTAAGCGGATATATTGCGCAGTACATTGATAAAGACAATGGTACGATGTATATTCCCATGCAGTTTAATTTGAATGGTCAGGGGCTGAACTTTGAAGATGAATTGGTGAAGAAGCGTTTCATTGCCAAGCGCGATTCGTTTAAGGTTCCCGCGAACAAGGTGTTCCATATGGCGTGGATTAGTGACGTGCTGAACGGAACTGAAATGGTTCCGTTTGACGAATCAATGCTGACGGACTTCCAGAAAGCAATGATTGAAATGGGCGAGAATACTATTGAGGATTTCCGTCCAAGCGGCAGCGTGTATGGCAATCGGATTACGGATATTCGGCTGAACAAGATGAATCCAACCGGAGATTTTAAGAACGGGGTTGTAGATACTGAGATGAAAGAGAGTGAATTCAGTATCAAGATTTATACTGGCAAGAAAAAGGAAACCCCGAAACCTAAAGCTGAACTGAAAGCTGAACCGAAAGCCGAAGCAAAACCGGCCGATGCTGATCCGGAGTTTGATGAAGGGGCCGATGATTTGTTCTCGTAAAATTGCGTAAAGTGGAATTTGAAAATACGCAAAGTAGATGGAGCGTGCTGTAGAAATGCGGTACGCTCTTATTGTTTGAAAGGAAGGTGGGGTAAGTTTGACTGACGTCATTTGATTATATGAAGGGTGGGATAAAACGTCCCATCCTTTCTTTGTAAAATCCAAGCGTACACATTTGTGCACAGTGGCTTTCTTCTAAATAAGTTATGGAAATAGAAAGGATGTAACACAATGTCAAATCAGATTGAAGTTTTTCAGAATGAGCAATTTGGTGCGGTTAGAACTGCAATGCGAAATGGTGAATTATGGTTTATCGGAAAAGATGTGTGTTCGGCTCTGGGATATGCAAACTCAAGAAAAGCATTAAACGATCATGTTGCAAAAGAAGACAAGTATCAAGGCGAGGAAGTGGCTGTTCAGGATTCTATGGGACGTGAGCAGCGTCCGATTGCGATTAATGAATCTGGCGTTTACAGTCTGATATTTCGCAGCGACTCTCCAAAGGCCAAAGAATTCAAAAACTGGATGCTCGACGAAGTATTCCCGGTCATCCGCAAACGTGAACAAGAGGAAAAGAAATCAGATAACCAAATTCAAATTTTCAAACATGAACAGTTTGGCGAAATCAGAACTGTGATGATTGATAACGAGCCGTGGTTTGTGGGCCGAGATGTAGCGGTAGCTCTGGGATATGGCAATGGAAAATCTCTAAACAATGCTGTTTCCAAACACGTTGATGATGAGGACAAAGGGGTCACTGAAATGATGACCCCCGGCGGGAAACAGAAAGTTATTATCATCAACGAATCCGGCATTTACTCTCTCGTCCTCTCCAGCAAGCTGGAGAGTGCAAAAAAATTCAAGCATTGGGTCACGTCCGAGGTGCTGCCAACGATTCGGAAGCATAGTGTGTACATGACACCGGAAGCACTGGAACAAGCAGTATGTACACCGGATTTTCTATTGAAAGTCGTTAAACAATTGAAGACCGAGCACGACGAACGTGTACGGTTGGCGGCAGAGAATGCAGAACTGAAACCAAAAGCCGACTTTGCAGATACAATCACCAAGTCCACAGATAACATCCTGATTCGTCAAATGGCGAAGCTGCTGTGTGATAATGGTTATGAGATCGGTGAAAAGCGGCTGTATCAGTGGCTGCGTGATCGCGGTGTGCTGATGAAGAATAACGAGCCGTATCAGCAGTATGTCAATAAAGGGTATTTTGTTGTTCAGGAACGCTCGATTTGGCTTAGTGACGAAAACAAGTATCGCTTGGTCCATACGACAAAAGTGACACCGACCGGTCAGATGTGGATCGTAAAAAATATTGCCGCTGACATTGCGGCGGCGGCTGAGATGGATGCAGAAAGGATGAGGATTTATGGATAATACTTTAATTCCGGTATCTTATGACAATGACAGACCAACTGTATTGGCAAGTGATTTGCATAATTTTTTGGGAGTTGAAACACCGATGGATAAGTGGCTTCCAAGAATGTTTGAGTATGGTTTTACTGAAGGACAAGACTATTCGACATTTTTGTCGGTTAGGTCAGATGGCCGTCCGGGCAGGCAAAAACGTGATGCCCAGCTGACGATTGAGATGGCCAAAGAAATCTGTATGCTTCAGCGAAATGAAAAAGGTAAACAGGCACGGCAATATTTCATTGAACTTGAAAAACAATGGAATGACCCGGAAGTTGTAATGGCACGTGCTTTAACGCTGGCCGGAAAGAAAATCGAAGCACTGACTGCACGCGTGGCCGAGCTTCAGCCAAAAGCCGACTATCTGGAAAAGATCTTGCAATCGAACGAAGCATTAACCATTACCCGAATCGCAAAGGACTATGGAAAGTCTGCGATGAAGATGAATGAAATGCTGCATGAACGGAAGATCCAGTTCAAATCCGGCGATCAATGGGTGCTGTATCAAAAGTACAGTAATAAGGGTTATACGCAGAGCTACACTGCTACCTATGAAGACAATAGCGGTATGTTGCAAACAAAAACGTACACAAAGTGGACACAAGCAGGTCGAAAATTTATCTATGAACTACTGAAGAAAGATGGTATTCTGCCGCTGATTGAACAGACGGCTTAATTTAGAAAGGATGGAATAAAACAATGGGTAAATTCGGTAAAAAACATGAGGTAGACTTAAATCCGCTGCACTACAATCTGGGCCTGATTGGCCTGAGCGGTATCGGCAAAACAACAGTCATCAAAGAAATGTGCGAGAAACTGGTTGGCGATGAAGGATATTTGTTCTTGGAATGTGGCCGAGAAGATGGCGACGATGGCATTCAGGGAATTGTAGCCGAGCCGGTTCCGGATTGGAGCAAATTCGTCGAGGTTATGGATGATATCGTGGAGAATAAAACCACGGATTATCCGAATTTGCAAGTTGTGGTTATCGATACTTATGACCAGCTGATGGAAATCGCAGAAAAAGAAGTTGTTCGATTGAACAATATCAAATTCCCAGACAAACGCTGTGAGACAATTAACGGCGCGTTTGGCGGTTTCGGGGCTGGACTGGACAAAGCGATTGAGCTGGTTCAAGATCGGCTGTGGGGACTGAAAGAGGTCGGGATCCATTTTTGCATCATTGGCCATACAAAAGTCCGGGATAATATTGACCCGGTAACAAATCAAACTTATTCAACGCTGACGACAGATATGAATCAGCGTTATTTTAATGCCATCAAAAACAAATTGCATTTTCTGGGTGTTGCGGCAATTGACCGGCAGATTGTTCAGGAAAAGACGGGTCGCAAAAACATCGCTACGAAAAAAGAAGAAACGATCAATCGGGTGGTAAATGAAGCACGGTGTATTACGTTCCGTGACGATAATTACGCAATTGATGCGAAGTCACGGTTTGCTGAGATCGTGCCGCGCATTCCGCTGGACGCCGATGCACTGATTAAAGCATTGCAGGATGCGATTGCGGCAGAGAAAAACAAAAAGTCAGGGTCAAAACGACCCGCAGAGCCGCTGATGACCGCTGATCTTCCCACACAAGTAGAGGAAAAAGCCGAGCAGCACAAAGTCGAACGGGAAGCAGAGGATCTGGAAGCCTCGCGTGCAGATTTGGTTGCCGAGTTCCAGACTTATGCGACGGATCCCACCGCGCGCAAGCTGGTCAAAGCATATCGGGAAGAACATGGGTTCGGATTCACTGATCCCCGCATCCCGATTGCAGACCTGAAAAAACTTTTGGAACAGGTGAAAAATAAATGAGAAAAGTACGCTGTTGCATTACAAAGGAATATGGCACGACCGACACGTTTTATAATGAGGGAGGACGATGGTATAAAAGCAAAGAAATCTGTGAGGCGGCAAAACTGAAACAGAAACTGCGCAACGATGTGATTCAACGCGTACTGGATTATCTGCACTATGAAAACGGACAACCTGTTCCGTCTACAGTGCTAAAATGTTTGGATGAACTGAAATGGTACGGGGATGATGTGATCCTCCGTACTTTTTCGGAAATGGATCGGCAGATACAATATTATTGCAGCCGAAAGAACTTTACGTCCGTGAGTGGTCAGGTCAAATACATTTTTGCGATCATTGGCAATCATATCCCGGACGTTTATAGGCGAGTACAACAAGAACAATGGACGGAAAAACACCAGCGCAAACAACAGTCGCAGGAGGAATTACCGGTGATGGATGCGCACCGTTCAGCAAAAAACATTACAAAATATTTGGAGGATGAATAATATGGATTTTCTTACTAAATTTGACTTAGGCGGTGCCGCAGTTTATTGCGACAACAAAGAGATGGAAATGAACTTCCGCGACTTTCTGCGCAAATCGGGACATAAGTATCATTTCCCGAACTATTTTGCAGAGAATGAGAAGAAGGTTCGCGTCCCGCTGGCTTATGTGATTAGCCCGGACGACGATATCATGGAGGGCGGCTATCTGGTATTCGAGGATTTGGAACTTTCGCAGGAACTGCGGAATCAGGTTATTACTTGGGAACCGCATGATTTTGAAACCCGTGAAGATCAGGAATGGACATCAGACGAACTGTTTGATGTCAGAATGGACGCGATGGATCTGAACGATCTGCTGTATGAACGCAACGAGGATTTTCGGCTCCATATGTTTAATGGAAACGTGAAGCAGATTATGGGGCTGCGATATGGACAAGGTTGGAGCGAAGGATACGGTGTAAATATGCCGACAAGCATTCCATTTAATCTGGATGTTTGGAAATGCATACTTCTGGCTGCTATTGCGCGGAAACCAATTCCGGAAAGTGTTCAAATATTGTTGTCGGCGGATCAGAAAATCAGCTGTACTATTACAAAACGGACGGACGAAGACGGGGCAACCTCGGTCACTGAATGGGATGTGATGGAATAAGAGAATTTATGGGGGCGGGCAAAACCGCTCCCTTTATTTTGATAAAAGTCGGAAAACAGTTTGTCGATCAATAAATGAAAGGATGCAATAAAATGTCAAATCAAATTGAAATTTTTAAGAATGAGCAGTTTGGAGAAATTAGAACGGTAATGCGTCAAGATGAACCGTGGTTCGTTGGCAAAGATATTTGTGTTTCATTAGGTTATTCTAATCCCAGAAAAGCATTAGATGATCATGTTTGTTCGGAAGATAAGTATCAAGGTGATGGGGTAACGATTCGTGACTCCATGGGACGTGAACAGCAGCCAACTGTTATTAACGAATCCGGTGTCTACGCATTGATTTTCGGCAGTAAACTCCCAAAAGCTCAAGACTTCAAGCATTGGGTCACATCCGAGGTTCTTCCGTCCATCCGTAAGCACGGTGCATACATGACTCCGGAAACTCTGGAAAAGTCCATGTGTAATCCAAACTTCCTGTTTGACGTAGTGAGTAAACTCAAAGATGAATATAATAAACGCATCGAGTTGGAAGGTCAGGTCAAACAGTTGAATGAAGAAAACGAGGTAATGAAACCCAAAGCGGAATATTGCGACGGCGTGTTACAGTCCAAGAATTCATTTACAACGACGCAGATTGCCGCTGATGTAGGTCTGTCCGCGCGGCGACTGAACAAAATTCTGCACGAGAAGAAGATTCAGTATAAGGTCAACGGCCAATGGATCCTGTATCAGGAGTACAAAGACAAAGGTTACGTCAAAGCTCAGACGCATTTGATCTCACTGCCAAATAGCGATACGATGACCACGATGAGTACAGAATGGACGCAGAAAGGTCGTAAGTTTATTTACGATCTGCTGAAAGAAGACGGCATCGTTCCGATTCGGGAAGTCCAATCGGAAGCCGCGTGTTAAGAAGAAGCAGCCGGTCGAAAAATAGCGCTTAAAATCCAGGTTCGGCATTTTTTATTTCGATTTTTGAATTGATGTTGACTTTTCGACAGGTTCGTGCTATACTAATATCGTCTCATTGTATCTATACCATTACAATGAGAAAAGGAGGACACGCTATGGTCAATACCACAGTCAGAATTGAGCGTATTGAGATTAAAAATTTTAAGAATGTCGGTTACGGACATCTTGACTTTGAAGATTCAAAAAAAGGAGGCAGAGCAAGCATCCTCGGATTATATGGGCAAAACGGCTCCGGCAAGACAGCTCTGATTGATGCTTTAGAGTTGCTTCGTCTTGCACTTTCAGGCAAAGCAATTCCGGCTTATTTTGCCGACTATATCAACGTTGACAGCGAATATGCAACACTCAGATACGGCTTTAAGGTCAGCAATCAGAAAATAAACTGCATCTATTCCGTTTTCTACGAGGTAAGCCTTCGCCGGGACATTGATAATATCGAGCATAACACAGAGCAGCCATCGGTTGACGAGCACTATAAAGCCGTATTGTTCAATGAGGTACTTTCCTACTCCTATGAATGCGGAGATAAAAAAGTTCGCCTTTCTCCTGTGATTGACACGAGAACAGCTGAGGATGTTGTTTTTGTCCCGGCTACAAAGTATCGTTCGATTGTCGGCAAAGACAAGGAGAGTTTAACCGCTCTCTTAGTAGCAAAGCAGCTTACATCGGCCACATCCCGTTCCTTTATCTTCTCAAGGGAACTGTTGAATGCGACTCGGAAAAGCTGCACGGACGACTGCCATCGATTCCTTATTGAAAGCCTTGTGTTCTTCGGGAATTTCCAGCTGTTCGTTATTAACACGACCAATTCCGGTCTTATCAGCATGAAAGCACTTCCGCTTGCATTTAACTATGCCGAGAATGGGAAAGCATCTATCGGCAATATTCTAATCAAGCTGAATGAGCCGTCCCCAATCCCTGAGAACGCGCTGAGTATCGTCCACAAAGTCATTGACTGCATGAACGTGGTTCTGAAACAGCTTGTCCCCGGTTTAACGATCAGCGTAAAGGATATGGGTTCTCAGCTTTTCTCAAACGGTGCTCCCGGCTACCGCATTCAGCTCATGTCCAATAAAAACAGCAGAGAAATCCCGCTGCAATACGAATCTGATGGTATTAAAAAGCTGATTTCCATCTTGCAGCTATTGATTGTGATATACAACAAGCCCTCAATGACGGTTGCGATTGACGAGCTGGATTCCGGCGTGTTTGAATATCTGCTTGGCGAAGTCCTGCGCATCATTGCGGAAAAAGGAAAAGGACAGCTTATTTTCACTTCCCACAATCTCCGACCGTTGGAAACGCTCGATAAGTCCTTTATTGGGTTTACGACAACCAATCCGCAGAACCGTTATATCCGTATGAGCAACGTAAAAACAACCAACAACCTTCGTGACTTCTATTACCGTGACATCGTACTCGGAGAACAGAGTGAGCCTGTGTACGAGCCAACGAACAACAGTGAAATTGCGATGGCGTTCAGAGAGGCAGGAAATCCGGATGCCACGTAAAAAGATTGTTTTTGTTATTGTTGAAGGACCTTCCGATGAAGAAGCGCTCGGCGTTCTCTTAAACCGCGTTTATGACAGCAAAGCGGTCTACGTTCAGGTTATGCACTGCGATATTACAACCGAGCCTGATGTAAATGCAGGCAATGTCGTTGCGAAAATCGGCGATGTTGTCAAGAAATACGCAGGACGAACATTTAAGCCTAGAGATTTCAGCAGAATTATTCATATAACAGATACGGATGGAACTTTTATTCCTGATGATGCTGTTGTGGAAGATGCTGCGGCGGTTGATCCTTTCTACTCTGTAACGGAAATCCGGACGCGGAGAAAAGGCGGAATTGAAAATCGCAATCGGCAAAAGCGAGAATGCTTGAACCGTCTGTCCTCTGCGTCTCGGATTTGGGGTGTTCCTTATCAGATTTACTATATGTCCTGCAATCTGGATCACGCGCTTTACGGAAAGCTGAATAGCACCAACAATGAAAAAGAAGCCTACGCTTTTGCGTTTGCCAAAAGATACCGAGAAGATATTCCCGGTTTCATGAAGTTCATCAGCGAATCGGACTTTTCGGTTGCCGGAAGCTATCCGCAGTCATGGCAATATATCCGCGAAGGACTGCATTCGCTTGAACGACACACCAATTTCGGACTCTGCTTTCATGAAGAAACTGTAGATCCGGAAGACAAACCCGGCTCAGAAAATTAAGATCAAAATTTCATACAGCACAGCCTCGTTATTGCACTGCACACAGCAGAACAATGACGGGGCTTATATTTTTGCAAAAAATGGAGGTTAAATATGAAATACAAATTTATCTGTGAAGAATGCGGCAAGATGTTCGATACGGCTGCTGCCGCCGAAGAATGTGAAGCGTACCACAAATCAGAACGAGAACAAAGAGAAGCCAAACAGCGTAAAATCAAAGAGATTGAAAAACGAGCGGAGAAAACGATAACAGAGATAAACTACCAACTGAAAGAATCCGGTTCTCATTTGCGGGTTGAATTGGTTGGGGAATTGAAGCTCGAATCTTGCTTCCCATTTACGCTATTCTAATATAAAGGAG
>ERZ1035037.307-NODE-307-length-16421-cov-7.224184_pt1 | contig 16421 bp, 15 predicted proteins | sample MGYA00520618_ERZ1035037 | MGnify/ENA primary metagenome ERZ1035037 (study PRJEB33766, sample SAMN09781741) | gut metagenome | biome: gut microbiome | host: Homo sapiens | place: Madagascar | study: EMG produced TPA metagenomics assembly of the PRJNA485056 data set...
TATAATTATAATATATTTTATGAGAGAAATCAAATTTATTTTTTGTACTTTCGCAGTAAGAAAAGTACCTATAAAAGTAGAGGACAGGGAGTCCAAAACCTAAAAAGGAGGCTTTCCTATGAGAAGAGGAACTACTCCTACTATTATAGTAGGTAACTTGCCTGTTTCTTTAGATCAAATAGATAAACTTTATCTAATTTTTCGTCCAGAAAACAACGGCAGCATTCTTTTAGAAAAAACATTAGATGATGCCGTTATAAGTAATAATACTTTATATTTTACTCTTACTCAAGCGGAAACACTAGCCTTGCCGCTTGGTATTGTAAGAAGGTCTATTGTGTTAAAAACGAAGGCGGGCGCAAGATTAGAAAGTTATCCTGACCGTTTTAAAGTTGAAGAAACAGCAAAAAGCGGGGTGATTTGATGCCCAAACCAAATTATATTATTGACAATGATTTTTATGGCATCGGAAACTTTAATGGATGTAATTGTCGTTGCGGGACTGATGGTGGTGATTTTTTGGCCACTTTTGGTAGCGCAATTTTTACAAATATAAGTCCAGGCGGCACTACCGCGAACGATGCTTCTAAAATCAAAGTTGAAGATAAAGAAGGCTACTTTAGTGGAGATGATGTGGAGTCAGTGCTAGAGGAAATCGGACAGAAGCTGAATAAGGCGGTCGTTGATATTACCTTTACTGATGAAGATCACCTTAACTATGAAACTCTTGGCGGTAGCACCAAAGATGCTGGAATTGTTCCTAGCGCTAATCTCGATGTTAGTAGCATTGATGGTGGTAACGCAAAATAACTAAAAATACGGTGGTGAGTTTCTTTGAGCAAGACTTTAAAGGCTAAAATTCAATTAAGAAATGATACCGAAGCGAATTGGCTTGCAATTGCAGAAACTTTTGTTCCTGCCGCGGGTGAAGGTTGCGTCACTCTTGACGGAGAAAATAAAGGTCAAGTTAAGTATGGCGATGGAACCTCTACTTGGGGGCAGCTAAAGTATTCTGGTGCTAGCGCGCCTGCCCAATATTTTACTGGCGAAGCTTCTGGAGAACAGACTGACTTAGAAAAAATTACTGAGATTACAACTGGAGCTACTCTGGCCTCTGGTGATGTCGCAGTAATCACTCGCATTATTCACGGCGAAGCTAAGTCTTATACTGCTTATGTATATGATGGTACAAAGTGGGAAGCAATGGATGGCAATTACGATGCCACCAATGTATATTTTAAAGATAATTTAACTATTACTGCAAATATTGGTGTACAGACGGTAGGTTCTACTGGTTCTAAGACTCTTGAAACTGCTGGTAAGAATGTTAAGCAAGTGTTTGACATGATTATGGCACAGGAAAAGAATCCTACTACTACTCAGCCTTCTGTTAGTATTACAAGTACGCAGTTGAAGGCATATGAAGTTGGTACTAAGGTTACTCCTAGTTATACTGCTAAGCTGAATCCTGGTAGTTATACTTACGGGCCAGCTACTGGTATTACTGCTAAGAGTTGGGCTATTAAGGACAGTAATGGTAATGAAGCTACTACTGCAACTGGTACTTTACCAGAATTAACTGTTGCAGATGCGACTTCTTATAGTATTACTGCTACGGCAACTTATGACGCGGGCGCGGGTGTTCCTGTTACCAACCTTGGAAATGAATATCCTACTGGAAAGATTGCGGCTGGTTCTAAAAGCGCAACTACTACAACAAAAGTTACTGGCTATAGATGTACTTTCTATGGTACTCTAGAAAGTAAGACTGGCGAAATTAATTCTGCTTATGTGCGTGGACTAGCTCATAAGACCAATAAGGCTCTTTCTAATGGTAGTACATTAGATATTGAAGTTCCTGTTGGTGCAATGCGAATTGTATTAGCTTATCCTGCTACTCTAAGAGAAGTTAGTTCTATTACTGATAGAAACGGTCTTGGCGCGCAGATTAAGGGTTCTTGGGCTATGAGTACAGTCGCAGTTGAAGGTGCTGATGGCGCGACTGCGATAGATTATAGAGTTTATGTACTTGATCGTTCTGAGCCTAATGGTACTGTAAACCATTATGACGTGACTATTTAAGGAGGGATAGTATATGGCTTTAAATTTTGGTAAACTTGATTTCTCTGTAAGTTTTAACAGAACAAGTGCTTTCCCTCTTGATTCAAAGAGCTATTTTGAAACTCTTGCTGCTGCGCAGGCTGCTGCGGCAACTGCAATTGAAGCTGGCGGTTCAGATAGTAGCTATTACTTTGGTCAAACGCTAGTCGTAGTAGAAAATGGCGTAGCTACTATGTACGTCATTCAGCCAGACAAGAGTCTGACTGAAGTTGGCGGGAAAGTCACTGTTAATGAAAAAGTTTTTAGTACCGATCCTGACGGAAAGCTTGATCTACTAGGATTCTCTGCTGCCGTTGCTGGCGCGCAGGCTGTCAAAGGCGCAGATGGTAGTATTACTTGGGTAAAGCCTGACCAGACAACTGTTGAAGGACTACAAACAACTGTTGCTGCTTTACAGGAAGCAATTGGTAGTAAGGAGAATGGAACTGGTCTTGCTGGCGATGTTAAGAAGCTAGAAGACGCAGTTGGCGCACCTGCTGCGGGTGAAACTGCTGCAACTGGAATCTTTAAGGCGTTAGATGAAAAAGCTGATAAGAATACTGTATATACGAAAGAAGCGGCAGATGCAGCTATTGCAGCAGCGGTTTCTGGCGCAGACCACTTAAAGAGAAAAATTGTAGATTCTACTGCTGATATTGACCTGACTGCGGAAGATGCTTCTCAGTATATCTACATGGTCAAAAAGGGAACCTCAGTAACAGGAGATACCTACGATGAGTATATGGTCATCAATGGCGCTCTTGAGAAAGTTGGTGACTGGGGCGTAGACCTGAGTGACTATGTAAAGACAGAAGTATTTAATACTGAATTAGGCAAGAAAGTAGATAAGGTTGAAGGCTCTCGCCTGATGACAGAAGCGGAAGGTACTAAACTTGCCGCTATTGCTGAGGGCGCGGAGAAGAACTTTATTAAGGCCGTTGAAACTACCGAGTTTGCTGTTGGCGCGGAAGACGGTAAGCTTTCTCTTGTTGCAGTCGCGCAAGATAAGGTAACTGGTCTGGTAGATGCTCTTGCTAATAAAGTAGATAAAGTTGACGGTTCTCGTCTAATGACTGAGGAAGAAGGAAAGAAGATTGCAGCCCTTCAATCTGACGAAACTGGCAAGGTTACTCTTCCTGCCGCAAACGTAAACGGTTTAACCGAATTACTTGCAACTAAGGTTGACAAGGAAGAAGGTAAGACTCTAACTTCTAACGACTTTACCAATGAGTTGCTTGAGAAGTTAAATGGAATTTCTGCTGGTGCTAATGCGAACGTAATTGAAAAGGTTCAAATTGGTGATACCGCACTACCAATCGTAGAGAAAGCAGTAACAATTCCAGGTGCAACAGCCGATCAATTGGGACTTGTCAAGAGTTCTGCCGATGAGAACAAGGTCGCCGTTGCTGAAGATGGTACAATGGAAGTAAATTCTGTTAATGTTAATAAGTTAGCTCAGACAGAGGGAGATGAACTCATATTAAATGGCGGTAATGCTACTGTTTAATATATATAAATATAAGAGGTAATGTAATATGGCAGAAAAGATTCTAAACACTAGAATTCAACTTAAATACGATACTTATGATGCGTGGCTAACTGCCGATCCAGTTCTAAAGGCTGGCGAAATGGCTATTGCCACTCTCGCAGCGAATAAAGATGGCATTCAAAGCGCGCCCACTGTATTGATTAAGGTTGGCGATGGTAAGACTCAGTATTCTAAGCTTCAGTGGGCTTCTGGTAAGGCTGCTGATGTTTATACTTGGGCAAAGGCAGAAAATAAGCCCACTTATACCGCTACTGAAATTGGCGGTCTAGCAGATTTTATTTCTGGTGAAATTCAGGACTCCAATACCACATATAAGGTAGTTGCAGTTGGTACTAATGGCAACCAGTTTAAGCTTCAGAAGCATGAAAAGGCTGATGGTGCTGATGTTTGGACTGATGTCGGTGAAGCTATTACTATTGCCGATAAGGCTCTTGCCGCCAGAGTTACTGCGAATGAAGGTGCTATTTCCGGTTTACAGGAACAGGTTGGTACAGGTAAGGTAGATGACCGCATCACTACTGCGGTTAATGGCGCTAAGACTGAACTGAAGGGTACTACAGCAGACACTAAGAATTCTGAGACTATTGCTGGTGCGAAGAAGTATGCTGATAGCCTAGATGGCGCAATGGATACTCGCGTTAAGGCTCTAGAGGGTGTCGTTGGTGCAGGCGGCGATATTGATGAACGTATTACTGCGGCAATCAATAAGCTAGATAAAACTGATACTGCTAAGGAAGGTCAGTTTGTAACTAAGGTATCTGAAACAGACGGTATTATTACTGTTGAGCGTGCGGCTCTTAAGGCTTCTGATATTCCTGCGCTAGAAATTGCGAAGGTTACTGGTCTACAGGATGCACTTGACGCAAAGCAAGATACTGTTGCTTTCGAGGGTGCTTATGATAAGACCACTAATAAGGCCGCTACCATGGCTGATGTTACTAGCGCTGTTGCTGGTCTTTCTGGCGCAATGCACTTCCGTGGAGTAGTTGCTACCCTTCCTGCTAACACCACTGGCTATGCTTCTGGCGATGTTATTCTAGTTGGTAATAAGGAATATGTATGTGATGGTAAGGCATGGCATGAACTCGGTGATGAAACCATTTACGCTGTAAAGGGTTCTATTGTTAATGCTGATATCGCTGCTGATGCCGCTATCGCGCAGAGCAAGATTGCTGGTTTAACCACTGATCTAGCTGATAAGGCCACTAAAGCAGAAGTTACTGCGGTTACAACTGACCTTGACACCAATTATATTAAGAAGGCGGATGCTCCTGGCTATGACGATATTCTAACAAAGACTTCTGCTGCTACTACTTATGCAACCCAGACTGCTGTTGCTGGTAAGGTTGACAAGGTAGATGGTATGGGTCTATCTCAGAATAGCTATACTACTACTGAGAAGAACAAGTTAAAGGGTATTGCTGAAGGCGCGCAGGTCAACGTAATTGAGAGTGTTAAAGTTAATGGTACTGCCCTAAAGGTTGAGGGTAAGGCTGTTAATGTTGTTGTTCCTACTGGTACACTAGCAGGTAAAAACGAAGTTTCCAAGACTGAACTAGCAGATGCGCTGAAGACTGAGATTGAGGGCAAGGCAAATTCTGCTGATCTTGCCGCGATTGCTACTACTGGTAATTGCAACGATCTCGTCCAGACTGATGGAGATGTTCTTGTATTTAACTGTGGCTCTGCTACTGTAAATATGTAATTTTTAAGGAGGATTAGTAAGCATAGCCCTACTAATCCTCTTTTTATCTATTAATTAGAATTGAGTAAAGCGGTAAATAATATCGCTGAAGCTTGAGAATGGAGGGAAAATATGAATATTAAGAGATTCTTGCAGCCAATGTATAAGCCAGAACCAAGTGGTGGAACCAGTAAGAAATATTTGAATGCTAGAGTTCAAATGAAAAAAGATACTGCCGCGAATTGGGAAGCAGCAAATCCTGTGATTTTAGCTGGTGAGTTTATTATTGTAACTACCGCTAATGGAGAAACAAGATTTAAAGTTGGTGATGGCACTAAAAAATATACTCAGCTTCCATATACTGATGAACCTTTAAGAAGTTTGGTTGGAGAAAAACTTGGTAAGACCGAAGCTGCCGCGAAGGTACAAAATAAGCTGAATATCTTTGGTCAAGAATATGATGGTAGCGCGCCTATCACTGTTGATGTAATTGGAGATGCTACAACTACTCAAAGTGGTCTGATGAGTGCAGCGGACAAGAAAACGCTGGGAGATATTACACCTTTAGTTGTTACATTTACTTTATCAGTTAATAGCGGCCAATTAACAATCACTAGCGATAAGACTTTTGCGCAAGTTAAAGCAGCAAATGATAGCGGTAAGTTTATATATGGTATAGTGACAGACGGAACTCAAATAGCTGGATGGTTCGATGGAATATTAGCTGGAGAAAATTATTATGAGTTTTCTTCGCAGACTGTTGTTAATGAAAAAACAAAGAGTTATCTTCGTGTAACAAAGTATACTTTACATGAAGATAATATTGTAACAAATTCTACGTTTAATTTAACAACGTTCGATCAAGTTGAGAGTATAGTTTCCACAAAAGTTACCCAGCCATTTGAAAATATAGATGGAATTATTAAAAGAGAAAATTTAAATGGTACTTTTGTAAAAGCAGTTCCAGGTACTGATTATGCCGCTGCAACTCATACACATCTTATCTCAGAAGTCACTAATCTTGAAACTCGACTTGCCGCATTGGAGGCAAGAGAAATTGGCACTAAAGTTACGTTATATCGTTACGTTAGCGCATAAGGAGGAAGAATATTATGGCACTTTATTTAGGTTCTAAAAAGTATTCTGATGTTCTAACTCAGTATGCAACCACCACGATGGATACTACGGATGCCAATGCGACTTCTGAAGATATCTTAAAAGATAAAACTGCTTATGTTAATGGCACGAAGGTTACTGGTACTTTTCAAACAATTTCACTTCATGTAGCAAGCAGTGATGCTAATCTTACTGACTCGTTTGGAAATATAGGAGATTTGTTTCTGGTAGTTGAGGAGGGAGCGTAATGGCAACTGTAAATGAGATTTTAAAGGTTTGCGCGCCATTAAGTGAAAATCCTCGTACATCGGAAACATATCAAGTAATAGAAACCAATATTACAAGACAGGCCGCCAATGCTGCAAATACTTCTTCTTGTATTGCAAATATATTTGACAGACAAACTTATACGGTAAATGGCGAACAAGAATGGATGCCAATAAAATATATTCCAATGGGCTTTAATGGTACTTCTTCATACGCTAAGATTATGATAAGTCATGAAATGACAAATTTTACTGTTGAAGCATGGGTGTATTTAAACGTTGTTGGAAAACAGCAATATTTCTTCAATAGTGAAAAAGCTGGATTGGGTATTGGTATAAGTTCTGGCAATAAGTTAATGATAGTCCGTAGTGGTGTAGCAACAGATAGAACTGTAAGCGGTTATACTTTTGTAAAAGATGTTTGGCAACACGTTGCAGTTACAAAAGATGGAAATAACTTTGTTGTATATATTAATGGCGCAAAGATTGATAGTTGGACTTCATCTAACGCTTATCCAATAAAAGATTTTGTTACTATTGGTTCTGAAATAAACACTTATGCTCCGAATGGTGGATATTGGTTAAACGGTTATGTTGAAGGATTAAGAGTCTTTGATGGAGCAAAGTACACTAAAAGGTTGGTTTGCCCACAATCATATTGGGATTATGCAGATTATAATAGAGTTGAGTTAGTTGATCCTTTTGAAACTTACCCTGAGTTATTAAATATTTCTCATACAAAAGATTCTAAAGTACGAAATGATATGGGGATAGGTCTTCTTCATCCAGATCATAATAATACTTGGGACTCCATAGGAACCGGAAGAGATAATACCTTTATCTCTGGTTTTCCATTAAAATTCTTAAAAACTAACGCTAGCGCAGAAGCTTTAACATACCCCTTATATATTGCAAAGGACGCGACTTTCACGGTTGATTTCTGGGCAAAAACTTATAAGGATTCGTCTATTGCTGGAAACATATGGCCGGTTGCTTTTGATTGGAAATCCAATATTACTCAAGGAAGAGGACATTACCTCCATGTTATAGATCACAATAATACAGCTTATGTTAATGCCGGAAGTGGCACTAGCGCTTCTGCTTGGGCAGAAGGGGGATATAGTTCTCACGTAATAGGGAATACTTGGAATCACTACGCTTTTGTAAAGGGAGATAGTAACAAATGTACTGTTTATGTGAATGGTGTTGCTTCGGGTAGGATTATAGCTGGAAACGGTTTCCCAATTCCGCAAGAATTCTCCATAGGAGAAGCAGGAAGTGTAAATGGTGATTCTCCATTCTACGGCAGTATTGATAAATTAAGAGTGTGTTACGGAGAAAGATGGACTACCAACTTTGCCGTTCCTTCTAGAGAATCTGACTATGATGAGAGTACAAAAACAGTTACAGACGCAACTGCTGGTTTAAAAAGGACTGCCTTCTTATTAAAAGGTTCTTTGAAAGATTCTTCTGCTACAAAAGTAAAAGTTACCAATACTGGAGTAACATTGGTTGATGGTGGGAAAGTAAGCAGTAAAGCTCTATACTTCGATGGAACAGGAAACACTTATATTACCGTTAAATTGGCAGAAACTTATGTAGATAATAAAGATTTCACCTTAGATTGGTGGGAGTATCGAGAAAATAATGGCACTATTGCTTGTTTAAATACAAGTGCAACAACAGCATACTCTGTATTATTAATTTCTCATCAGGGCGGCAAGCTATACGGGAGTTATGCAGACTCTACTTGGGATAGATTTAGTGGAGTACAAGCCTTTGATGATTCAATTCGTAATACTTGGACTCATTACGCCCTCGTTAAAAAAGGCACTCAATATACGACCTATAAAAATGGTGTACAATATTGGACAGCAACACAAAATAATTCTTTGGTGTATAAAAATAGCACTAGCGATAGTGATATTTTATTAATTGGAAAACATCACGATAACGCTGGCCCCAATGGATTCCAAGGAAAAATTGATTGCTTTAGGTTCTCTACGTATGCTCGTTGGACGGAAAACTTTACTCCTCCACAAACCTCGCAAGACTATTCTGTAACAAAAGAAAAGAATATCTTTAAAACGGGAAATTGTATTGAAGCGAATTGTTGTAAACATTATGACTTAGCTACTACTTTCCCGAAAGGAAAATATAAAATAGAAGCTTGGGGCGCATCCGGTGGCGCTTACGGTAATACAACTTATGGCGGCGGCGTTTATAATACTACAACATACATGGGTGGCTCCGGAGGATATTCTACTGGTATTCTAACACTAACTGAAGATACTCCTATTCACGCTTGGGTCGGCGGCATAGGACAAGACCTGGCGGAAAAAAATGCCACTTCCGCAGGTACGGTGCTTAGTGGTGGTATTAATGGCGGCGGCTCTGCTAAAATTGTATCATATAGCAGCGTTACAACTTATCCTTCTGGCGGAGGAGGTATGACCGACGTCTTAATAGGTTGTGGTGAAACTCATAAGGGAGGAATTCTAGTTGCAGGCGGCGGTTCTGGAGCAACAAACTTTAATGATGGATACGCAGGCGGCGGATTGACTGGTGATGGTTACACTGACGCTTACAAGGGAAAACAAACGGCTGGCGGAAACGGCTCTAATAAAACGCATGGAGCTAACGCTAGTCCATCATCAACGAACTATCGGTATGCTGGCTCTGGTGCTGGTGGCGGATGGTACGGCGGTGGATCAACTTCAACTTATAGCGATAGTGATTCAACTCTTCCTAAACAAAATGGCGGCGGCTCTGGTTTTGTATTTACTGCCGAGACAGCATCTTCCGTTCCTTCAACCCATACTCTTTCTTCTAAGTATTATCTGACAGAAGCAACCACTATTGCTGGTAATGTTGAACATCCAGAAATAAATGGGCTGACTGCTGCTACCCACTTTGGTTCAGGATATCTTCGAATTACAGTTCTATCAGGAGCAACCGATATCCGTTATAAAGATGATAATGGATGGAAGTCAGTAAGTAAGATACTAGTAAAAGAAGGCACAAGCATCGTAGAGGTATGGAAAGAACTAGAATTTGAAGATGCCAATGCCGCGCAGCAAATTCTAATGCCATATGTTAATAAAATCTCCAAGAGCAATACCTTCTATAGTTGGAGTAGATACAACTTAGGCGATCCCCACACTAAACTTCTAATAAATGGTAGTGGCGCGACTGTGAAAGATATTAGTAACTATGACCAAGCATTATCAGTAAATAATGTCGAACTTAATACCGAGATTAAGAAGTTTAATAACGCAAGTCTAGCATTTAAATACGGTAGGTCAAATAGTTGGATTGAGTTTAACGCTTCCAATGTATTTGATTGGAATAGTGATTGGACTATTGACTGGTGGGAATACATTCCAAGCATCGTAAATGTGACCTGTATTTATAACCAAACTACAAATGCGGCTAGCTCTGATAAAGGTATTCTACTTGGTTATCAATCTTCCTCTAATAATGAATATTTCTACTGCACAAGCACAACCTCAAGCTGGGATATTTGTAACTCTGTAAATATGGGCGCGATAACAGTTAATCAATGGGTTCATCGTGCAATTGTACGAAGCGGCAATAACTATTATACCTTTAGAGATGGAACTTTGATTTCCACCAATACGTCTACAAAAACTATACTAGCTGGCGCAAATATTGGTGCAATCGGTCGTTACGCAAATGGTATTAGCTACTTTAAAGGGCTGATTGATGACTTTAGAATTTCTGATGAAGCCAGATGGACAGCCAATTTCTCTGTACCAACAAGTTCTCCAACTGGAAAGACTTACGAGGGTATTGTAACCGCAAATGATAAAGCAGCATATCCCTCAAAAGGAATTGGTAGCGGAGGATATTACTACGTCCGTTGGTAAAAAATTGAAATTTTATTAACAATATGTTATACTATAATAAAATGAGGTGAAGAATATGGCTTTTTCAGAAACTAATCTTACGCAGTTAAAAATCTATTCACTTCCAAAAGCACAGTATGACGCGCTAGTGCAAGCTGGAACATTAGATGAAGATGCAATATATCTTACTACGGCAAATGAAAGTGGTTCAGACGACAGAATAGTGGTAGCGGAAAGTAATTCCGCTACTTCTGCCAGACCAATTTATTTTTCCGCAACAGATACGCCAGCAGAAACTCTTGCACAGGCGGCTTATAATAATTCTGTTGGAGTTATTCCTGCAACAGGTGTTCTTAAGGGCGCGGCGTGGAATGACTATGCGGAATATCGTAAAGTAAAAGGCGAACCTCCAAAGCCTGGAACCGTTGTCTGTGAAACTGGACATGATAGTGTGGTAAAATGTTACAGACATATGGCTCCCGCGCCAGCAGTTGTTTCTGATACGTTTGGTTTTGTTATTGGTGATGAAGAGGGCGCAACAGTGCCAATTGCGGTTGCCGGAAAGGTTCTCGTATATTATAAGAGTAATGTTAAGGAATTAAAGGCAGGAGACGCTGTTTGCGCGAGTGATAACGGAATGGCTACTAAAATGTCTCGTACAGAAATAAAAACTTATCCTGATAGGATTCTTGGTTATTTCGTCGGGATTCCAGAAGAAGATGAATTTAATGGCGTGCCGGTAGATGGGCGCATTTGGATTAGAGTGAGGTAATTAACGATGGAACTAAAAGCTCAGATTATTGACCAGACCACTAAGCAGGTGGTTAATGAATATTTGTTTGATTTAACTAAATTTACCTATACCGACACAGCGATTCCACATAAAAATAAGGTTTTCTCTGTGATTAGAGATTTAGCAATTGATGATCCTGAACATAAGGTATTTAATTTTTATTCTGAAATTTGTGATCTATTAAAGGATGAAAAGGAAATTATTCTTGAATGTGGTATTGGTGGAAAGATTATCGCTACCGTCTCTCCATTTAAGGCTACGTATTATGTTCAGGCGCAGGATGATGGTATTGGTGTAGCCGAAACCGTCAAGATTGAATATTAATGCCAAATATTGAATCAAAAATTCTAGCTTCTGATGTAAATTCCTTATTTAATAGGCTGAATGAAATCAGAATTGCTCATAATAATTCCGGCCAGAGCGCAGAAGGACAAACTGCGCTCTCTCAGGAATTTAACACTGCGCCAGCGGTAGAGGGAAAGAAGATACTTGCGCAAACTGATGGAGATAATATTGGTGTAATGCCGTTAATGAAGCAATACATCAATACTCTGCGCAAGTCCGTATACCTAACCGCGCTTACTGATGAACAGGTAAATAAAATTAAAGTTCCTAATGTTGGGGACTTAATCAAATATCAGGAATATGCTGATGTTGAGCAATTAGTTACTATTATTGAAAGTTACCCCTCTTCATATACTACAAATTATAGCGGATTTAATTCTGGTAACTTTAATCATAATGGTAATGATTTCACTAACTTCTCAAATAATGGAAGCGATTTTAGTCATTTCTCGTTCAACGGTAGCGACTTTACTAATTTCTCTTTTAACGGAAGTGACTTTACTAATTTCAATTTCTCATCCACTCCGACAACGCCGCATACTAATCAGCGTTTTGACGGAAGATTCTTCAACAACTAATAAGAGGTAGTATGCAAGAACACAATGGAAGAGTCCTCTCAATTCTGGGAGCAACTAAATGTAATTTAAATTGTAGTTATTGCTTTCTGCATAAAAATCCTGCATATTTAGAAGAAGATGCAAAGGTACTTGCGGCGCTTCAAGATGGCTCATACTTAAAGAATATTAAGAAAACCCTGTATGAGTTGGGGATTAAATATACTGAATTTGATAAGTTTGAAGTGTGGGGAGCTGAAACCTCCCTACACTATTCAGAAAGCAAAGACTTCTTCAAGGAAATGTTAAATACGTTTCCAAATATTAAAGAAATTGGCTATTCAACCAATTTTATGACTGATGTTCAGAATCAACTTGATTTAATTGATGATGTCGAGAAATATGGGCCGAATAAGCATTACCAATTCCCGCTTCAGATTTCTGTGGATGGGCCAGATTGGATTCTAGAACAGACGCGCCACTATAAGTTTGAAGATTTAAAAAAGAAGATTTTTGAATTTATTGATGCAATTAATCATACTAAACTCCATAAAGTAAATATTGATTTAAATCTAAAAGCAACTCATCCTTGGAATGTCCTATCAAAAATTATCTCATCCAAAGAGTCAATTGATGAGTATTATGGCTTCTGGAATCAGGTGCAATGTGAATTATCTGAGAGAGTAATTAGCGGAAATCTTAGAATTAAAACTTTTAACGGCTTCGCGCCTTCTCTCGTATATCCAGATAACTTTACAAAAGATGATGGTATTTTAGTTGCTAATGCGGCAAGACTTGTTGAAGATTATGACTTGGCGCGGAAGTATGGGCTATGCTTTAATCCGATATTTGATATTTTTGGATTTGACGAAATTCAGAATCCATATGGGCATCAAGGAAGCTGTGGCAAGTATGTGTATAGCTTAGTGTTTAAGCCAGATGGGTCTATGGCGGCTTGTAGCAATGGTATACTAGATACTAATGATAAGAACCTTGAGTGGTTAAAGGAAAATGATCCTCAAGAATATATTGAATCATTACGCACGCGCCCATACTCTTATACATATAAAGAAGATGGGTCTGTTGATTATGAAGCAATGAAACGTCATTACGCTTATATGGAAGGTTTTTGGAAATATCAGCCTGATTTCGTATTGACAAATGTATGCGCGCAAATCTATGAGCTGTCGAATGCTGGAATTATTTCTCCTAGCTATAAAGATGATTTCGAAAAGATATATCGTCACGCAGTATATATTTCTAGAAAACATGGATGCTATTTCACTAGCCTGCGCGCGACTGGAACTCCATATACTCCCGCAAGAGGATATTTAAGCTTATGCTGCAATGGACTGCTAGACTATTATGAACAATTAAAGAGGGCATGATGACTAGAGAAGAGAAATATCAAGAGGAATCAAATGTCCTCTTTGAAAGCTTTTTAGAAAGATATTTTTACGCAGAGTTTAGAGGAGAAGTTGGTACTCCGCATGGGCGCGCGATTGAACTTTTTATTAGAGGCGTTTGTCCTTCTAATTGTAAATATTGTTATTTAATTAAGCACTCTAAGGAACTTTATCCTCTAGATTGTCAAGACGAAAAGACTATTCTCACTAATCTTAGAAGTTTTTGCGAATGGTATATTGAAAAGAAATTTAAAACTAATATTGTATTCTTTACTGGTGAGATTGTAAGAAGTGGATTACTATTTAAGATACTAGATGTATTTCTAGGGTATTTCAATGATAAAACACAGCCTTACCGTCCAAGAGATATTATTTGTCCTGAAAATTGTGATTTTATTAATGATGCCGCGCTAACTGAAAAAATGCAGCAATACATTGATAAATTCAAGGAAATTGATATTCAATTTGCTCTTTCTCTTTCAGTAGATGGTAAAATGATGGATGTTAATAGAGATAAGGAACATAGCGATGAATATTATAAGAGATTGTCTGATTTTGCAGATAGAAATTTCTTTGGCTTCCATCCTATGGTAAGCGCCTTTAATATTGGAAAATGGAAAGAGAATTTTGATTGGTGGACAAAGAGTGGAGAAATTGCAAAAGCGCAAGGCAACTACCTTATGATGTTGGAGGTGCGCGATAACAACTGGACAGATGAAGCAGTCAATCAGTATCTTGACTTCCTTAACTATGTTATTGACGAAGAATATAAGAAGTATGACGATGATAAATTAGCATTTGCAACTCGCGTATTTAAGCATAGAAATATTCTTTCATATTATGATAACATTGGTTTTGGCGCAACATATGGTGGTGGCAGTGATTATGATGTGGCGGGTTTAAGTTGTAGTGTCCAGAAAAATCTTTGTATTAGACTTGGAGATATGGCTATTGTTCCATGTCATAGAACTTCATATGAACAATTTGTGACTGGATTCTTTAAGAGAGATGAAAACAATAAGATTATTGGTTATGAATGCAAGAATCTGGAAGCATTAATCGCAGTTTATAATTGGAATAAAGATTCTTCTCCGTGGTGTTGCGATTGCGATGTTAAGTATTGGTGTCCTGGCCCATGTCTTGGCTCTAACTTTGAGAGTAGCGGAGATATGTTTAAACCGCCAGAAACAGTATGTAAATTGTTCCATGCGCGCTCAGCATTCCTGCTTATGAAGTATGAAGAAATGGGGATTCTTGATTGCGCAGAAAAGAATAACTTATTTTCTCCTAGAGAAAAATTAATTTATGAAAACTATAAGCGAAAGCTAAGGAGCGGTATGCAACACTATGATAAAATTCTCAGAGACGCTATTGATGCTGAGGAGACTGAAGGAGGACGCGCATCGACAGTTCGCGTCAAATCCTAGTTATATCTTTGACTATGAGCGCGCTGTAATGTTGTATGCTGCGGCGAGAGAAACAGCAAGCAATCAGCAAGAGCGCGAACAGATGGAAAATGCTATTAAAGAACTCTTGACAGAAATCGAAAATAATTATATAATAAAGAAAAAAGCAGAAGCAAAACATATGCCAAGTTTTTATTATAATCAAGATAGGAGTTTTTAAAGTAAAATGTCTGAATTAAATTTACCCATGTGGAATATTGGCGGCGGTATCAAGCATTACTACAATCTGTATAAGATGTTTGTTGATACTAAGAGATATTATGATACTTCTCACAAGCTATTTGATTATGTATATGATTCGTTTTTTGGTTTGAGGTGGAATGGTGGACGAACTTGTTTTCCAAGAGATACATATCCTTTTTCTACGGTTATGTCTATGGTTAAGAATTATAATATGCTCGGAGTTGGCTTTAATTGGACTTTCAGTAATCTTCTACTTCAAGAAGAAGACTTAAATGATGATTATTGCAATTTGGCTCTAGAGCAGACGCATTCCCCAATGAACGGAGTTATTCTTACCTCTGATATTCTGCGCGACCATATTCGCACACATTATCCTAAATTTAGAATTATTTATTCTGTGTGTAATGGGTTGAATAATTTAGACGCTTACAAGAAAGCTCTCGATGAAAATGATATTGTAGTTCTTCATCCTGATTTTAATCATAATATGGATTTCTTGGATAAGCTTCCAGAAAAGCATAGAATTGAAGTTATGGTTAATGATATTTGTTCTTTCGGCTGTCCTTTTAGACAGGCGCATTATGTTAAGCTATCTCAGCATATCTTAGAACAGAGTAAAAATCCCATTATAAACTTCCCAGATGAGCTTGACTATTCTCCAAATAAGCCAGGTTGTATGGCGACACAGGCTGGATATGATAAGGATGAGCGCAACAGAATTACCTTCTCTGATATTGATAATCTTCTAGATATGGGCTTCAAGCACTTTAAGATTATCGGACGCGAACATGAATGGGATCATTTCTGGGAGAGAGATTTGCGCCCTAACCTAGACCAGTATTTCAATCGTAGAATGATTAAAAATGCGGGGTTGAATCTACATATTTAAGAGGGATTAAATATGTACAATTTTGCGGTTACGACCGAACGCTTTGACGGTAAGCGGGGTGATGTATTAGGTTATATACTAAATCCTGCGGAGGTCGGTTACAGTTTAGAAAAAGAAGGGGAAAGCTTAATTTTTAAATTAAGAGTTCCTGAAGAATTTAAAAAGAAAATAGATATCAGTCACCTTCATTCCTATATATTA